>SDBS01001786.1_pt1 | contig 21698 bp, 23 predicted proteins | sample 2277091 | NCBI WGS metagenome assembly SDBS01 (sample SAMN10404972, study PRJNA504765) | marine sediment metagenome | isolation source: marine sediment core GS10_PC15, 163 cmbsf | place: Arctic Ocean: Southern Knipovich Ridge | collected 2010
GCGGAATCATCAATGACTACTATCGTGTTTCTGGCGACTTAGTTTTATCCAGCCAATAATTTCATCGGGGTTCTTAATCTTCTCTCTCTATTTAATTTCGTGCGACTTTTCTGATCGTAGTGTCAGATCTTGACGTTTTAATTTGCTATTTCTTTTACTAACTTTAATCCTGTTTTGTTCAAAACTCAACTGATTAACCTGATAACTGTCCGGATGGAGTTTTTAAACCAAACGAGATACCTTAAGATGAGAAATCCACCAAAAATCAAGAACACTTCCCTGGATTTTGTGGATTTGCTTAACAAGCAAGCTTCTGTAAGTTTGTGTTCCGGCACGCCTGGTCAAGTACTGACCTACCTGATGGTAAAACCTCCAACCGAAAACTTAAGAGCTTACCAAAGATACAGAGATGAAAAAGAAAAAGTTTTAAATGATCTTCGTGAGAAAGCGGTCAAGATTAGGGAAGCGTTTTTGGAAATGGAAGGCATGGAATGTTTTGGCGAAACAGGTGCCTTGTATTTATTTCCGCGTCTGAATGTTCTGCCGGAAGGAACAACAGATTACGATTACTGCATGGCGCTATTGGAAGAGACGGGATTATGCACAGTTAACGGTTCCGGATTTGGACAGAAAGAAGGGACCCATCACCTTCGAATAGCCTTTTTACCTCCTAAGGATTTATTAGAACCTGTCTTGCCCGAGTGGATCAAATTTCATAATCAATATGTATCAAAGTAAAGCATGTCACATCGTCAGCATATGAACTCTAACTGGGTAACCATTGACACCGACGCTATTCGGAATAATGTCAAATATATAAAAGAGCATACAGGCACTCAAGTCATGGCAATTGTTAAGGCAAATGCTTATGGACATGGAGCTGTTCCGGTTGCCCGCGCTGCCCTAGATGGGGGAGCTACATGGTGTGGGGTTGCCAGGTTCACTGAAGCCTTGGAGCTTCGGCGCGCAAAATTAGATTGCCCAATTCTTCTGTTGGGATACACACCCAGAGAGCATTTGGAGGAAATGATCTTTAATCAGATTTCAATGACTGTCTGGGAACCTGAACAAATTACTCTGCTTTCAGAAGCTGCCGAGAGGGCAGGTCAAGCGGCCAGAATCCACCAAAAAGTTGATACAGGGATGAGTCGGATAGGTGTCCAGCCTGAAGAAGCCCTTGATCTGGCTCTGTTCGCAAAAAAAACACCCGGAATACAACTTGAGGGATTATACGCACATTTCGCCCGGGCAGATGAACTTGAGCCATTGCCCACAGATCTCCAATGGGATCGTTTCCAGCGTGTCTTGGCTAATTTTGATTCGCAGGATATACGCCCTCCGATTATTCATCATGCAAACTCAGCTGCCAGCTTAACACGAAGCGAGACCTCACTCTCATTGGCGAGATTCGGGATTGCTATGTATGGTTTGCATCCATCCGCTAAATGGTTTCTCCCGGAATCCTTTCGATCCGCTTTAACCTGGAAATCAATCCTCAGCCAGGTGAAAATACTTCCCTCAGGCAGGGGAATAAGTTATGGTCATGAATACGTTACTGAAGATAACGAGAGGATAGGCACAATTCCCGTGGGCTACGCAGACGGATTTCGCAGGTTACCTGGAAATCAAGTGCTTGTTGGGGGAAAACATGTCCCTGTTATTGGAAGGGTGACCATGGATCAAATCCTGGTTCAGTTGGATGCCGTCCCAGAATCCAAAGCGGGAGATGAGGTGGTTCTGATTGGCAGCCAAGGTGGCGAACGAATCACAGCTGAAGACGTTGCTGCAACTTGGGGGACTATTAACTATGAGGTTACCTGCGCGATTGGACCTCGGGTTCCCAGATTATATGATTGCCGGCACAATTCTCAATGAGATCATATATCCAGTTTTAATCGGGGAAATTTTACTGAGAACGACAGGAATAAAATCATTCCCCATAATTCCCATTTGTCATTTACGATAGCTAAAACTTCCTGTGTTTTTTCATGCATATCTCTAGATTCTTCCCATAAATTTAGTTTCCGAACTCAAAACAAGACCTATAAAATTACTATAAATTAATGTGTCAGATGTCATAACATATGGCAATGCTTGTAAATCAATACTTGACATACAATACTGAATACCGTATAAAGAACTCATATTTGTGAAGTATATGTATATTTAATTCATTTAATATAAAGGGGTGGGGAAAATGCTTACACAAGAAGAAAAATCAATTCAATCAGAAATTCATGGCCTGAATTCGCTCAAGCATATTAGGGAAATGTGTAAATTTGAGGACCGATTTGTTGGTATGGAGGGTGATAAACAATCGATACAATATATAGAAACCGAATTTAGTAAATTGGGATTAGAGATTGAACGCACCCCAATTCGTATTCCAACATACGAAGATAATGGATCTAGTTTATCCCTCACGGATACTTCAACTGAACTTGAGTGTATCAGTCCATATTTCACTCAGCCTACTACCAAAGATGGAGTTAAAGGTGAATTAGTATTTGTAGGAAAGGGTGCAAAGGAGGACTATAAAGATATTGATGTAGAAGGCAAGATAGTAGTTCTCCACGAATCAGGTCTTGGTTATTCTCTCTTTTGGCTTGGAACATTTTCCGAGTTTGCCGCCCAGTCGGGTGCAATTGGCATGGTTGTGATCCACCCATTCCCCTGGCCTTACAGAATGTCTATGGAGGCAGGAAACTCCAATTTAGATAATCGTTTCCCAAAGACCCAGGTTCCAGCAGTCTGCATCTCTGCCCTAGACGGGCTAACATTGATGCAACATCTGGGTGAAGGAAAGACAAACGCTCATCTTGCTGTGCGGTCTCGTATCTACGATGTGGATAGTGTTGTTCTCAGCGGCGTGATAACTGGCACGGAAACACCAGAAGAAAGAGTAGCGGTACTGGGTCATCGTGACCATGGTTACCCCCCTGGCGCAAATGACAATCTGAGCGGTATCGGAAACGTTTTGGAATTAGCACGAGTATTTAGTAAAAGAAAACCTCAAAGAAGCTTGGAATTTATATGCAGTACGGGGGAAGAGGGAACCACACCTGGTATTTCTAAATTCATACAAGCTAACGAAAACCGCTTACCTCAACTTATGGCAGTAATTGACATGGACATGTTTGGCGGCGGAGGACAATTACATTTAGTTGAGAAAGGATTATGGCCTGATACAGAGCCTATCATCCATACTGTATGGTTATTGGAAATGTTAGAGGAAATAGCTGATGATATGGGCTACTACGCAAGCCGGATGACAGCGGAATGGGGAGATGCGGAAGTGGGGCGGTTCATTGAAGCAGGGGTACCCTCTGCTTGGTTTTGGAAACCTGATGATATGTATTATCACTCTAAACATGACACCCCAGACAAGGTAGACGCAAATAGTTTGAAAGCAGTTGCAGATATTACCGGTGTTGCCATGTGGCGAATCGCATCCTCTAAATAAGAATTAGCCATTTTTTAGTCCTGACCAATATGCCACAAAAAGACCTGCCTACTTCCAAGAATATTCTTAACCTTGAATCTCGATTTATAGGTAAAACAGGAATATTCCGATATTACCCGATGGTATTAAGTCGGGGCATTGGAGTGCGTTTGTGGGACGCAGACGGACGTGAGTACATAGATTTCTCCTCAGGTGGGTGCGTGGCAAATACTGGATACAATCATCCCCTTGTGATAGAGGCAATTACCGCCCAAGCCAAACGCCTCACGCATGATTGTTTCACTATTTGTAGTAATGATCAAACCCCCCTGCTTGCAGCAGAACTTGTATTACTTCTTCCTGGTAACTTTGACAAGAAAATCTGGTTTGGCCTTTCTGGTTCTGATGCCTGTGAATGGGTTTACAAAATACTTCCAAAAGCAACGGGTAGAACTAAAATAGTTTCATTTGTCGGAAATTACCAGGGGCAAACGATGGGAGCATCAGCATTATCAGGCTTGATGCCCCAGCAAAGTTTTCTATCTGTATCTAATGTAATACACATCCCTTATCCTTATTGTTACCACTGCCCATTAAATCATCATCCAGACACCTGTGATCAAGCTTGTTTTTCATTTTTTTCAGAATACCTCGTTGGGACCTTATGTACTCCGGATGAAATTGCCGCTGTAGTTTTCGAACCTATCCAAGGAGATGCGGGAGTTATCCTTCCTCCTGCCGAATACCTAGAAAAACTACAGGGGTTCTGCAAAGAAAACGGGATTATGCTTGTTGTTGATGAAGTACTAAGCGGTGTAGGACGAACTGGGACATGGTGGGCCAGCCAACAACTAGACCTTTCCCCTGACCTAATTGTAATGGGCAAAGCATTGGGTTCGGGAATTCCCATTAGCGCCGTTGGTGGCAGAGCGGATCTACTAGATGCTATGACAGCCTCTCATCATGTCACTTGCGGTGGAAATGTACTAGCCTGTGCAGCCTCGCTGGCAACATTAGACGTAATAAAAACGGAGGGGTTGCTAGACAATGCTCAAAAAATGGGTGAACGACTTCGCAAGACACTGAACCAAGTAAGCGTCAACAGCAAGATCATAGGTGAAGTTCGCGGCCTTGGTTTGTTAACTGGTGTTGAAATTGAACAAGAAGGGCAACCTGCTCAGGACCTTGCCCATAAAGTTGTTTTTGCAGCCTGGCAACGAGGCCTGCTCCTCTATTACCTAGGCTTATATGGAAATACCCTCATTATTGCCCCTCCTTTAGTAATTAATCAAACAGAAATTGATGCCGGGACCGCAATATTATCTGATGCTATTCTAGCAGTAGAAAGAGGAGAGATCCACGATAAAGATATTGAAGGATTTAAAGCATGGTAACCATGAAGGAGGTGATAGTTGAAATTATTTTAAAAAAAAGGATCGAAAAACACAAACATCATTATAAAGGAGAAAAAAAGATGCTTCCCAAAAAACAGTTTTTTTTCGTTTGTCTATTAATCATCACCCTGCTTCTTGTGGGTTGCAAGGCAACAACCCCAGCAGAAGCTCCTGTTGAACCGGCAGGAGATGAAGCCCAAGCAGAAGCGGTTGAACCGGCAGGAGATGAAGCCCAAGCAGAAGCGGTTGAGCCCATCCGAATCGGTGCCATCTGGAGCCTAACAGGAGAATTTTCTGTTGCTGGTATTCCAGGCAATCAAGCAGCGGAACTTGCACTCGAAAAAATCAACAAAGAAGGCGGACTTCTGGGTCGCCCTGTAGAGTTTGTAACAGTCGACGCTAAAGGTGATCAAAACGAGACTATTAATGCCATGAAACGTCTGATCTACGAAGAGGAAGTTCAGGCAGTTATAGGACTAGAAGGAGGTATATATGTGACAGCTTCAGCACCTATAGCTCAGGAAGCGGGGGTTCCATTCTTGATTTCAATTGGAACTTCGTTCAACCTTATTGAACCTGGTGAGTTTATATTCATGACTGCATTTGGGGACGATTACCAGGGCTTGGCACTAGCAAGGTACGCCATCAATGTATTAGGCGCGAAAACTACGGCTGTTATGACTAATGAAGGCGAACCTTACAGTGAAGGGCTCTCGAATTTCTACATCGAGGCTTTCAAGAACGAACTAGGAGAGGATTCAGTAATTACCCAAGAGATGTTCGTATCAGGAGATGTAGACTTTAGTACACAATTAACACGAATCCGCGCACTTGATCCTCAGCCTGATGTCCTTGCTATCTTGGTTAATCCAATTGAAGCGCCGTTAATCGCAAAGCAAGCGCGAGAATTGGGTATTGAGGCCCAATTCATCGGTGGAGATGGTGTAGATAGTGTGGATCTGGTCGAATTGGGCGGTGACGCAGTTGAAGGCATGATTTATTCAACACCCTTCTTTGCAGAGCATTTGACAACTTCAGTTGGTGAGGAATTTGTCAGTTTATGGGAGGAAAAATATGGATCCACTCCCAGCGCTTGGCCAGCCGAAGGCTTTGATACAGCGTTGTTAATGTTTGAAGCGATTCGGATAGCAGGTGTTGTCGAATCGGAAGAAATTAGAATAGCTTTATTAAGTATTGATGGTTTTGAGGGTGCGACAGGAACATATCGCTATGTTGATACACGTACACCAGCTAAATCGGTCATATTTGTGAAAATAGAAAACGGAGAAAGAGTTTTCCTCGAAGAATATACACCTTAATCCAGGATAATTAAAAAAACAATAGAGAATCGCTTATGAGCGATTCTCTATTGTACATCTTCTAAAAACAAACTAGGTCAAGCTAAGCTAATCAAATTTAATAAAAGGTTGATATATCTTATGCCCCTTTTAGAAGTACATAATCTCAGTAAAAGCTTTGATGGCCTTGAAGCTGTTATAAAATTCAATTTAACGCTCTCCGAAGGAGAATTATTCGGATTGATTGGCCCCAATGGCGCTGGAAAAACAACAATCTTTAACCTGATGACAAGTATGTTACAACCCGATAAAGGTCATTTCCTAATTAATGATATTGATGTTACCAACAAACGACCAGATCTCCTTGTAACCCATGGTATTGCTCGAACTTTCCAAAGCGTACGTATCTTTAAAGAATTATCAGTTGAGGACAACTTGCGACTTGCTTCACACTCAACGGTAAATTATGGACCCATTGTTGGTCTGTTTGGCCTGGCAGGTTATAAAGATCAAGAAACCAAGCTCAACACATATATTAACCTGTTAATGGACAAATTCTTTATAAAGCCATATGCAAAAACCAAAGCGTCACAGTTAAAGTATCTTAACCAACGCTGGCTTGAATTAGCCTGCGCAATGGCTACCAGCCCCAAAATACTTCTTCTGGATGAGCCAACTGCTGGAATGAATGAACAGGAAACAGAGAAGTATATTGACAAAATTCAAACACTTCGGAAACAGAGGGGTTTGAGTATTCTCATAATAGAGCACGCGATTCAATTAATAATGAGTATCTGTGAAACCGTCCTTGTTATGGATCATGGGTCTGTTATTGCTCACGGCAAACCACATGAAGTTCAACAGGATCCACAAGTTATTGAAGCTTATCTTGGGGTAAAGAATGATGCTTAATATTCAAGATCTGCATACATATTATGGCGCCATTGAGGTTCTTCTGGGTATATCTATTGAGGTTCAAGAGGGCGAACTGGTTTGTGTGATTGGAGCCAATGGTGCCGGGAAAAGCACCTTAATGCATTCGATTGTCGGGCTTGCACCTCAAAAACAAGGAAAAACCTTCTTTTTTGGAGATGATATATCTAAACTACCTGCATACAAAATTGCTCGAAGTGGACTCTCATTAGTTCCAGAAGAACGTCAATTGTTCAACGATTTGACAGTGCAGGAAAACCTTATCATGGGAGCCTATTCCCGGAAAAAATCAGAGACACAGCAATCTTTTTCCTTTGTCTTTGATCTGTTTCCCAGACTAGCAGAAAGGCGACAACAACGAGCAGGAACACTTAGCGGTGGTGAACAGCAAATGCTAGCTATAGCACGAGCGCTAATGAGCCAACCAAGATTACTACTTCTTGATGAGCCCTCGCTTGGATTAGCGCCGCTTCTTGTTGCAGAGATATTTAAAACGATACAACGTTTGAATAATGAAGGCCTTACCATATTACTCGTCGAACAAAATGCTAATATGGCTCTATCTATCGCTTCAAGAGGATATGTTATAAGCACAGGCTCTGTATATTTAGAGGGACCTTCAGATGAATTACGTCAGAACCCCGAGGTCCAATCTGCATACCTGGGCGGGAGCTCCGGCAGTTCAAAGTGGTGACCTTTATGAAAACTCTAGCGATGATAATAATCGCAGGATGTTAATGATGTCAACCCAACTTTCTACAATTTTACAGCAAATAGTCAACGCCCTGACAATTGGAAGCATTTACGCACTATTAGCCATTGGTTTTTCAATGGTCTATAGTGTTCTCCGATTAATTAATTTCGCCCATGGTGATGTCTTTATGCTAGGAGCTTATTTCGCCTTTTTGGTATTCCAAGCCCTAGAATCGAAATTCTTAACAGGGATTTTACTCGCTGTTGTTTTAACAGGAATTACAGGATTAATAATTGAACGTGTCGCCTTTCGACCAATGAGAGGTGCCCCAGAAGGCAACTTGTTCATCTCTTCATTGGCCGTTTCAATGCTTATTCAAAACGGAGTGATTATGATTTTGGGACCACAACCACAATCATTCCGGATTCCTGGGTTCCTTGGGAAATCAATCAACATAGGAGATGTTGTGATAACCAATGTAGCAATAACCATATTTGTTGTCACAATAATATTGCTGATAATCCTTGTTCTATTCCTAACTCGGACAAAATTGGGCATTTCAATGCGTGCCACAGCCAGCAATCTTGATGCGTGCCACTTAATGGGTATCAATGTAAATATTGCCATTGCTGTAGCCTTTGGTGTAAGTTCCCTCATAGCAGGAGTCGGTGGCATCCTGTGGGCAACTCGCTATACTATTTTCAACCCATTTACCGGGAACATTCCAGGAATAAAGGCCTTCATTGGAGCACTTATTGGTGGAATTGGCAGTTTGCAGGGAGCTGTTATCGGTGGTTATCTACTGGGAATGCTTGAGGTCCTTGTAGTTATTCTACTTCCACCAGAATTTGCAGGCTATCGCGATGTTTTTGTATTTCTTATGTTAATAGTCACTCTTTTGGTTCGACCTCAGGGAATTATGGGGAAAACAGAGAAATGAAAATATATTTCACAAAAAAAACGATATTTTCACTAATCATTATTGGCATACTGGCCGGGTTAATTCTTATAGCGCAGCACAGCCTAAATATTTATCAAATCGGGCTACTTTCATTAGTTGGTATTAATGCGATTCTAGTAATCAGCCTTAACATCACCAATGGATACACCGGGTTATTTTCATTGGCTATCGGCGGTTTAATGGGAATCTCTGCTTATGTCTCAGGGCTCTTAACCCTTAGCACGGATTATAAAGCGATTAACCTGCCTGACCTACCTCAATGGCTCATAGCTGCGCAGTGGCCCTTGCTACCGGCCCTTCTGGTTGGGGCTTTGATTACTGTCGTTATTGGCACACTATTTCACTGGCCTTCATTACGATTGAAGGGACATTACTTTGCTCTGGCTTCCTTGGCGTTCACCGAGATCGTAAGACTGCTTGCATCCAATATGAAGAAAATAACCCGAGGAGCGTTAAGTTTAACAGGAGTAGCCTCACTATCAAATCTGTGGTGGATATATGGCTGGTTGGTCATTGAGGTCCTTGTCGTGATCCAGCTTTTCAGAAGCCGTCACGGTAGAGCATTGATCGCCATTCGGGATGATGAGGGATTGGCTCAACTGAAGGGTATCAATGTTGCCTTTTATAAGGCGTTTGCGTTTATGATAAGTGCGTTTTTTGCGGGTGTAGGTGGAGCATTGTGGGTCCACTATACTAATATTGTCAGCCCAAGTTCATTCAGGTTAGCTGTAATATTTACTCTGTTCATTATGTTCACTATTGGTGGTAAAGCAAGTATATCCGGATCAATCATTGGAGCGGTAATCATCACACTACTGCCGCAAATACTACGCCCTCTTGAGGAAGGTAGTGTTATATTTGGAATTAATGTGCCTGAGTTATACGGGTTAACCCAATTAATATTAGCCGTGTTCCTGATTTTGTTATTAATAAAACGCCCCCAGGGTATTTTAGGTGGTCGAGAACTATCTTTCAATTGGGTGGGAGAAAAACTAAACAGACTGTTCCCCCCTATACAGGATAAGGGAAATAAATAACCATGAAAAAAGACGATTCTATCTTAAACAACCCTCTATTCGACTCTTTAGAAAAAGTAGGCCATAAAGCCAAAGATGACATCTATGTCTGGTCGCAGGGACTCGGTCTTCACAATCATAATTTAATAGCCGCCCTGAAAGAAGTTGTTGATAAAAATACCGCAACAAAGATCCTTAAAGATTTGTGGAAATTTTTCCACTCAGTAAACCTCAAGCGGCAGAATAAGGTTTTAGGAGTTGAGGCAGAACCCAAAATAGATCATCTAAACAAGATATTGGCAGACATTATGAATCAGATCGACCACCCTGCCATCATGGGAATGGGGGAAAATTTAGAAGAGGCAATTCTAAACTGGGTTAAGGCTTTTGCCGTTTATGATTTTGCTGTATACACATAATTAGAGAAAACCTTGGTGCAAAGGATGGCTTGTATATTTACATGGGCCTATGGGAAAGCTTTGCGTTGATCGGACTTGATCATCATAAACAGGCTCTTGGAATCGACGACAGAGCAGAGATCTCAATGGATATTATCGGAAAACTTTCCCGTGCCTATTGGGAATCCATTGCCTGTCCCTATAAAGTCACCAAACACACCGCTGATATTCACGAGGCTGAGTTAGAAATTTGTCCATACTGGGAGAAGAAAAGTGCCGTTCCATGACGCTAAAAACAGAAGCTCACACTTCAGTAAATTATTACGATGCCATCCTCAAGGCTCTAGGCGTGTTTGACAGATACAGTTTTACTATGGACAAGTTTGCCTGCTGCGGTGACGACTACTGCAGGGAGCGTTTTGAAAAGCGTTTATAGAGGAGTAAAGCGATGACTCATCTAGTGGAATATCCCTTTAAGTAGATAATCTATACCAAAGAAACTCACTCAAATAACTTATTCGTTTTGCCGATAACTGGAGAATCTAATATGCAAGAATTAGTCAAGGCTGGAAAATGGGTAGAAATTGAATTTATCATTATCCCCGCTCAATCAAGAAGCTCTAGTTTGCCAAAAGACACTCAAAACGTAAACTATAAAAATCGGATCAAAGGGTATTTAATAAATGACACTCATATTGGCCAGGAAGCAACAATTCAATCAATCCTGAATCGAGAGCTAAAAGGTAAGTTAATTGCAGTCAATCCGCCCTTTCCCGCTACATTTGGTTCTCCCGTTCCTGAATTGATGGACGTGGTTAATGAATTAAAATCCCTATTCACTGAAATTGAGGAGAATGAGCAATGAATTGGCCTCCCGTAGAAGACATTATGTCGCGAAGAGATGAAATCATGGAACGCGCGTTAGGTTTAACATACCACAATCTGGAACGCGGTCGATTAGTATTTGATTATGATGGACTGATGGACTTCAGTCCATATGATATTCACAAGATAATAGCCATTCAACAACAGACAAAGGTGGGTAAAACTCCACTAATTGAACTGCCCAACCTAACTCGTCTTGGAAGATACCTGGCTGAACCTGGATACGGAGCGACAATTCTCATCAAGGATGAGTCCGTCAATGCGTCTGGAAGTTTCAAAGCACGCAGAGCATCCTTGAGTGCATTCGAGGCAAAAAAGAGGGGCTATAGTGGAATGGTAGCTATGACATCAGGGAACTATGGCGCAGCTGTCGCCTCTCAAGGGCGTATGCGTGGATTGGATAGCATTATTGTCCAAGAAACTTTTGACTCGGCAGGAAAAGGACAACCAGAAATTCTTGAGAAGGGGCGAAAATGTGAAGCCTATGGAGCAGAAGTGTGGCAGTTATCAGTGGGTCCAGAACTTTTTTATGTGACTCTTGTTCTGTTAGAAGAAACCGGGTACTTTAATGCTTCTCTTTACACACCTTTCTCAGTAGCAGGAATTGAAAGTATTGGATATGAAATCGGTCAAGAAATACAGGATAGATATAACCGCAATCCTGATGTGGTCCTGATAACACACGCCGGGGGAGGTAACGTTACTGGAACAGCTCGCGGATTAGATAAAGCTGGCTGCCTGGATACACAGATTGTGGGAGTGAGTGTAGAACTTTCTGGATTACATATGGCTAGTGATCACGATTTCAATCGAAAATCCTTTACAACTGGACATACTGGTTTCGGCGTTCCGTTTGCAATCAAACCCGACCGTGTAGATGTGCCTCGTAATGCAGCGCGACCTCTAAGGTATATGGATCGGTTTGTTACTGTTACTCAAGGAGAGGTTTTCTATATAACAGAAGCTCTGGTGCAGTTAGAAGGACTTGAGCGAGGTCCGGCTGGCAATACTTCATTAGCAGCGGCGATTTCTATTGCGAAAGAATTGCCCCGAGAAGCAGTAGTTGTTGTACAAGAAACGGAATATACAGGCTCAGGTAAACATCCGTCTGCGCAATTGACATTTGCTCGTGAAATGGGAATTGAAGTAAAGAGGGGTAATCCTCAAGATTGTGTAAACGGCAAATCAATTATTATCCCAGAAAATCCAACTCAGTTAAAGTGTTTAGACAAAGATATGGAATCCCTACGCATTCATTATCTTAGAGAAACTCTCAGAAATGCCGAAATAACCTCCCCTGGCCAATTGACTGATGATGAAATTGAGTATCTTCAGGCAGAGATTAATGTTAATGAAAATGCCATTCCTGACATGATCCAGGAAGCAATAAATTAGTTTACTTGCTAGATACTCAACATTAAAATTTTCGGAAGATTATCTCTTTGATATAAATCGTAGATTCAACTCATAAGTGCAACTTTGATGGTTGAAAGAGGTAAGCTGGTGTAATATAAACCTCTTGAGACCGCGAAGTCAAAGGAGTGCTTATGAGCTACAACCAGCTCGCTCTGCGTGCCCATGGCAACCCAAGAACAAAGATACCAGATTTCTGCATTGTTGAAAATGGGACATAATCAAACTGAGATTGCCAGAGTTATCAGTGTCCACAAATCCACTGTAAGCCGAGAACTGAGACGAAACCTGGGTCAACGTGGCTATCGTCCACAACAGGCCCACCGCAAAGCAATGAGCAGGTGTAAGTGGGATCGAAGGCGAATCCAACCCCAAATCTGGGCTTGGATTGAGGAAAAGATCCGCCAGGATTGGAGTCCGGAGCAAATCTCGCCGTGGATGAAGAAATACAAAGAAACCCGGGTTAGTCATGAGTGGATCTACCAAATACATCTATGCAGATAAAAGAGCTGGAGGGTTCCTTCACAAGCATCTGCGATGTCAAAAAAAACGGCGCAAACGGTACGGGAGCAACGATCGCCGAGGAAAAATAGCCAACCGGGTAAGTATTACCCCAGGGGTATGCTACGCGATGAGCAGCGTCCAGCCATTGTTGAGGAGAGAAAACGACTGGGAGACTGGGAAGCTGACACCATGATCGGGAAGAAGAGTCCATATGCTTTAGTCACCTTAATTGAGCGTAAGTCGCGTTTCACGTGGTTGAAAAAGATCAATCGTCGCACAGCTGCAGCTGCCAAAGAAGCTATGATCCAAATATTGAAGCTATATCCTTTGAGTACCCTGACAATCACCTGTGACAATGGTAGGGAATTTGCTGGTCATCAAGAAATTGCTGAAGAGCTAAATACTGAAGTATACTTTGTTCATCCTTTTTCATCCTGGGAGCGCGCTACCAATGAAAATACGAATGGTTTAACCCGACAATATTTCCCAAAAGGAAGCGATTTTTCAAAGATCACAGACGAAAAAGTACAATTTGCTGAAAAGCGACTAAATACCAAGCCTAGAAAATGCCTGGATATCAGTACACCTGAAATGGTGTTTTTCGAACTATGTAATGTTGCACTTGAAACTTGAATCCAAGAATTTAAGTAAGTTACAATAGAGGAACATAGCCAAATATTACGCGGGCCGATTCCTTAACAGAATATTTTAGGGAATAAAAAATATGGATAACAATATTTCCAACCAGAATTTTCTTATGCTAGGATCAAAACTCCGTTCTGCGCGCAAGAGCCTGGGTAAGACTCTTGAAGAAGTAGCTCAAGAAATAGGCGTTACAAAAAGTTTTCTTAGCCAAGTTGAGCGGGGAAAATCTTCCCCATCAATAACAACTCTTAGAAATATTGCAAAAGTACTCAGAATTCCGATATTTCTGCTCTTTAATATTGTCGAAGGAAACGATTATAAAAAGAATATATTAGTGAAGAAGGATGAGCGCCAGATCATCGTATTACCTCAGGCTTCGATAAGTTATCAATTATTATCTCCCGATTTTAATAGGAAGATCGAGATGATACTTACAGAATTGGAACCTAATAGTTCTAGCTGTGATGAACCTATGTTTCACAATGGAGAAGAGTGCGCCTTCCTTCTTACAGGAAAAGCGCTAGTTGAAATTGGAGAAGACAAATATGTTTTGGAAGAGGGGGATAGTCTTTACTTTGACAGTGGGATTCCTCATAGAATCGTAAATATTGGCGATACGAAAGTTACAATTATCTCCGCAATCACACCTCCAAATTTTTAGATCAATTCTAATAAATCATCCTGTAGGAAAACTACTTATTGACGTTTGAGAGCCCCCTTGATAGCGGGGCTCTTCATCTATCTCTTAATTCGTCTCTACTGGGCGCAACACACCATAGTCAAGAATCCCCTTGGCTTTCCAGTTATAATCGGGGTTGTTAGCGAAAATGCAGACTACCAAGCCCAGGGTGGACTATTAGTTAAAACATAAAAGGAATGTTTATTGACGTTTAGGAGCCCCTTACACACAAGGTGTCAACATGCGCTTATTATAAATCACTATAAATCCCCTTAGTACTTGTATTCTGAGGATTCTAGTTCTTCAATAATTTCCAAAATAAAGGGTCTTTGTTGTTCATTGTTAAATCGAACCTGGAGACATTTATTTCTACTTAAGTATTCATCGTAATATACGAAATCTAAATCTTTAAACGATTTATCATTCGGATCTATTACTTCGTAGCGATACTCATAAGTATTAGCATACTTTTTAAATTCCCTAGAAATTATCCTGATTTTGACTTTTTGTCCTAAGATTGGTATGCAGCCTCGACTTGTACTTCGATCAGACCATTTTTTAGTAGTGGTGCTATGAGATAGAGGTTTATTAATGGGCATCTCCGCAGATTGTTTTGCAAGCTTGTCTGCTGCTCGATTGTATTTGCTACCCTTATGCCCCTTTACCCATTTAATATATACCTTGATCGGGCATTTTTTTTCTTCCCTCCTTAGTCTTTTCCACAGGTCGATATTTTCAACAGGCATTCCATTTGAACCTAGCCATCTTTTATTGGGCCAAATATGCATAGCCCAAAAGAAATTATCATACACATAGATCGAATCAGTAAATATCAGAACTCTCTCAAAGTGAACTTTATCTTTTAAAAACCTGTTCGCCTCTTTTAGGCCAACAATGCAAGCTTCAATTTCCATTTCATCTATTGTCGCATTTTGCCACCCAGGTGGAGAATACTCTTCGAACTCTTCATGTCCAGATTCGTTTACCCACACAAGGATTACACCTACGCCAGCGGCTCTTTGTTTTTTGGGATACGAAGATCCATCGGTGAATACATTTAATGCATACTCATCAATAATACCTAGTCCGGATGTCAACAATGAGTTTCCTTTCCAATTTGGACAAACGCGACTTATATCTATAGATATCGGGCAATTATGCCTGATATCTGCTTATATATATTATATATGGCTTCATTTCATTATTTTGATTTTGCTTTAGATAATTGCTATATATTCTTAAAAACCAGTTCATCCATCTTATCCCCCACCCCGTTTTGATCAGAAGTCAGCAAATGCCCCGTAGGGTTTAAATACTCCATCCATAGTATTTTACTCTGTAATATCAGAATTTTTTACGTATTTTTATACGGATGAGGTTTTTAAACCCTACGCGGACAGATTTCTTCTATTATCGGGTCCCCTGCCGGCATTTCAAGCACGATCTCCAATGGTGTAGTCATTATTGGTGGAGGAATATTAACCCTGATGTCTGTGTTGGTCGCCAACAGTATCATCGCTACCGTATTCTAATTAAGAGTAGGCTATGCGCAATAGTAAAGTATTACTTGTATCGGTTTTTGTCGTTTTGTTGGCGACACTGTCCCTTCCAGCCACCGTATTTGCACAGGGAACAGGTGATGACGGAGACACAGGCGCGGCCCTGGGTGTACTTGAAGATACCTTCAAGAGCCTGGGTATCCTGGCGATCAAATTCATGTATACCCTTAGCTTCATTATCGTCCTCGTCGGCGGAGTGAAAAACGGATTTGCCATCAACGTGGCCCAACAGATCGGCGTTGCTGGGATGGCATCCCGTCACACGTGGAACTTCATCATGGGAATAGTAATGTTCGTGCTCTTCTTGGCGACATTGCCTATCCTCAACCTGGTGATAAACAACGTGACTCACTTGGTCCCAACTAATATCGAGATCTTTACACCAAGTTGGTGACTCGCTAAATCAATCCTTGGAAACCATGAATAGAAAAGTATTGATCAACTCTGCAGTTGTGTTTATGCTGCTGGTGGGGATTTCAACAATCTCTATCTCAAGCGCTTTTGCCCACCCGGGAAAGGCGCCAGGACCTCCCCCACCCTGGACTCCGCCCACTACTCCTGATCCACCCGAACCACCAGGAGACGGCGATACCGGCAACAATAACACCAAGACCACCGTCTTGACCCAGATCTTCAAGGTCATGTTCGATTCGTCCACTTTGAAAGACGCGATCGTCAATTCTATCGATTCTATATTCAATGACGCCGTAGGCAACCTCACCGCTTCCGGATCGCCCTTCTATAAAATGGGGGGCGAGATCTCTGAAATTGTCTTTGAGACAGACAAGCTGGAAGCGATCAGGCTGTCTTCCTGGAAACAACTCAGGAAGGTGGCCTTTGCCCTGCTACCTCTCACCGCTGCCCTGACAATCTGGGCTTCCATGAAAGACGGTCTTTATTCTGTCACAGGTTATGCCAACACCTTTGAGGCAGTTGCCGAATTCTTTGTTGCTATTGCTATTGCCATGGCGTCATACTGGTTGATGGAACAATCCATAAGCCTGACCAAAGCCTTCACCCTGGCTATCGCGGAATCTCTCTCTGTGGATATAACAGGAAGCGTGTATGCTGGAATGTTTATTAAACCCGCTGCTCTTGGAATATCTAATCCGGGTCTGTCAATGATCCTGAATATCCTGAGCTTTGCTCTGGTCATAACTTATATGGGCTCGGTAACTATCGCCTTTCTAGCACGCGAGGTGGTATTGATCATGACCGTTGCCCTTGCTCCAGTAATGATCATTCTGGGATCCGTTAGACCGCTCGGATGGCTTAGGGGATTGTGGTCCAAAGCCTTTATTGTATTCCTGCTATTGCTCCCAATTAACGTATTGACCATGGGTGTTGCCTTCAAATTATGGGTAGCTGCTCTCAGCCTTGCTTCTGGACCCCTGGCTTTAATTTTACAGCTCACAATCTTGGCGGGAACCCTTGAGCGTATTGATCGCTGTAAACGGCACGCTGGGCAAGTTGGTATACGGCGCCGCGATTGAAGTGGCCCAAAAGGTTGGAAAGACATTGACCTCAGTGGCAACAATGGCTGCCGGTTTGGCGATTGGCGCCGTTGGCGTGGGAGCACTGGGCGGCAGTGCGCTTGGGGGAGCGGCCAGCGCCCAGGGCTTGGCGCCTGTTGCAAGTGGCGGAGGCGGTGCCAGCCTGGCGCTCAGCAGTTCGTCAGCTGGAGGCATTGTTACCAGCACAAGTAATTTGACCTCTACGATCGGCCGCACATTGAGCAGTTCCCGAAGCTCGGCTGTAAGCAGCCTGGGCAGAGGAATGCGGGTTGGAGCCGCAGTAAAAGATCACCAATTATTAACCCAGTCTCCCCCCTCTTCTCCCCAACTCAACGTTGCAGAAAGCGGCCTACCGGGTCAATCAAAAGGCGTGGCTGACGTCATGGGCCAAATAGATACCCCGCAGAAAGCCGCGTCCATCGGAAGTGATCAGGCAACCCTGGCTGGAAGAGTAAACCTGGGCGCCCAAACTTCAGCTGCCACACTCGAGGCTGTTGAAGGTGCCGGTCTTTCTGCAGGTGATTACCTCAGGGACACAAACTATTTCAATCCTGGCCGTCCAAATATAGAGGTGGCCGGCCGTGATTTTGTTCGGTCTGAAGCTGGGTCATTTGCCCTGGGAGTTAAGAGCAATTACACCCAAACTGCACTTCCTGATACCACACCAAGATCCCAGGGACTTCATTCCCTGGATTATCAGGCTGCTCAACGAATAGTTCAGAGTGAACAGAGAGTTGGCAATAATTATTTCTCAGAGATCTCTGCTGCCAAAATGCAGGAAGTGGCCCAGGCAGTTCACGCCAGGCGATTGTCTGGCACGCGCTCATATGACGCCATAGTTAATAGCGCCCGCACTGGATCCAACATCATTGATTGGATAAACATCTCTAAAGGATTGAACTCGTGAACTATCCTGTTCCCCCATCTTTTGACCTGGAAGAAACCAGCTTTGTCTCCTTTGTTGGGATTGGTATGCGGGAGTTCCTCATTGTTGGGTCCGGACTTTTGCTTGGCATTATGGCTGGAGTCGCTCTCCCGGCTGGTTGGCCCATCAAAATAGCAGCAGGAACAATGCTGGCAGGTTTTAGTTTATGGTTAGCAATAGGCCGTGAACCTGGAACAAATCGGAAGTTTGAAGAGGTGTTTTTAGATTATCTTCGCTTTCGCAAAAGACCGAAAGTTCATCAGCGCAACTATATATCAGCCCAAGAGGCCGATGATCCATTTTCCGCACCAGATGAATTTGAAAACCCTCGGGCTGCTGATACCGAACACACAAAGAAAAGAAGGCAAGTGGCGGATATGGCCTGGGATGTGAGCCAGCTTCCAGAAATGGAGCAGCTTGCAAAAGCAACCGGCTGGTTCAAAATACGGTCCATGCCTTTGACCGGAGCTACCCTGCTCAATATTCTCGGGCTGGCGCTATTGGCTGGATTATTGGCCTGGGTATGGTTGGGCGGTTTGAAATCATTACTGGCTGGCTTGTCAGGATTCTAATTTATGAAAAAACTATTCGGTGGCGGGCAGCAAGAAAATAGAACCGGCAGGGATGGGAAGAAATTTACTCAACCCGAATCTGATACCCTGGGATTGGTCCCTATATTGAAGGTGCTGCCAGATATGCTGATCACCACCCACGGGAAATATGTGAGGATGTATGAGTTCCCCCCTGTTGCAGCAGAAGCTGATGGTGACCAAATCTTCCAAATCCAACGCCGCTATGCCAACGTTCTGGCCAGCCTTCCCCCTCGTTCCAAGTTTCAACTCACTGTAATCCCGGAGCCTATTGATCCCACCCCCGATCTGGAGCATTTCTTCAAGATCCAGCAGTTCTGGTCCAGCGAAAAGGCTTCTCAGCAACCAGATACTGCCCACCTTAACCACGAGATCATTGAAGAATCAGCCAGAAGTTTTATGGCCTTGATCACCAATTGGTACTCAAGCGTCAACCCCATCACCTGGAGAATGCTGATTACTTTGTCCTATATGCCGCCTTATCAAAAACGGAGCGGACTCTTCGGCATTGGCAGAGGCGATGGCGCCCGCGTGGATGATCTTGTGAATAATTCTGGCGCCGCTCGTGAATTTTTCGCTCAGCATGGCGGGGTTCTTCTGCAGTCGTTCCAGAACCAGGGTATCGACCTGATCTCGCTTGATGGTCCTGCGATGGCCCAGGCTGTCTGGCGGGTGCTCCACCCCACGACAACAGGATCCCAGGAAAGAAGCGCCGCTTCAGCACTGCAGCATGTACTGGACAAAGGTGCTAATCAACCTTCATCCTATTCGGTTCCGGATCTTTCGGAATTTTCCCCTACCCTTCCCATGGACCACGTTGCGGAAGTTCTGGCACCCGACAATGTGCGCGAAGATCCTAACCAGATCTATGTCGACGGGATCTATTTGAAGGGTTATTCGGTTTATGACTACAACCCCGGAAGCATGATCCACCTGCAGCAGCTGACAAGTTTTCCGGGAGGCTTTCTGGGTTCTTTATTTGTCTATGTTGAAGATCCGGCCCTGATTGCCGGGCAGCTGCGCAGCAAAGAGACTTCTCTCAAAGGGAAGTCGCACCTGCGTCAGTCCAAAGGTTTTATCTCCAGCTTTGGGTCCGACCAGGAAGCCGGCGCGGTAGAGACTGCGCGGGCCAAAATGGAAATGGGACTTGAAAATCCTGTTTCAATCAGGTTCTTTATCATTGTTGCTGCAGCCATGCCAGACGAGCTGAAGAACAGATCCCTGAATATGGAGAATATCTTGACCACCCTGGGCGCAAAATTCTTCGCGACCACGCACAACCAGCTGCACACCTGGCAAACCGCCCTGCCCCTGGCTCATATCGCAACCCAACAGAAAAAGCGCAACATGACCCCGGGTTCCCTGCAGACTTTCTTCTGGCCGCCAAAGAGCCGAATGTTTGAAGAAAGCGGCCGCTACATGGGTGTTGATCTCAATAGTGGAACACCTCTTTATTACGATCCCCTCGGACGTGATAAGGATCGATCCCCCACCCTGCTGGCGATTGGGAAAATGGGTGGAGGAAAAAGTGTCTGGCTGAGAGCAAATATGCTGATCGGTCTGATGCGCGGCAATACTGTATTTGCTGTTGACCTTGAAGGTGAGATGGAAGATTTTGTAGAGGCCTACGGGGGCCGGTATGTCAACGTGGGTGCAAGTTCCGGAGATCGGATCAATGTGCTGGACGTACCCCTGGATGATGAACAGCCCTTGATTGCCGGCGTGGAACAGCTGGTAGCTTTCACTTCTACAGTACTGCAAAGAAAAATCGAACACGGATTGGAATGGAACGCCCTGGCAGACGCCTATGAGGTTGCTGTCAAAGATCGGATCGGGAGCTTGAACGCGGACGATTGGTCACCGCAAAAAGCGCCAGTCCTATCAGATATTTCTGACGTTCTGGAACACATGGGGGAAACTGGGTTATCCCTGGCTGCAGGATTGAAACCCTATGCCAGCGGGGTCTATTCCCAGTTCTTTAACACGCCCTCCACCCTGGATATCTCCAACGAGCGTTTGGTGGTCTTTGGCCTGGGAGACATCCACACCTCTTCATCTGCAGACATCCGGAAACGCGCTTACCTGTGGCAGGTGATGAGTATTATTTGGTCCGAAACAGTAAGCCGGCACCGGAAAAATCCTGCCCACATTACCGACGTATTCCTGGATGAGGTCTGGGCTTTGCTCAAGGCTCCCGGAGGTGGAGAAGCGATTGAAAATATGGCCCGGCGGTACCGGAAGCGCCAGGGAATTCTGTGGATGGCGACCCAGGAAGTGGATGAGTTCCTGCATTCAGAAGTTGGCCGGCGGATCCTGAAAATCGTGGGCACAACCATCCTGATGTCACAAACCGAATATGCTGCGGATGAGCTCCAGGACATTTTACATTTTTCTGATTACATCAGGAACATGCTTGTGGAAATGCCAACAGGCAAATCCGTGATCAAATTACCGGTGGGGATCAAGGTGATCAGAACCTTTATACCCGAGGATGCAAAGGGGATCCTGTGACATGATCCGAGGCGGAAAACTGCTCATCGGATGTTTGATGGGCGTCATGGGGATCATTGTCAGTTTTACGATCATTTTTACTATTATTGTGGATTTCACTCGTCATCAAATGCCATTCGGTAAAGACAAGGTTGCTGAATGGATGCTGGGCACTCCCCAGCCGGTCGCCAGCGAACTCCAGGACAACGGGTACGTTAACGCCGGCATAGGTGTAGGTTGGAAAGACTACACTCATCCTGGTGATCCTTCTCCTCCCAGCGGGATTCCTTTTTCCTTCAAACCTCAGCTCAACTGCCTCTTCGGAGATCCAGATTATCGCAGACATACCGGGGTGGAT
>SDBS01001787.1_pt1 | contig 21696 bp, 20 predicted proteins | sample 2277091 | NCBI WGS metagenome assembly SDBS01 (sample SAMN10404972, study PRJNA504765) | marine sediment metagenome | isolation source: marine sediment core GS10_PC15, 163 cmbsf | place: Arctic Ocean: Southern Knipovich Ridge | collected 2010
TAATATCACTCTCTTTCACTTCATCATTCACGACCAACCATTGCCCTAAATTTGGTACAAACAGTATTCCTGCCAAAATAAAAAAAGCAAGAACTATTACCAAAATAAGTAATATCTTCTTGCTTCTAAATTTGTTATATCGTTTCATCCTCATCTTTTTCCTCTACACTTTTCCCTATATCGTAGGACAGGCGTCTCGCCTGTCTATCGCAGGCTCGATTCATCGAACTCGTCTTTCCTTTTCTCTAAAAACTGTAAACTTGCATCGTGCATCTTACATCTTTCTTTGTATTTTGAATTTTGTTTTTAACTTGCAACTTGAAACTCGTAACTTGCAACTTTTATTATCTAAAAACCAAAAACTAATAACTAAAAACCTGCATTTTAATACTAACGACTATTTTTTATTCCCTCTTTCAACTTCTCCACCACATAATCAATCTGCTCTTCTTTCAAATTATTAAAAAACGGCAAAGCAATTGTCCTACCTGACACATCTTCAGTAACCGGAAAATCCCCTTCCTTATATCCAAACATCTTCTTATAAAATGGCTGCAAATGAATAGGAGTAAAATAAGGCTTACATTGAACCCCTTCTTCATTCAGATACTTAATCACTTTATTTCTATCTATTCCCCTCTCCAACCTGATAACATAAACAAACCAACTCATCCTGCTTACATAAGGAGCAATAAAAGGAACTTCTACTTCCTCTACTTCCGCCAACTTTTCTCCATACATCCCGGCAACTTTTGCCCTCTTCTCTAAAATCTCCTCAATCCTCTCCATCTGAGAACAACCCAAAGCAGAACTTAGCTCATCCATCCGATAATTATATCCCAATCTTTCATGGTCTAACCATTCTCCGCTCTCTCCCCTTCCCTGACTCCGCATGCTTCTCGCCAATCTAGCCAATTCCGCATCATCGGTAACTAAAATACCACCTTCACCGGTACTTATTTGTTTGTTTGGGTAAAAAGCAAATACACCCGCTTCGCCAAAAGATCCACATTTTCTTCCCTTATATTCAGAACCTAAAGCCTCTGCTGAATCTTCAATCAAAAGCAAATTATATCTTCTGGCAATTTCCGTAAAGCGATCCCAATCAGCCGGCTGCCCAAACGCATCAACCACAATTATCGCTTTCACTTTATCTAATTCTTCCTGGCTCATCTTTCCCAATTGCTCATCTGTCTTATCCGGATTCAAATTCAAGGTTTGCTCGTTAATATCTACAAATAAAGGCCTACCCCTCTCAAATAAGATACAATTGCTGGAGGCAATAAAACTAAAAGGAGTAGTAATTACCACATCTCCTTCTCCAATCCCCATACCTCTAATTATTAAATGCAACGCACTGGTTCCACTATTTAACGCCACCGCATATTTTGTCCCAACAAAACTTCCCATCCCCTTCTCAAACTCCACTACTTTCGGTCCAATACTTAAAAATCTCGTCTTCATCACTCTCACAACAGCTTCAATATCTTTTTCTATAATATCCGGACTGGATAATGGCACTTGCACCTGCCTCATAATCTTATTTTCCTTCTAACTTTTTTATTATCTTAATTGGAACACCAGCAGCCACAACATTTTCCTGCACATCTTTATTAACAAAACTGAAGGCTCCAATAACTGCGTTCTCTCCAATAGTAACCCCAGGCATTATTACGCTATGACTTCCTATTTTACAATTTTTCTTTAAAATTATCTGTCCCACTTTGCTATCTATGGTGGACTCTGAATACAAAGAACAATGAGAACCAATCTGAACAAAATCTTCAATTACTACTCCATTTTTCGCATTAATATAAGTAAATGCCCCAATATCAGTTTTATACCCTAATTTAAGACCATCTTTATTTTGAACCATCCAATTATACTTTGTAAGTTTTCCTTCTTTGACTTCAGGAAATTTCCAGTCCTTAAATCTATCTTCCATAATCTCTGGTAACACCATCCTTCCCATATATTCCTTCTCTTTTAAAAATAACCACCCAAACAGTTTTAAATAATATTTTTAAATCTACCCAAATTGACCAATGATCAATATACCAGATATCTAATTTTATTCGTTCTGGCCAACTCAACTTATTTCTCCCATTAACTAATGCCCAGCCAGTAATTCCTGGTTTAACTTCTAATCTCCTCTTTTCTCTTTCAGAATATTTCTTTACTTGATGTGGTAATGTTGGCCTTGGTCCTACTAAACTCATATCTCCTTTAAAAACATTTATTAATTGAGGTAATTCATCTATTCCCCATCTTAAACATTTCCCTACTCGAGTTATCCTATTATCATCTTTTGCTATCTCGTATCCCAATCCAACATTTTCTGCATTATCTACCATTGTCCTGAGCTTATAAGCTCGAAATATCTTCCCATCTTTTCCTGCCCTCTTCTGTATAAAAAACACAGGTCCTTTAGAATCCAGCTTAATAAATATTCCAATTACAACAAAGATAGGAAGCAATACAATCAAGGCTATCCCACTTGCCAATATATCAAATATTCGTTTTATAATGAGGGGAAATTTCTTTCTGTTTATTTTAAATCCTCCTTTATTAATGCTCTTTATATTTAAATTCAAGTCAATTATTATAAATAAATATTTTTCTTTTTTAAATTTAATAATTTGTTAAATACTTCTATTTGCTCCTTTACTATTTCTTTTTCGTTAAATAATTTTTTTGCTCTTTTCCTCCCGGCAATTTTCATTTCCTGTAATAATTTTTCATCTTCTATCAATTTCTTAATCTTGTCGTTCAAAATATTAATTGAATTTACTGGAACTAAAAATCCTGTTTTTCTATCAATAACCTCTTCCCTTGATCCTCTTATATCTGTTGCAATAACCGCACATTCCATGGCCATTGCTTCAATTATTGTTCTGGGCATACCTTCTCTATAAGAAGGCAAACAAAAAACATCAGTAATATATAAAATACTATTTATATCATTTCTATATCCTGTAAAAATTACATTTGAGTTATCTCTATATTTTTCTAATTTCTTTTTTGTATCTATATCTCTTTCATTTTGTGCTATATCCCCCACCATTATTAGTTTTACTTTTTTTCCATCATTAAAATTTAAATTATTAAAAGCTTCTAATAAATCTATTATGCCTTTTTCTTTAACCAATCTTCCAGTAAAAGTAACTATTTTATCAGTTTTATTTAAATTAAATTCTTTATATAGTTTATCAATCTTATCTTTCTCAATATTTATTGGATTAAATTTTCCCCATACATCTACTCCATTACCTATTGTTAATATTTTACTTTTGTCAATAAAATTATTTTCTAAAGCTGTTCTCCTATCTTCTTCACTTTGGGTAAAAATAAAATCTGTATAATGTTTTGCTAAATATTTTTCTATCTTTAGAATTATATTATATTTAATATAAGGCATACCTTTATGAAAATAAAATCCATGAGCTGTATAAATTATAATTGGGACTTTGGCTTTTTTAGCAGCTATTCTACCAAGAACAGCTGCTACCGGTGTATGAACGTGAACAATATCTGGTTTTTCTTTTTTAAATAACTTATATAAATAATATAAACTTATAATATTAGATAATGGATTAAACGATCTATCTATATTTAGATTAATAATATTAAAACCATCATCTCGTAATTTCTTTGTATTTTTACCTTTAGAACAAATACATATCAAATCATATCCTTGTGATTTAATTTCAGCATTAAGCTCTCCCAACAAACTTTTCATCGTTGCATCAATTGCACATATTTCAATTATCTTCATATTAATCCCTACAAATTCCTCTTATACCACTCTAGCGCTTTCTCCAACCCTCTATCTACATCATATTCTGGATCATATCCTAAGATATTCTTCGCTTTACTGATATCGGCATTAGAATGCTTTATATCTCCAGGTCTCTCCGGTCCATAAATAGGCTGAATATTAACTTCTAATAGGTTACATATTTTCCAATATAAATCATTTAAATAAACTCTTCCTCCATAGGCAATATTAAATACCTCTCCTAAAGACCCTCCATCAGCTAAACAAGCCTTTAAATTTGCCTCTACAGCATTTTCTATATAAGTAAAGTCCCGAGATTGTTTTCCATCTCCGTTTATAGTAGGCGCCTCTTTGTTTAATAATTTTTTTATAAATATAGGTATTACTGCAGCATAAGCTGAATCACAATCTTGTTTCCTCCCAAAGATATTAAAATATCGCAAGCCTATAGCAGGGACTTTATATAACTCATAAAAATTCTTAGCATATAATTCATTTACCTTTTTAGTAATGGCATAAGGGGACAATAGTTTTCCTACTCTATCCTCTACCTTAGGTAAATTAGGTTCATCGCCATATACTGAAGAGGAAGAAGCATAGATAAACCTTTTTACTTTATTATCTCTGGCCGCAATTAATATATTTAAAGTTCCGGTTATATTTACATCATTAGTGGTTTTCGGATCATTTATAGAACGAGGGACAGAGCATAAAGCGGCCTGGTGAAGTATATAATCTATACCATCACAAGCCTGTTGACAAGTAACAAGATCTCTTATATCTCCCTCCATTAGCTCGAATTTAGGATTATCTAAAAATTCTTCAATATTTCTTTTTTTTCCAGTAGTAAAATTATCTAAAACTCTCACTTTGTACCCTAAATCTAATATTTTTTCTACCAAGTTAGAGCCAATAAAACCAGCACCCCCGGTAACCAAAAAGGAAGATTCTTTTTTAAAAAGATATTCTTTGTAACCTATCACCTTATAGCCTCCAATATAAATAATTCAAATCTTCTGCATCTTTTTTGTTAAACATCCCTTTTATATCTATTAATATTAACTTATCGTCTTTATATATTTTCTTTAAATCTCTTAGGGTTATGTCCTTAAATTTTCCATGAGGAACAGTAAAAATTACCGCATCCATATCGGTAATATTTTCTAAATTACTCAGCTTTATTCCGTATTCTCTTTGCACTTCACTTTCCTCAGCAAGAGGATCCACCACCTCTACTTCTATTCCATATTCTTTAAGCTCATTAATAATATCTATTACTTTACTATTTCGAATATCAGGACAATTTTCTTTAAAAGTAATTCCCATAACTAAAACTTTACACCCTTTAATTTGCCTATCTGCTTTAATAAGTTGCTTTAAGGTATTCTCTGCTACATATTTCCCCATATCATCATTAATCTTTCTTCCCGCAAGAATAATTTGTGAATGATAGCCTATTTGCTCAGCCTTATAAGTTAAATAATATGGATCTACACCTATGCAATGACCTCCTACTAATCCTGGGGTAAATTGTAAAAAATTCCATTTAGTACTGGCAGCCCGAAGCACTGCCTGAGTATCAAGCCCTAATTTATTAAAGATAATAGATAACTCGTTCATAAAGGCAATATTTATATCTCTTTGTGCATTTTCAATTACCTTTGCTGCCTCTGCCACTTTTATACTTTCTGCTTTATATATTCCTGCTTCAATAATTAGACTATAAATCTTAGCAATAATATCCAAGGTCTCTTCGTCCATTCCAGAGACTACTTTTTTTATCTTTTCTAATCTGTGGATTTTGTCTCCGGGATTTATTCTTTCCGGAGAATATCCTATTTTAAAATCAATTCCGCATTTCAATCCCGATGCCTTTTCCAAAAGAGGTCTACAAATATCTTCTGTAACCCCCGGATAAACAGTAGATTCATAAACCACAATAGAACCCTTAATTAAATTTCTTCCTACTATTCTGCTCGCCCCTATTACGGCATCTAAATTAGGAGTCTTATCAGGGTTGATGGGAGTAGGCACAGCAATTATATGAAATTTAGCTTTCTGTATTTCTTCTTCATCAGAAGTTAAAGAAACAGTAGTTTCCCTTAAGCTCTTATTACCCACTTCATTAGTTACATCTATACCTTTTTTATAAGCTTCTACCTTCTCCTTATTTATATCAAATCCTATGACTTCCACTTTTTTGGCAAAACTTATAGCAAGTGGCAAGCCTACATAACCTAAACCTATTACTGATAATTTTTCTTCTTTATTTTTCATCTTTTTATATAAATTCATTTTAAAAACCCACCTAATATAATATAAATCTTTATTGATTATTTTTGTATAACTATATAGACCCCACCTCTAGAGAATGATTCCTTATTTAATAATTTACTTTCTTAGTCTTATTTTTTTATTAAAGAATAAACAGAATATATGAAAAATTACTTTAATTCCCATAATTATATATGTAAGGGGATTCTATACTAACTCTTCTATTTTAAGACTATTCTTTATAAATCTATATTTACCACTTTTTTCTCTTTTTATAAAATCAACTTTTTTAATAACAAATATAACATTGCTCCCAAATCTATATTTCATTTCATCCAATAAATCTTTATCATATTCGTCTTTATATGTATTCTTGTCAATAATTATTTTAATTATTATTTCATCAATTTTATCCTGTATAAATTGTACCTGTTTAATAGCATTTGGTATATTTTTTAAAGAATTTGCTAGATTGACTGAAACAATTTTTCCTCTTTCCTTTGAAAATAAATAATCGGTATTCCTTCCATATATGTTTTCCACAACTGGCTGAACAGAACCACAATCACATTTTTCTTCATAAGAAAAATTTATTACATCCCCTACTCTATATCTTATTAATGGTGCCCCATGAGTAGTAAAACTCGTAATTAAAACTTCTCCCTCAGTATTATTATCAATAATTTCAATAACTCCTGTATCCATGTTATAATGCAACTTTCCTTTTTTACATTCAGTTATAAAAGGTGCACCTTCCGAAGAAGCATATTGATCTCTAACTGGACACTTAAAAACTTTTTTAATAATTTCTTTCTGATATTTTATAACAGTTTCTGATGTAGGGAAAAAAACAATTGGTTTAAAATTAAGTTTAATACTGTTATCATTAATATATTTTGCTAATTCGTAAACAGATGAAAAGAAGCCATCAATAATTTGTGGTTTAAAGTTATTTAAATTTTCTACATAATACTTTAAATTCTTCCCACTTAAATGAAAAGTTGAATATAACCTTTGTTTTAAAAATATATTATCTCTCCAAAAAATATTTTTATTTTCATCCTTTAAAGGGATTATATTTTTACCTGAAAATGTAGCTCTTCTCATCCTATGTTTAGCTCCGTGCATTTCTCTAAAATTATCAAGATAAGCCATTCTTTTCTGGAAATCTTCCTTGGTAAAATACACTATTAATGATTTACCTGTTGTTCCACCCGTATGCCCCTCTATCGCATGATGTAGATTAATCGTCCTAACCTCATTCATATTTTCTCTTAACATCTCTTTGGTTACTATGGGTAATTTTTTAATATCATTTAATGATATTATTTCATTAATATTTATATCTTTATATAGTTTTTTATAAAATTTACTATTTTTATAAGCATAATTTATAAAATCTAAAAATTCTCGTTCTTGTTCTTTTAAACATATTTCATAATCGGAATATTCTTTAGACTTTAACTCTTTTTTATATTCACGATATACCCTACCATATCTTTCCATGATTAGTTTTAATCCATACATAGATATTAATATATTTTGAACTACAATAGGCATTTTTTCATATATTTTTTCTTTTAAATTCATCTTCTCCGCCTCAACTAAAAGCAATTTTTACATCTTTCTTAACTAATTTTGAAATATAATAAAATGCTGTTACAAAAGAATCAGCATATGGTTCGCTAAGATTAAATATCATATTATCTATATCTAGACCTCTTTAACTGTCAAGGGGACAGTTGTTAATACTCACTAATTAAGTAACTGATTTGGTATAATTATACCACCAAAGGGGGTACTTAATTATGCAATTTATCAACATATCATCGTAAAGAGACGGAAACCCTGTTTTAGAAGAATACGAAAAGATCCAGAATAATGTTTCCTCCCGTTCTTTTAACTTAGTCCAACATATGTCTTGCTTACCATACCAGCAATAAAAAACTAAGACGTTGCTATCGTAAATAGCAGGAGGGGAAAAGACAAGATAAATCCTTGCTCCCTGCCCAAAGAGGGACTCGTCCTGGTTCTTGGAGGACCTCTAAAGAGATAAAACCAATATCATCAAAGCTTATAGAAGATTTGGTTCTAATCGTTATAAACTGGTATTATTATTTAAACCCCGCTATTCAGATAAGACCCCATCACCTGCTATTTTACTCCAATCATGACCAGTAAAGCCTAGCTATTATTGATTTATTCTTATGTCTCCTATATGGTCGATAGAGGTTATACTCGATTAGACATTCACCACCTTCGCCATTGCCCTGAAAGATGCATTTGAATTCATTAACTCATCATAAGTGCCTTGAGCGGTAATTTTTCCTTTATCGATCAGGTAAATGATGTCACAATCCTTCACCGTGGTTAGCCGGTGAGCTATAATAATTATGGTTTTAAGTTTTGCTATATTGTTTACCGCTTCAAGAACTGCAGATTCGGTAATTCCATCAAGAGAGCTGGTCGCCTCGTCAAGCACCAAAACTTCCGGGTCGTGGTAAAGAGCTCTGGCAATGCCTACCCTTTGACGTTCTCCACCACTTAGCCTAATCCCTCGCTCCCCCACTATAGTCTCATAGCCATTAGGTAGTTCTGAAATGATAAAATCATGAAGATTGCTGATTCTTGCAGCATATTCCACAACCTTTCGGTCAATCTTCTCAGCGGGAATACCAAAGGCAATATTATTCATTATAGTGTCATCACTTAAATAAATATGCTGGGGGACATAACCTAAATTTCTTTGCCAGTTTAAGATATTGTTCTCATCAATTTTAACCCCATCCACAGAAAACTCTCCTTTTTGAGGAGTTAAAAGTCCCAAGATAATATCAACCAGAGTGGTCTTACCTGCTCCGGTAGGGCCAACCAGACCTACTGAAGTATTGTGCATTATTGGCAAACTTATGTTATGAATTACCGGTTCATTGGTATTGGGATAATTAAAAGAAGCCTCTTTTAATTGTAAGGAAGTATTAAAAGGCATCGGTTTTACTGGTTCTTTTTCATAAACTAAAAATTGTTCGCTAAATCCACCCTTTTCAGATAAATCTTCTATTATTCTATTTACCGTCGCTTGAGAAAATTTAACCTTGGTAGAAGATGCAAATACCACTTGTAGGGCTGGCATCAGACGATATGCGGCAAAGGCAAAAAAACTTATCATGGGGATTGCTTCATTCGCATTTCCCTCTGTTGAAATAAAGTATAATACTAAAGTTACAATCCCTCCAAAGGCTATAGTTTCTAAAAAATATCTGGGCATTACCCCTATCAATGAACTCCATGCTTGTAAATTGGAAAACTCACGAGAATGCCTTAGATATCTGTGGTAAAAAAAACCCTCTCTTCCCATCACCTTAATATCCTTTATACCACTTAAGGCTTCTCCTGCGGTCTTGAAACGCATCTTGTTCTCTTTTAATCTTTTAGCACCATTTATTTTTAATTTATCATGAAAGTAAAAATAAATTAGGCCATATGAACCGCCAAATATAATTGCTGATAATATAGTTACATAAACATTTGTAAATAAAAGCATAGATAAAATACCTATGGCGACAAAGCTCTTGATTATAATTTCAATTAATGGAAGTATAAAGTAATTATTTAAAACATTAACTTCGCTAAGAATATTTTTACTTAAATCAGCGGTATTTTGGGTTAAAAAATAGACATAAGGCAATGATAGATATTTTTTTAATAAAGCAGTAGAAATATTATGATTCTTCCTCCATACGAAACGAACTTTGAGCCAGGTGGCCAGAGCCGAAGTTAAATTCCCGATAATTATAATAAACAGCATGAGAATGCCCATAAAAATGATAAAGCTGTTTACACTGGTAAAACCTAAGGAGTTATACAACCAGCTCAGCCATCTATTAGTTTCTATTATTTCCGGCTGCATAACGATACTCATAAAGGGTAGAATTGAAACCACTCCAAGAGTTTGAAAAAGCGCCGCCAATAAAATGCTTGCAAAAAGGACTAATAACGGCCACTTCTCCTGAGGTGCAATGATGATTTTTATTTTTTTTATCAAGTTGCTCAGTTTTTTAAACAAGATTTTTTCTCCTACTGTTTATCTTTTTGGTTAGTTTTGCAAATAATACCATATTGTTATTATCAGCTTTTAGATAACAACTTCCCATTTTAAAGGTGTTCCTTTTTCAATATTTATTTTTACTTTTTTACCAAGAACTATATCATAATATTTTGGATGCAATCCATAGCCGGGTCTTATGGAACGGATATTTTCTTCGGTGAAAACTTCTCCGGCTTTTATGTCTTTTACTACAAATAAAGAACGGGAAAACTCACGGCTCTTTTTCATTTTTTCAGTTAAATCATAGGAAACTTCACCCAATGCCTTTTCTACTTCTCTTACTGATTTCACCATTGATTTAAATTCTTCCGGTTCCAATGAAAAGGCAGCATCTGGTCCGCCTAATTTTCTATCTAAAGTTAAATGTTTTTCTATTATACAAGCACCAAGGGCAACAGAGGCAATAGGAACAGATATACCTAAAGTATGGTCAGATAAACCTACTACAGTTTTAAAGGTATCAGATAAATTGGGAATAGTCCGTAAATTTACATCTTCCAAGGGCGTAGGATATGCACTTACACATTTAAGCAAAGCTATTTGCTCATTTCCCATTCTTTTACAGGCATTTACTGCTTCTTCTATGTCAGAAAGAGTAGCGATTCCGGTAGACATAATCATCGGTTTTCCTTTTGATACCGCATATTCAATCAATGGGATATCAGTAATTTCAAATGATGCAATTTTATAAGCTGGAACATCTATCTTTTCTAAAAAATCCACAGATGTTTTATCAAAAACAGATGAAAAAAATATCAAACCTTCTTCGTCTGCAATTTTCTTTAATTTTGGTTGCCATTCCCAGGGAGTATATGCTTTTTTATAAAGTTGATAAAGAGTTTGATTAGCATGTAAACCATGTTTTATCTGAAAATATTCATTATCACAATCAATAGTTATGGTATCAGGTGTATATGTTTGAAGTTTAATTGCATCTGCTCCTGCTTCTTTTACTGCTTTAATAAGTTTTACAGCGTTATCGAATTTTTGTAAATGATTTGCAGATATTTCAGCAATTATAAAAACTAGATAGTCTCTCCCTATTCTTTTATCCTTTATCATTATGAAAGTATTTATTTTTTAACATCTCCTTCCATTTCGACCATTCTTTCTTAACATAAAACACATTATTTTTCTGGTTATTAAGAAAATTATTAACTATTTTAAATTTAAACTTTCTATATATTCAATACTTCGAATTTGCTTATAAACATTTAAATATAAATATATTTTTTATTTTATAACAAAATTATATATTATATCTTAATATTCTATTCTAATAATCAACTTGTACTAAATTGATATTTTTATCTTGCACTATATCCACCATCTACAATTAAATTAATTCCGGTTATCCATCTGGAAGCATCAGAAAGCAGAAATGCACAAGCATAAGCAACATCTACAGGTTTCCCTAATCCTAATGGGTACAAATTTATTCTTTTTATTCTTTCTTCTTCAGAAAGTTTTGCAAATATATCCTCGCTCATGCTTGTGGACTCTATTTGACCAGGAGAAATACAATTAACTCTAATACTTCTTGGAGCCAATTCCAAAGCTATAGATTTTACGCCTGATATTAATGCTCCTTTTGAAGAAGAATAAGCAATGATTGCAGGTTGACTTATCACACCAAAAACGGATGATATAAATACAAAACTTGCACCATCTTTATTTATATATTTTTTCTTAGAAATAATTTTAGCTAATTCAAATCCTGCTATTACATTTACAGAAAACAATTCTTCATAATAAGAGGGTTGCATACTCCTTAATGGTAGGGTCGTTTCTATCCCTGCTGAATGAATAAAACCAGATATTTTGCCTATTTTGTCCACAGCAGTACCTATAACTTCTTCTAATTTATCATATTCGGTAATATCCTGGGAAATAATCAGATGATTTCCCTTATCTAATTTATTATAAGTTTGTTTAAGTCTTTCTTCATTTCGAGCAATTAAAATAACATTAGCTCCTAATTGGCTAAAAGTTATAACGCATTGTCTTCCTATTCCCGAAGAAGCACCGGTAACAATGATATTTTTATTATTCAAATTAAAAATAGGATTCACTATAAGCTCCTTTTAAAATAATTTTTCTTTATTTAAAATACTCTCCCCCAATTAAGTCCATTAAACTCTTAATTGTTGTTATTTTAATAAAATCTGCTGATGGTATTTGTTTACCAAAGTTTTTATCAATCATAGCAATAATAGATAATACGCTTAAAGAGTCATATTCTTCTAAATCTTTCAAATTAGTCTCTAAAGTAATTTCTTGATTTTCATCTTCTATTTCTAAAGCTTCTTTTAATTCGTTTATAAAATCATTGGTTTTTATTTTTTTCATCATCTCTTTCTCCTTCTTATATAGTAATTATTGTTCCACCCCAGGAATAACCTACTCCAAAACCCACTAACAGTACTCTATCATTTCTTTTAATAGAATTATTATCTAAAGAATCTTTAATTGCTATTGGTATAGTAGAAGATACGGTATTACCTTTAAATAATAAATTTTCACAAAATATATTCCCGGGAATTTTAATTTTTTTTCTTAAATATTCATTCATATATTTATTGGATTGATGAAAAATTACATAATCTATTTCATCTAAAGTTGTATTATTTTTTTCTAATGTTTTTGAAACGACTTTCGGAACAGCCTTAATAGTGAAATTAAAGATCTCTGGACCATTCATGTAAAGATTATTATTTGTTCGGATACTACCTGAACCATCATCTATTTCCTTAGCATTGTGATCATATCTATTTCTTAATCCTCCGTTTGGGACAATAAGATTCTTATATCCACTTCCATCGGTTCCCAAAACAAATCCACCTATCTGTTCTTTTTCAGATTTTTCAATAATAACAGCAGCTGCAGCATCTCCAAAAATTGTTTTATTACCTTTATCTTTAGGATGAATATGTTTGGTATAAGTTTCTGAGGTAATCAATAGAATATTTTTAGCAATATTAGAATTTATGAGAGATTTCGCCAAACCAAGTCCATAGATAAATCCAGAACATCCTAAGTTATAATCAAATGCTCCTATATCTGTTCCAAGCCCAAGTTTATCTTGCAAAATACAGGCCCCAGTAGGGAGATAATATTCGGGGCTTTGGGTACAAAAAAGAAGAAAATCTATTTTATCTTTATCGTAATTTTTTAAGATTTTCTTTCCAGCTTTTAATGCTAAATCAAGAGCCGTTTCATCTTCTTTTACGATATGTCTTTCCTTTATGCCTACTTTTTTTTCAATCTTATCTGATGACCAATCGGAAAATTCTTTGGCTAACTGATCATTAGTAAGTATTTTTTCTGGTAAATAATATTCTATGTTGGTTATTTTTGTTCCCATAATACATTCCTCTTTAAGTTTTAAAATTTATATAATTTTTAAAGCTTTTATTTTATTTTTTAATTAACTTAATTTCTTTATTACTTTCTCCAAAGATTCTGAATCACATACATTGTATACTTTTGCCTTTGGTAATATCTGTTTGATTAGTTTTTTTAATACGTTTCCCGGGCCAACTTCTATAAAATAATTAATCCTTTCTGAATTCATCCTTTTAATAATATCTACCCATTTTATAGGATGAGTTACCTGTTCTATTAAAGCACCCTTTATCTCTTCTTTAGTCTTTACATAATCAGCCGTTATATTACAAATTACTGGTATTTGTGGATCTTGTATATTTACATTTTCTATATAGCAGGCTAGATTTTCTTTTGCTTTTATCATTAAAGAGGAATGAAAAGGAGCACTTACTTTTAGAGGTATTATATTTATTTCTTCCTCTTTTTCTCCTAATATTAATAAGTTTTTAATTGCCTTACTCTTACCAGAAACCACAATCTGATATGGAGAATTATAATTTGCTATCTCTATGGTTCCAAACTTAGAAATCTTTCTAATTAATTGTTCTATCTTATCTTTCTTTAAGCTGATAATTGCTGCCATAGAACCAATACCAAGAGGGGTAGCAGTTTGCATGTATTGCCCTCTTTTTCTGACTAATTTAATTGCCTCTTCAAATTCAAGAGAAGAGGTGGCTACTAAAGCAGAATATTCTCCCAAACTATGGCCAGCTACTACATCAGGTTTAATATTATTCTTTTGAAGCAGCTTAAATAAAATTGTGCTTATAGTTAACATTGCCGGTTGAGCATTTATGGTTTTAGCTAGCTCTTCTTCCGGTCCTTCTAAGCATAATTTTTTTAAATCAACTTCTTCATCTTTAAGAGCGACATTAGCCGCATTAAATAATTCATTAGCCTCTTTATAATTTTTTAATAAATCTTTCCCCATTTCAACTTCTTGCGAACCTTGGCCGGGGAAGACAAAAGCAAGTTTTTTTTTACTCATATTAACAATAAAAACTATATAGTTTTTAAATCCTTTCTCTTTTAAATTTGAAAAATAATTATATTTCTACTGTTTTCAACAATTTTATATAAATTAAATTAATTTAACTTAATTGTTTTTTTATGAACTTACTGAAAATATCTTATATTTAATATTGTCAATGCTAACAATAATATTCTCTTTTATATTCATTTTACTGAAAATATTTTTTCTTAAATTATTCCATTCTGTTTTTTTTATCTTTAAAAATATTTCTTTATATTTATTTTTTTTAAATGTACTTTTTTTCTTTTTAATTTTAAATCCAAATTTTTTATGCATTCTTATCACTGGAACATTTTTTTCTAAAACTATTCCATTTAAAGTCCTAAATTTCAATATATTAAAAAAATATTCTAATAAACTAAATTCAATTATTGCCCCAATTCCAGATCCTCTATAATCATCTTCTCCAATATAAAAGCCCCATTCTGAAGCTAATTTTTTATAATCAATATTTTGAAGAGAAACTGTGCCTATGGGTATCTCATCAACAAATACAACCCAAAATTTCCAATCATTTCTATTTTTTAAACTCTCTATCCAATTCAAATGCTCTTCTTTAGTTATAATATGTTGGTTAAGCATATACTTTCTTATTTCCTCTTTATTTCTCCATAGTCTAACCTTTTCTTTTAGTTCATCATTTACATTTAAAATATTTTCTAATTTTAATCTTTCCATAATGTCTCCTATAAAAACTATTGAAAAATACCATTTTCATTTCTCAAGTTTAGTTTTCGATATTCTAAAAAATGATGAAATAACTTCATTAATCAAGTTTAAGCTACCCTTTCCATCAATAAATTTTCTTCCTATTTTAGACTTAGATTCTTTTATTTTTATGCTTTCTAAATTTTTTAACAATTTATTTATTTCTGTTATAATGTTATCTTCGTTATATAGTCCAGCATATTCTAAAAATCCAATCTTCTCCCATTCTTTTATATTTCCCAATTGATTTTCAGCTACACAAATTCCTATGGTTGGCACTCCTACTCGGGCGAGTTCATATAATGTTTGTCCCCCTGCAGAGATAGCTATGTCTGATTTTAGCATAATTTCCTTCATTTTTTCTGCTTCCGGATAATAAATTAAATTTGCATTTTTATCAGCGTATTTTTTAATTTCATCTATATTTTGATAAGCTCTCCCAATAATTACATTTTTATTTAATTCCGGATATTTTTTGTTTAGCAATTTTAAAATCTTGGGAGTCATATTTTTAGCATCATCGCCACCAAAAGTTATCATTATGCTTTCAATTTTTTCTTCTATTTTCTTTTCTGGTACTTCCCAAAATTCTTTTCTTAAGGGTGTATATTTAGTGCCTAATAAATATATTATTCCATCTTTTTTAGGATAATTTAATGTTTCGGCATGTATATTTCCATTTAGTACAATCCCTTTTGGATAATCTAATCTTTTATTGTCATCTATATAAACTGGAATTTTTACTAAATTAGCAATTTTATTATAAAGAGAAATAGCTGCTAAGTAAGAATCGATAATAGTAATATCGGTATCTTTTATTATTGTGAATAATTTATTTCTCTCATCAAGCCAGTTAAATATCTGACAATTTATATCCTTTAATAAATATTCAATATCGTTATCTCCATTTATTATAAACTTTGACTTTATTCCTCTTTCTTCAAATGCCTGGTAAAGAGAAAGGCATCTGGTTATATGACCAAAACCTATATTTTTTCCACCTTCGGTTATTATAAAAACTTTCATCGCTCGATGTATAAATCCTGTTTTTTTAAGAGAACGATTGTACCCATATTATCTATATCTATATCTGGGGAAAGTTTATGAGTATCATGATTAAACCTTAATTTTGCTATTTCTAAATATTTTCCTGTTTTTGTAAACAATTCCCAGCATGGCATTTTCCATGTGTAAAAATTAGCATCCTTTAAATGGTGATACTTCCTTTTAAAAAAATATTCTGTTCCAAAATCTCCTATTAACAGATAACCTCCTTCTTCCAAAGCTTTATCAATTTTTTCTATACAAATTAATAATTTCTCTCTATAAATCCAATGAAAAACAAAGTTCACAATTATTAAATCAAATTTTCTTTTTTGTAGATTGGAATTTTCACATGTACTTCTAATAAATTTTATAAATGGATATTTACTCTTCCCATCTTCTATTGCCTCTTGAGATGGTTCTACTCCAGTACAATCAGAAATATACCGCTCATAGATTTTAGCTAACCTATATCCATTAGCCGCTCCTATTTCTAGTGTTTTTTTAGGTTTTATCGAATATAATTCCAATAAAAACAAGGGTATATCAAAGCCTTTTCCTAAATGATCTTTATTTCTTAAAAACCAATTATTTCCCTCGAACTCTAGCCATAAATTCTTTTTCATACAAGCCTCCTAAATCCAGCATGGCAAACGGGGCCCTTTAAGTATTTTTCAGGATTTCCTTCTTTGATTACTTTAGATATAAAATCAAATACTTCATCTACCGCTTCTAAGTATTTTTCAACATGTTCTTTTTTATGAGCATAAGAAGCATAAAATGCATTTGTGGCTAAAAATCCATTTTCAAGTAACAACTGAGTAAACAAAGTTTTTAAAACTAAAGGATTGTCATAATTAAAGGAAAAATGTCCTAAAGGATTAATGCCAGAAACTGTTATATTCAAACCATGCTTCTCCGATAATTTTTTCCAACCTTCTTGCACCTCTTTACCAATATTTATAAGATGTTCCGGAATATTATCTCTTTTTAGCTTTTTTATTGTAGCTAATGCTGCAACTGGACCTATTCTCTCTGTCCAATATGTACTACTAATAAAACTATCTTGAGCAGTTTCCATTACCTCTGATTTCCCTATTATTGCAGCCATAGGATAACCATTACTTATTGCTTTTGCAAATACCGCAATATCTGGCTCTATTCCAAAATTTAAATGCGCTCCACCTATATTTAGTCTCCATCCAGAAGTTACTTCATCAAAGATTAAAACTATTCCTAATTTCTTAGTTATTTCCCTGACAGTCTCTAAAAATCCTTCTTTAGGATAATAGTTTCGAATAGGTTCCATAACAACTACGCCAATATCATTTTTATATTTATTAATTAATTCTAAAAAACAATCTCTGTCGTTATAATTAAAAGGGATAGCTGTTCCCTTTAAACCTCTTGGAACTCCTTTAGGTTCTAACCCTGGTAAAAGATGTCCGTCCAAAGCTTTATTATCTGCAAGGTTTGAAGATAAATACCAATCCTGCCATCCATGATAACCGCAAAACAAAACTAAATCTTTACCTGTTTTTGCCCTTGCAATTCTTACTGCTATAGACATTGCTTCTCCACCGGTTCGGGCATATCTAACCATTTCAGCCCAAGGATGAAGTTCGCATAATAATTCAGCTAATTCTACTTCTTCAGGACAATTAAGAGTACTCATATTTCCTTTATCTATAGCTTTTTTCACAGCAGTATTTACATCTACATCAGTATAACCTAATATACAAGCACCTATACCCATATAACTCATATCTACATATTCATTACCATCTATATCCCAGACTTTACAGCCTTCAGCCCTATCATAATATGCAGGCCAAAAATCAGGAAGAAACATTTCTGGTCTTTTAGATAGTAATTGTGTCCCTCCGGGCATAATTTTTTTTGCTTTTTTATATAAATCTTGTGATAAGCCCATCTATTCCTCCTTATAGTCTAAGTTTATGATTTTATCTTCTTTCAAAGATTTCAAATAACCTTCATTTCTTATTATATTTTTATTTATCTTTTCGATTTCTGGATTCTCTCTTAAATAATTTAAAATCGTTTCCATTCCGAATAGCGAATCTTTAGGATACAAATTTTTATAAATTATTTTTATAAATCCAAAATCCTCAGGTTCATCAATAGTCCATCTTTTATTGTTTAAATTAATATTAGATTTAAAATTTGCTAATCTAAAAATATTAGGATTTTTTCTTATGTATGGAGTGACATGTTCTCTTTCTGAAGAAAGCTTTGCATTCTCCCAAGCTCTTTTTAACGTTTTAAAAGAAAAAACCTCAGTATCCAATCCATCTGGAAAAGTTTCTGGCATAGTATTGGATGCATAATCAGCTTTTTTTAGAAAATATAATTCAATTACTTTGCCTAATACTTGTGGGTCAATTAAAGGGCAATCAGATGTGATTCTTACAATATGTTCGGCTTTAAATAATCTTGCTGTTTGATAATATCTATCAAGTACATCATCTTCGGAACCGCAGAATATACTAATACCCAAATTTGCACAAAGTTTCACAATTTCCAAATCTTCTTTTTTTACTGTTGTTGCTACGACTACATCACTTATATTTTTTGCTGCTTTTGCTCTATTGATTACATGTTCTAGAACTGTTTTTCCTTCAATTTTTTTTAAAACTTTCCCTGGCAGCCTTGTTGAACTAATTCTTGCTTGAACAATAGCAATAATACTCATACACTTTCCTCCTAGTTCAAATGCACATTCATGTAATTTTTTATCTTTTTAAATGTTATTGTTACTTTGTTTTTAATTACAAATTTAATAAATAATTTTTATTTATTATTTGTAAATGATTTATAAGCTTAAATTTTACCATTTTCTGGGATCTGTTATATTTGTATCTTCTATGGAAAAATCTTCAAAATTTATAAGTGTTTTTATTTTGTTAAATCTTTCTGATTTACCTAATATTTTAACATTTCTTTGAAGCTGGCTAATTTTTTCCACACCAATAACAATCTTATCTATCTCGTTTATAGTATTCACAAAAAGCAAGGCAATTTCTTCTTTTGACAAATTATATTTTAAAGATATTTTATTCAATTTTTCAAGTTGTTTTTTTATACTTTTAAATTTTGAAGGTAAATTATATTTATCTAAAAATATAAGTCCTTGTAGGAAAACAGATCGTGCATAAATCTCTATACCTCTCTTTTTTAAATCAACCAAAATATCATTCATAAGTAATCTTTGGTCAAAAATATTAATCGGTATTTGAATTAAATCAAAATTATAATTTTTAAGTAAAAAATTTATTTGAGATTTATCATATATAGAAACACCTATTTTTTTTATTAAACCTTCATCTTTAAATTTTAAAAATATTTTATTAATTACATTACAATTATCAACTATATCATTAAAATCATGTACCATGTAACAATAGATCGATTTTTGCCCTAATCTATTTAAGGATTCAAAAAAACGATTACTTATATTCTTCTCGTTTAATTTCTCTTTTTTTAAAGAAGGGATTTTAGTTATTATATTAATTTTATTTTTGTATGTTTCGTAAGTATTTAGAAATTTGCCAATAGTAGTTTCACTATTCCCGTAACTATACGCAGTATCAAAATAATTTATACCATTTTCTGCTGCATATTTCATAATCTCAAAAGCTTTATTTTCTTCTGGTTTTCCTGACTTATTTGCAATACCATAATCTAAACCTAATTGAGCTGTTCCTAAAACTAACTTGTTCTCTTTCATTAAGTCACCTTGAGTTTTTTGAAAAAAAATAAAATTTAAAATTATTTTTTATAATAATTTATAACTTTCTTTACCGCCACGACCACATCATCTATATCCTTTTCGGTCATTTTGGGAAATACGGGCAAAGTAATCGCTCTGGAATAATAATTTTCTGCTCTTGGAAAATCACTTTGACGATAACCAAATCTTTTTTGATAATAAGGTTGTAAATGAACTGGTATATAATGGACATTTACTCCGATGTTTTCTGCTCGTAGGGCTTCAAATATTTCTCGGCGCCCTTCTTTTAATTTATCTAAATTAAGCTGAATCATATAAATATGCCAGACTGGATTAGAATCAGCCGGATTAATTTCAGGAATTTTTATCTCTGGAATATTTTTGAATTCAGAGTTATATTTTTTTACAATTTCTCTTCTGCGTTGTATGAATTTATCTATTTTTTTTAATTGACCTAACCCTAGGGCACATTGAAAATCGGTTAATCTATAATTGTAGCCTAATTCTTGCATCTCGTAATACCAGGGACCATCATAATTTAATAACTTATCTTTATCTTTAGTAATCCCATGTGTTCTAAACAATTTTAATCTTTCATAATATTCTTTATTATTAGTAGTTACCATTCCACCTTCTCCGGTAGTAATATGTTTTACCGGATGAAAGCTAAAAATAGTCATATCACTAATACTTCCAATTTTACTGTCTTTATAAGTTGCTCCTAAAGCGTGAGAGGCATCTTCTATAATTATTAATTTATTATCTTTAGCAATTTGTAATATATTTTCTAAATCTGCCGGTCGACCGGTGAAATCAACCGGAATTAACGCTTTGGTTTTTTTAGTTATTTTCTTTTTAATCTCTTCGGGGTCTATATTTAAAGTATCTGCATCTATATCAACAAATACTGGAGTTCCCCCCTGATAGAGCACGCAATTTGCGGAAGCTGCAAAGGTTATAGGAGTAGTTATTGCTTCATCCCCTTTTTCTATTTGGGCGGCAAAACAAGCTGTATGGAGAGCGGCAGTGCCAGAACTTACTGCTACTGCGAATTTGGCGTTAACGTAGTCAGCGAATTTCTCTTCAAATTCTGATACTTTAGGCCCCTGAGTTATCCAATCAGATCGCAAAACTTCGATAACCGCGGCAATATCATCCTCATCTATCCATTGATGCCCATAGGGCAACAATTTATCTCTAACTGGTTTCCCTCCATTAATAGCTAATTCTTGGGTCATTATAAATCCTCCAGCATCTTATTAAGTTCGGCTTTAGTCAGCCAATGATCATTATTTCCACTTGAATATTTAAAATTGGAAGGAAGCAACTTACCCTTTTTATAATTTCCCTTTCCCCAGAAGTGATGTTCTGGTTTTACTATAAAATAGTTATCAAATTCTTTGGTATGATGTGCTTCCTCACCTGTTAAAAGGATTTCATTAATTTTTTCACCAGGTCTAATGCCAATCACTTCTCTCTTGCATTTAGGGGCAATAACCTCGGCTAAGTCAATTATTTTCATACTGGGAATCTTAGGGACAAATATTTCTCCGCCCTTCATTTTTTCAATACAATTTATAATAAAACGAACTGACTGTTCCTGAGTAATCCAA
>SDBS01001788.1_pt1 | contig 21683 bp, 14 predicted proteins | sample 2277091 | NCBI WGS metagenome assembly SDBS01 (sample SAMN10404972, study PRJNA504765) | marine sediment metagenome | isolation source: marine sediment core GS10_PC15, 163 cmbsf | place: Arctic Ocean: Southern Knipovich Ridge | collected 2010
TAAAACGGTTTCAGTACCGTAAACAGGAACTAAAATGAATACCGGGAATTTTCATCTTTTATCAACATATCTGAAAAAATGGTCCTATCAGGAAAATAGAATCAGCGTTTCCTATTCTTATTTTACTGAGATTGGTTACGGAAGACAGGCCATAGATATGCGAATCAATTCGCCTCAGAATATGGTAAACGAGTTTTTAAATCGATCCATATATAAAGTCAAAGAGTCCTATCAAAAATCTGATAAAGTAAAGGGTGATTTTACTATTAAGTTGGTAAACGAAGCTGAAGCACAACGTAAGTTAAACCTGTTCCTGACAAAAATACTCAAAGAGTTCAATACGAACAAGCGCTCACGAGGTAGGGTTCGTATGATATCGAGTAGAAGTATGGATTTTTATTATAACGATTTCGAATATGAACCTTTAGGTGATCAGGCAAAATTTTATGTACATCTAAATCGTGGTGTAAATAAAATGAATGGCGATTTGTGGTCAGCGGCGATCGAAGACTTAAAAATTGCTGTCTCCTTTAATGAAAATGATCCATTGGTGAATAAGTATATGGCTGAGGCCCTTCTGAAAAATAAGAAGGTGCAGGAAGCGCTTCCATATTTTGAAAAATATGCGGATAAAGAAAATTCCTTGAAGGGATTTAATGATCTGGCCCATGCTTATATCAAGATCGAAAAGTTTAAGGAAGCCGAAAATGTTGTGGAACGGATGAAAAAGAAAAGTCCGGATGACCTGTTAGTGAAGATGCTTGAAGCACAGATTGCCTATCTGCAGGGTAAATCCTATACCAAGCAACTCGACAAAATCAAGGAAATGGATGAGGACTGGCTTCGTGAGTATCTTAAGAAATCCTGGGATTTTAACCTCCCCGGATATAGTGGTGATGAATCAAAAATGTGGAATGCCGCTACAGCTTCACGATATTTAGGATATGACAGACCTTTTGATTTGACCAAGCGAGCATTTAATGATGAACTCCCATGTTATTTTAATTCAGAAAAGGGAATAATCCGTTTTGTAAAAACAGAACTGGATCACTGGGTTGAAATACAGAACCGCTATAAGGTGGATGGCAGTACTTACCGGGTTTATGAAGATCGTCTCAGTAAAGACGAAATAAAAAGCGGTAAACCCAATCGTAAAAAAAAGAAACCAAATGAGGTTCGTAATGGTGAGGGCGCAGTAGCCTGAAATTGATTCCAATTTTTTTCACCATCTCTTTATGCACTCCTCTGGTAAAAATCTCCTGTTAATCAATCCCTGGATTTATGATTTTACGGCCTTTGATCTTTGGAGCCAACCTCTGGGTCTTCTATATATTGCCTCCTTTTTGAGAGCTCATGGTTTTGTTGTATCATATATTGACTGTTTAAGATCAGAAAAAACTTCTGCTGAAGTTAAACAAAAAAAATACGGTGTTGGGAACTATCGTCGGGAAATCGTTGAGACCCCTCAGATACTTAATGACATACCCAGAAAATTTGCCCGATATGGTATTTCCGAATCTGAGTTTGTAGATAAACTCAAAAAAACCCCTGCTCCTGATGCTATCCTGATTACTTCTATAATGACCTACTGGTATCCTGGTCCCTCTCAAATTGTAAAAATAGTGCGTGAAATATATCCGGATATTCCCATTATTTTGGGTGGAATTTATGCTTCTCTTCTGCCTGAACATGCAAAAAATGTTGTAAAACCGGATTATATTATTAAGGGGCCGGGAGAATGGCAGATACTACGTTTATTGGAAGATATATTAAATCATCCTGTGGATACAGATACAGAATTTAAACACCTGGATGATTATCCTTACCCGGCGTTTGACCTTGTGCCAAATCTGAGATACATATGTATCATGACTTCACGGGGCTGCCCTTATAACTGCTCATTCTGCGCACAAAAACATATAGCGACAAAATTTAGTCAAAGAAATCCGGAAAAAGTTGTAGAAGAAATAGTTTATTATATTAAAAAATATAAATTAAGGGATTTTGCTTTTTATGATGATGCGTTGTTTATAAATAAAGAACAGCATATAAAAGTTATACTTCGCAAACTCATTGAGGCCAAACTATCTATAAATTTGCACACACCGAATGGATTATTTGCCCGGGATATTGATGAAGAACTTGCTACACTCATGTTTAATACAAATTTTAAAACAATTCGTTTAAGTTTTGAAACCTCAAATGAAAACAGACGCAAAGATATGAATAATAAAATCTCGAATGAAGGAATGCAAATTGCGGTTAATAATCTTGTAAAGGCTGGATATTCGGCTAATGACTTAGATGCCTACGTGATTATGGGTCTCCCTGAACAAAATTTAGATGAGATTCTGGAAAGTATTATCTTTGTAAATAATCTTGGTGTGCAGGTAAGATTGGCCTCCTTTTCCCCTATTCCAAAAACCAGAGAGTTTGAACGTGCTGTTAGATCAGGGAGTATCCCTGAAAATATTGATCCACTCCTGACAAATAAATCAATTTTTCCATTGAAAGGTCCTGATCTGGATTATGAAACTTTTCGTAAAGTTCGTATTTTTAGCCATATCTTAAATGAGGCGGCGAAAAAAAATATGGCCCCATTTGCTGAGAATAAGATTGGTAAAAGTCTTCGAAGAATATTGAGAGATTCAATTTGACGAACAAAGTATATCCGGTAAAAAAGAGGGAAGAGCTAGAACTTATAATTGAAAAGCTTGCTTTTGGAGGCAAAGGTATCAGTCATATCGATGATTATGTGGTTTTTGTTCCAAAATCGCTTCCAGGAGATGTCGTCCGGGCAAAAATTGTCAAAAGGAAAACTAATTACGCCGAAGCCCGTGTCCTCGAGATTATAAAGGAATCATCGTTGCGTCAGGATGCACCTTGTCCTTATTTTGGCTGGTGTGGTGGGTGTACCTGGCAAAATTTATCCTATCCTGAACAACTAAAAATAAAAAAATCGCTGGTTAAAGAAAGTGTCGAACATATTGCTGGATTAGAAAATATTACTGTAGAGGATACACTCCCTTCAAAGCAGATTTGGGCTTATCGAAATAAAATGGAATTTTCCTTCTCTGACCGGTGTTGGCTTCTGCCTGAGGAACTGGGAAATGAGTCACTGAAAAAGGATTTTGCCCTTGGTCTTCATGTACCGGGTTCTTTTGATAAAATATTGAATATTGACAATTGCCTGTTACAGAGTAATGCAGCAAATAAAGTATTAAATATTGTCAGAAAATACAGCCTGGAAAATCAATTAAAACCTTATGGTATTCGCAGCCAGGAAGGCTATCTTCGTTTCCTTGTAATTCGTCAAAGTTTATATTTAAATGATATTATGGTTAATATTGTTACACATACAAAAGAACCGGAATTACTATATCCGTTGGCGAAATTGATTATGTCAGAAGTACCAGAGGTGAGCAGCGTTGTCAATAATATAAATACCAGAAAAGCGCAAGTGGCATTTGGTGAAGAAGAAATTTTATTGAGTGGTCATAAAAATATCAGTGATAAAATTGGTGATTATTCGTTTGAGATTTCAGCCAATTCTTTTTTCCAAACCAATACGGCACAGGCGGAAAAATTATATGATATCGTGATTGATTATGCGCAATTGAATGGTAATGAAATTGTCTGGGATCTATATGCCGGTACAGGAACCATTTCAATGTTTCTGGCCAGGAAAGCAGAATTTGTTTATGCTTTTGAATTGGTAGATAGCGCTGTCAAAGATGCAATAAAGAATGCAAAAAAGTATGGAATAAAAAATCTGAAGTTTATATCCGGGGATCTTTTACATAATCTAAACACCATTGATCAGAAGGCACAGGTTGTCGTAGTTGATCCTCCACGCTCAGGCATGCATCCCAAAGTATGTAAATTTCTCTCTGAATGCACTGCAGTAAGAATAATATATGTATCTTGTAATCCGACCACTATGGCCAGAGATTTAGAGATAATATCCGAAAATTACAAAGTACTTAAAATTCAACCGGTCGATATGTTTCCGCATACCTATCATATTGAATCAGTTGTCCTTCTGGAAAAAAAATCATGAGAAAACTTTCTTATAAGGAAATATTTTCCAGCCGCCCAACTTTGGCGGAATTGTCAACAAAAGACCGATTTCCTTTTTACGTTCTTTGTGAGAATATCCGGAGTCTTTATAATGTCGGGAGTATTTTCCGAACATCGGATGCGGTCAGATTAGAAAAATTATATCTCACAGGCTACACTGGTTACCCGCCAAGAAAAGAGATAGATAAAACGGCGCTTGGGGCTGTGGACAGCGTAGAATGGGAACAATTTGAAAATCCTCTAGAGCCAGTTCGTCAAATAAAAAAAAATAATATTTCCATAATCGCTCTTGAACATACATCTGAGAGTATGCCTTACGATAAATTTGAGTTTAAATTTCCTTTCTGTCTTTTATTGGGGAATGAAGTTGAAGGATTAACGGATGAGCTTGTACAGGAAGCAGACGCTTCAATAGAAATCCCAATGTTTGGATTAAAACAATCCCTCAATGTATCGGTCGCATTTGGAGTTGTTATGTATTACGCACTTGCACAGTTTCTCGGTACTCGCTACTCGTAACGAGCACCGAGAACCGAGTAGCCAAGAATAATCTTGACATAATTTTTGCTTACTGCTATATTATATTCTATACCCTAAAACAACTAAAAATTCTAGTTAGATTATGATTTCCAACAAAATATTAATACTGGGATCGGATAAAAAGCGCGCTAACTTATTAGTTACACTCTTTAAAGAAAAAAAAATTGAAGTTCTGGATGCTGAAACTATTCCTGAAGCAGATGAGATTCTATCTTCCACAGATCTTGATCTGATACTCATAGAATATAATACTATTGTTAATGCAGAGCGGGAGAAACTTATCGATTTATTCAGGGATGCGCGTAAAACCAAGTTTGTTATCTTTGATGTTCCTCACGATGCAGCAAGGCGATTAGCGTTTTATAAACTAGGTGCCTACAGAATATTGGGTGTAAACTATGACATTGAGGATATCTATTTTTTCAACCAGAATTTACTCTCCAATAAAAAACCGGATTATGAAGAAAAAGAGTCACAGTTCAGCGGGAGATTACAGGATTTCAACTTATCCGGATTGATAAATAACTTTGGTAAAGATAAACGAAGTGGGGTGCTTCGCATTCAAACCCCGGTTAGTTCGGGAAAAATCTATTTTAACATTGGCCATATTTACCACGCTTCGGCGGGATATTTAAAGGATGACGATGCTGTACTATATATGTTAACCTGGAATCAGGGAAGATTTATTATGAGCCCGCTGCCCAAGAAAGAAGTTAATAACCGGGTAAGGGTGAGCAATGTGGCACTGCTGCTTCAAGGAGAATCATTCAAGGATGAGTATTCAAAATTAGTAAAGGATCTTGGTGGGCTTGCAAAAGAAATGCAAGTGATAAACCAGGGAGATTTACTCCAGAAAGATAAAGATCCGAATTTTAGAAATTTAATTGAGAAACTATCTGATTATCGGCAGATCAACGATATTTTAGAAAACAGTCCCTATCCGATATTGGAAACTCTGAATCAGCTAATTGCTTTAAAAAAGAGTGAAAACTTAAAAATTCGTGAAGCAGATGATGTTTTTAGCGAATTACAACCTGAACAAACTCAGGAAAGTAGCGGCCTCACCGAACGCCTCCTATCCGGGGATGATGTTAATTCCCTTCGAAAAAATTTAAAAGCTGAGGAACTGACAGGTGGTAAACTGCTAATCCTGGGGAGCAATACCTGCGGAAAAACAGATTTTATCCGTCAATTTAATCAGGGCAGTGTTAGTGGTGTACGTAGTAACCAGGAATTAGATTTTACCGCGATTGAGCTTGCTGAAAATTTCTCTCTACAAGTTTTTGGGATTGCACTGGAAGAAAGGTTATCCCAAATAATTGAAAAACTTTCAGAAGGCCTGGTGGGATATATATTCCTCATCGATGCCAGACGGGAAGCTGAATTAGAATATACAAATTATGTTATCAGCAATCTTATTTCTGTCCATGAGGTCCCGTGGACAATTGCTGTGACTAATATAGATAAATCTGGAAAGAAAGTGCCGCCAAAAATAAAGTCTGTTTTGGATTTGCCTAAAGGAAGAACTTTGCTCACCTGCGATGTGACCAATAAAGATGATGTACGCGAAGTTGTTATGTCTATTAAATCTATAAAAAATAAATAGTCTGGATAATTAATCTCGCATCCGTTGCGTCTTAGCGTTCGCCAGTAGGCGAATCCGCCTGCCGGCCTGACCTTTGCGTGAGATATTTATGAATAGTTCATGATAGTTGGAGAGGGATAGATATCATATGGTTGATGGATTAGTAATATCAAAGGATAAATCTTTATTCGAGGAATTTAATATAAATTTCTCCGGTACCCTGACAAGCTTCGAATATGCAGATTCAATTGAATCTGCCAGGAGTACCATTGATCTTATAATCCCTGATTATCTCATAATCATTGAAAAAAGTGTTCAGGCAGCTTATGAGATCCTGAATAATCTTTATGAAAATGAAACGATAAAAAATATTCCCATCATATGTTTCCTCTCGATCGATGAGTGGTCACATCGTAAGAAGCTCTGGCAATTGGGTGTAAAAGATATTGTTCAGTTACCTATTTCAAGGGATGAATTGAAATTACAGTTAGAAAATTTTATCGATGATATTTCCAATATTACCTTTGATCAGGAAGAAGCCGGCATGCATGGCAAACTGGAAGATTATAATCTTCTTGATCTGATTCAAACACTCGAAAACAATAAAAAGACCGGCGTTCTTGTATTATATCGAGCCAGAGATGAAGGAAAAATCTGGTTTTATGAAGGGAATATCCAGGATGCGAAATACCGGAATTTTCAGCCTATACCGGCTATTCAGAAAATGGTTTCCTGGTTGGATGGTGATTTTTTAATATCATTTGTTGATGAAAAATATGAAAAATTAATCGAAGAAGATAACCAACAAATTCTTCTGGATGCCATACAATATATAGATCAAAGAAATAAAATTATACACTCCTTACCTGATGCTAATGAAATTCTACTGATCTCTCCTGAGGCGGATATGGAACAGATGGCTGAAGAAGATATTACTTATTTAAGATTTTTCCATGGTGGTCAGACTATCTCTGCATATTTGGATACATTTGACCAGGATGATATAACACTTCTCGAAATGATACGTATTTTCGTTGATAAAAATCTTCTGATGACGCGGGAAGGATTCGATAGTTTCATCACTCTGCAAGAGCTGGAAATCGAGGGAGCTGGTATCAAAAAGGTATTTAAAAAGTTTTTTAAACGAAAAGAAGAGGATGAAAAAAAGAGAAAGACGACAGGGTCTGCAGACGACATAGAAGAGCTTATACTTGATGAAGATTTGACGGACATGAACGACACAGCTTTTATAAATTTTTTTCCGGATAATGCGGTAGACTTAGAAAAAATTAAGAATAAAATAAAGAAGATTTAAATGAATATTATAGAAGTACCGGTAATTGGTTCTCGTTCCAGCGGGAAAGAAAAAATTTATACACTACTTTCGGGGGATGCGCTACGTAATTTTGAAGGATTTGATCTGGGATTACTTAATTTGGACGAGGAAAATTTTCTGTATTTCTATTTCATGAATATTGAAAATGAAACTTACCATTATCTTTGGGATATTATCATTCCGCATGCTGTGGGATGTGTTCTTATTTGTGAATGGCGCGATCACCAATCGGTTGATGATAATCTGAAGACTATTGAGTATTTAGAGAGAAGATTTTCCACACCGCTCCATATTTGCTCGCTGCCTGCAAGCGATGAAGTTCCTGAATCATTTATTAACGAAGAATTGGAACATAATGGTCAGCGAAAATTGTATTCCTTCGATCCTGAAAGTAAAGAATCCGCAAAGGATATTTTATTAAAAGTTTTGGATTATTAATCAGTGATCTCGAATTCCTTTTCCTCCACCCGGACAAAGTGAGTTCGGGAGGAGTAAGTGGCCTCTAATGAAAGTTTAATACGGTATTTACCAGGTGGTGCTTTTTCACCTGGTTTTACAAGAATTGAAACTTCCAAATCTTCGTTTGCAATAATTTTTTTATTTGTCATACCAACCGTTCGATTCCAGCGGAGAAATTGTTCACCACTATGTGGTAATAATTTTTTTTGTGTTAAGCGCATCACAAATTTTCCTTTATGATCCAATAATTCGGCAGTAAGATAAGATGGTTCTGTAATTTTGAATGAAAAAAGAAGGTTTTTATTAGATTTTTTTATGACAAAATCGTAAATATCCGTTCCCACCCAATAATATTGAGCCCCGGATTCTTCTGCCACAAAAAGCTGTCCAAAGCGACGATAGATTGTAATCCCTTTCGGTTCAATAAATTCAAAATCGTCATCACCCTTTCTGCCAAAAGAGGTAATATAATCCAGGTTATGAGTAAACTTATGAATACAATGGTTTTCAGAATCGGTGACCAGAATTTGATTATGATAATCAATACAGATATACTCCAGTTGTACCTTTGAAAATCCGAGTTTATACATGGATAATGATTTTATCAGATTTCCCTTAAGGTCAAACTTGTTTATTCTACTGGCCGAAGAATCGGCTATAATCAAAAAGTTCTCTTTGGTCCTGGCATATTTTTCAAGAGAATCAGTAACTGCGATACCCGTCGGGCTAACAAGAAAATTGTCACCGGTAAAAGCGAACTTAAAACTATTGGTACTATCAAATACCTGAATTCGGTGATTTCCACTGTCGCTGACAAATAAATTACCCATATTATCCAGGGCCACCTGACGGGGGGAGAAAAATTGTCCTTCTTCTCCTCCCTTACTCCCAATTGTCGTTACAAATTGTAGTTCATTGGCCGGATTAAATAAACGAACAACCCGATGGTTTCCGGTGTCAGCCACATAGACATCACCCTTTTTGTTTGCACAAATCCCATGTGGTCGGTTTAATAGTTGATCATCATCTTCATCCAACCCATATACCTCCAGCCCCCACATGGATTTGTTATAAATGATATTATTTTGACCTGAATTTACTCCATATATTGTCAATTCATCATCATCATGAGGATCCTCCGGATCTTCCCAGGAATCCAGCCGGACACAGACCAGTCCCTGGGGATCTCGAAATTTCACTTTGAAACCCATAAGCAGGAACAGCTCGAAAGATCCTGCTTTTCGAATTCCATAAGTATGTTTATATGCAGGGAATACAAATGTTGTCGGATTATAGAGATCATCATTTGAAGATATCAGAAAAAGTAGAATGAGGAAAAATTGTTTCACCTGGTATTCTCACTATTATTAATATGGAAATAATTGTAGATATTAATGGCAATTATTTCTGGTAAATCACCTTTTTGTTTTAATTCTTCTATTTCCAGTTCTTTTATTTTTTTTAAGGATCCAAATTTCTTCAGCAGATCATTCCTTCGCTTTGGTCCGATCCCGGAAATTTGGTCAAGATCAGACCTGATCGTTCTTTTTTTTCGCTTTTGTCTATGAAAGGTGATGGCAAACCGGTGGGCTTCATCGCGAATTTGTTGCAGTAACTTAAGACTGGATGAGGTCCTCGGTAACATTTGCGCATCGGAAATACCAGGAAAGAATATTTCCTCCAAACGTTTGGCCAATCCGATAATCGGTTGATCTGAAATATTTAATGCATCAAGAACAGACCATGCGCTGGATAATTGTCCTTTACCGCCATCAATGACAATAAGATCAGGAAAAGTTTTTTTTTCCTTTATAAGGCGTGAATAGCGGCGGTGAATCACTTCACGTATCATAGCAAAATCATCGGGCGTGGATTTACTTTTGATTGCAAATTTCCGGTATTCACTCTTTTTTGGACGTCCATCGATAAAACAGACCATAGAAGCCACAGGATCACTTCCCTGAATGTTTGATATGTCAAAACACTCAATACGACGCGGAGGTTTTGAAAGACGGAGATCTCGTTGTAATGAATTTATTACATGAGGGATAAAATTCCGGGCTTTCATCTTCTGCAGTTTTAATTCTTCAAGCAAATAATGGGCATTTTTCTCACACATCTTGATTAATTTTTTTTTCTCACCCGCTTTTGGAATAATTATCTTTACCGGTCGATCTATTCGGGAACTCAACCATTTTTCGATAATATCATGATGCTCGATCTGCTCCAATAATAGTATCTCACGTGGAAGTTCTTCGGTACGCGTATAATATTGATTAATAAATTGTTCTAAAATTTCATCAGGTTTTTTATGTAAGACCGAACTAAGATAGTAATGAACACGGTTGATAACTTTTCCTTCCCGGATTTTAAAAATAACGGCACAGGCATCGTCATCCTCACTGGCCATAGCAAAAATATCTCTGTCTTTTGAATCGGACATGACTATTTTTTGACTATTCCGGTATTTTTCCAGAACCTCAATTTTATCTCTTATCCTGGCAGCATCTTCATATTTTTGCTCAGCGGCAAGTTCCTGCATTTCCTTTTCTAAATCAATCTGAAGGCGGGAGGTTTTACCACGGAGAAATTCTTTGACACGTTCTATCATGTGCAGATAATCTTCTTTAATCTGCAAACCCTGACAGGGGCCCTTACATTTGTTAATATAATAATCCAGACACAGAGCGACCTTTTTTTTTTTCTACAATATCCGGAGTAAGATTGTATTTACAAGATCTGATAGCAAAAATGCGTTTCAGCATAGCAAGAGCATTACGCATTTCCTTAACATTTGTATAGGGCCCAAAATAATGAGAGCCGTCTCTTATCATTCTTCTGGTTGGGAATACCTGTGGAAAGTTCTCTGCGGTGATTCGGATATACGGAAAGCTTTTATCATCTTTTAAGTTAATATTATAACGGGGTTTGTGCTCTCTGATTAAATTAGCCTCAAGAATAAGTGCTTCCACATCCGAGTCGGTGATGATAAACTCCAGATCTGACACCTTTTTTACCATTATCATCAAACGTGGATCGAGATTCCGGGATTTTTGAAAATAGGATTTTACTCTGCTGCGGAGATTATTTGCTTTCCCGACATACAGTATTTGTCCCTTTGGATCCAAAAACTGATATATGCCGGGTTTTGTCGGTAGTGTATTTAATTTATCATCAATCTTCATCTAATATTCACAAAGTTCAATCAATATTCCATCAAAACTTGCCGGGTGAAGAAAAGCGATTTTTTTCCCTTTAGCTCCAATTTTTACTTTTTCATCGATTAAACGATATCCCTTGTTTCTCAAGGATTCGAGGGTCTCATTCAAATTGTTGACACGAAACGCAATGTGATGAACGCCGTTACCCCTCTTTTCAAGAAATCGGGAGATCGGTGAATCCGGGGAAGTTGGTTCAAGGTATTCTATAACAGAATTCCCGATATTAAAACCGGCAATACGCACTTTCTGGTCAGACACCTCCTCTTCAAAACTGGGTTGTAATCCAAGTCCGTCTTTTAGGGTTTCAAGAACACTTTCTAGACTCTTTACGGCGATACCAATATGATCAACTTCTTTAATCATGATTTATCGTGTTTGATAATTGGGTGATTCTTTGGTAATGATTACATCATGTGGATGACTTTCTTTCAGACCGGCCGGACTTATCCGTATAAATTTAGCCTTTATTTTTAATTCTTCGATTGTCCGGCATCCGGTGTAACCCATGGCTGATCGCAACCCCCCGACCAACTGAAAAATACTTGATTGAAGTGGTCCGCGATATGGGACGCGCCCTTCAATTCCTTCAGGCACTAATTTATCTTCTGACAGCCCTTCCTGAAAATACCGGTCACTACTACCTTTGGCCATCGCACCCAATGAGCCCATCCCGCGTACCGATTTATAACTTCGCCCGTCGAGCAGGATAACTTCTCCAGGACTTTCAGCTGTACCGGCAAAAAGACTGCCGATCATCACAGTATCCGCTCCGGAAGCAATTGCTTTTGGAATATCTCCTGAATATTTTATCCCACCATCGGCAATAACGGGAATCTTATGTTTGACAGCTACTTTGCTGACTTCAGAAATCGCATATATCTGAGGAATGCCGACACCAGTAACTACACGGGTTGTACAAATAGAGCCTGGTCCGATTCCGACCTTTAAACCATCCACACCATTGTCGATTAAATCTTTTGCTGCATCTGCCGTTCCAATATTACCGGCGATCAAATCCACCCTGGAAAAGCGGTTTTTAAATTCCACCACTGATTTCATGACCGCAGCTGAGTGGCCATGGGCGGTATCAATAATGATTACATCAACACCGGTATCTATGAGTGCTTCTGCCCGGATCAGACCTTCTTCTCCAACACCTATAGCGGCTCCGACCCGTAACCTGCCATGTTCGTCCTTACAGGCTGAGGGGAACATTTTTTTCTTCTGAATATCTTTTACGGTAATCAGACCTTTTAGGCGACCGTTTTTATCAACGACCAGTAATTTTTCAATCCGGTGTTTTTGTAGAATACTTTCCGCTTCCTTCAGTGAGGTACTAACCGGTGCGGTTACCAGATTTTCATGGGTCATTAAACTTTCAATAGGTTGATCCAGATCTGTGGTAAACCGAAGGTCCCTGTTTGTAAGAATTCCAACCAGCTTTTTACCTGATACAATCGGAATACCAGATATTCTGTAGCGACTCATCATGTCTAAAGCTTCGGATAATTTGTTTTTTGGACCAAGAGTTTCCGGATTGAGGATCATCCCGCTTTCAGATCTCTTGACCCGGTCAATCTGGCGGGCTTGTTCCTTTATTGACATATTTTTATGGATGATACCAATTCCTCCATCCCTGGCGATGGCAATGGCCAGTTCCGATTCGGTAACCGTATCCATAGCGGCGCTTAAAAGTGGAATATTTAACTCTATATTGGTTGATAACTTTGTCCTGACATCTGATTCGCGGGGCAGAATACCGGACTTGGCAGGAAGCAGCAAAACGTCGTCAAAAGTCAGAGCTTCGGAGACGATCCTATCATTCATAAACAATCCCTCTTTTCTCTATTCATTGTGTCTAAATTAATAACATATTTTCAATATAATCATAATTAAAATGTATAAAAAAATTCCCCCTTAAAAAAGAGCCTGTCCTGAGCGAAGCCGAAGGAGGGGTAGGGGGTTGTTTTTTTCATTTATAACTTTGTTTTCCATTATGTGTTACTCCATCTATCTCTATAACTAAATGTAATTTACTGCAATAATCCCGAAGCCTCGGGACCAGAGTAAACGTTTTGCGAATGTCGTATTCTTTCTTAGTTCTTTAGCTCGTTCTTTTAATTTTGGATTGTAGTATATCTTCAACTTAAAACAACCCCCTAGCCCTCCTTCGGCTTCGCTCAGGACAGGCTCTTTTTTAAGGGGGAATTTTATTGTTGCTCAATTCGGTTAATGCCAAAGGAAAACTTTTTTATTTTTTCATGCAACTTTTGGCACTACCTTTTATTGTCTTAATTTAGTGAAGTGGCCCGCAGACTTTTTCTACACTGGATACCAGTGCTCCCGAGGTAATTATTTGTCTGGCAAGATTCATATCTTTAAATATTTGCCGATCATTTTTCCAAATTGGGATATGTGATCTTACAATTTCCATGGCGGCAGCGGTGCCCTCAGATGGTGTCAGAGGTGCGCGAAGATCGAGAGCCTGACAGGATGAAATAAGTTCAATAGCAAGGGTATGTTCTAAATTTTCTGATATTTCTAATGCTTTTCTAGCGGCATGTGTGGCCATACTAACGTGATCTTCTTTATTTGCAGAAGTCGGAATATTGTCGACAGAAGCGGGATGGGCTAATACCTTATTTTCTGATGAAAGAGCTGCGGCTGTCACATGTGCTATCATAAATCCTGAGTTTAGTCCCCCGGACTGGGTTAGAAACCCGGGTAATAGACTGACATTTGGATCTTGCATATGTTCAATCCGACGCTCGGAGATATTTGTCAGATCTGCAAGGACAATCCCCATTAAATCGCAGGCGTAACCTACAGGGGCGGCATGAAAATTGCCGCCTGACAACACTTCTTTTTTCTCGGGAAAAATTAATGGATTGTCTGTAACACTATTCATTTCTATTAATAAAACTTCTTCAACATATCTAAGGGCATCACGTACAGCACCGTGCACCTGGGGGATACATCTGAGGCTGTATGCATCCTGTACCCGATCATCATCGTATTTATGGGAAGCGACAACCGGGCTACCCGCCAATATCTTCCGGATATTCGCGGCAACCGATTTTTGGCCAGGATGACTCCTTAGTCTATGGATACGGGCATCAAAAGGTGTTAATGTACCTAACAATGCCTCAAGGGTGATTGCACCAACAATGTCAGCAACTTTTATCAGGTTCGTTGCTTTCATATATGTCCATATACCGTAGGCTGTACTAACTTGCGTCCCATTTAAAATGGCCAGCCCCTCTTTAGCTTTGAAACTGACCGGCTTCATTTTATATTTATCCAACGCCTTTTTACCACTTACTTCTATCCACTTGATTGATCCTTTTGATCTTTTTTCCCGGACAAACGCGGATCCTTTGCCCATCATAACAAGGGCCATATGTGCCAGTGGGGCCAGATCACCGCTGGCGCCAACAGAACCTTTCTCCGGAATGACAGGAATGATGTTTTTATTAAGCATTTTTATTAGCAGATCTATAATTTGTATACGGCTACCCGAGTGGCCCAGGGATAATGCTTTGATCTTCAATAACATGATCAGACGGACAATAGCCTGATTAATTGGCTGACCAATCCCGGCCGCATGGCTATAAACGAGACGTTTTTGTAGTTCGTCCACTTTTTCCTTACTAATCCGGACTTCAGAAAATTTACCAAAGCCTGTATTCACACCGTATACGGCCTGATCTGACTGCAGAATATCTTCCACAATAGCACGTGATATTCGTATTTTTTCCTTTACATCATCTGCGAGTGTTACTTTTTGATCGGATGAAATAAAAGTTTCAATTTCTTTAAATGTCAGGTTATTTTTAGTAATTAATAAAGTTTTACCTGCCATTATTAACTCCATATAGTTCTTAGAGATTTAAATTTATTTTTTAACCCTCCCCATCCGCCAGCTGGCGGATCTCCCCTCCCTTATGCATAAGGGAGGGGACAAAGGGGTGGGTTATTTCTTTGCGTCTTAGCGGTTAATTGAGACCTGTTTTCTTGAAAACCACTCGTTCAAACCGGATATAAGATCTGATTTGTCCCGAAAAATTTTAGCCTCAACAGGTAAAGATTCTAAGAAGTGAAGTCCATATTTCATCCGGCTCAACCGGTTATCACAAACCAAAACCGCGCCAAAATCTTCTTTGTGACGTATTAACCGGCCAAAACCCTGACGAAATTTAATTATCGCCTCAGGAACCGCATAATCCATAAATGGATTACCCCCGGATTGTTTTATCTTTTCCATTCGGGCAGCGATCAAGGGTTCGGTAGGTACATCAAAAGGTAGCTTCGTAATAAGCAACAGCTCAAGTGCCTCTCCTGGAACATCAATGCCCTCCCAGAAACTATCTGTCCCGAACAGAATAGAATTTTTAAATTCGCGGAATTGATTAATAATATTTGTGCGATTACCGCTTTTACCCTGTGCTAATAATAAAATTCTTTCACCTTCAAAATGTAGTTTTAATTTGTTGAATAGATAATTCAATGTCGAGTAATTGGTAAAAAGAGCGAGCATTCCGGTTGGATGATTCTTATGTGTCTCTGATATCAGATCAGCCAGTTGATCGGAAAATCTGTCACTGCGGGGATCATCCAGATAGTCCGAAACACCCAGCAGAATCTGATTTTTGTAGTCAAAAGGGGAACCAAGAATTGCCGATTTGACTTTTTGTGAATCTACCAGGTCTAATCCTACCCGGTTTTTAAAGTAGGTAAAGGAATCGGCCACCGTCATTGTAGCAGAGGTGAAAACAGCAGTGTGCAGACCATCGTAGAGACTTTTTTTAAGTAATTCAGCAATATTCAGAGGAACAGCATTAAATGCAATGTCCGTGCTATCCCGCCGGCTTGATAATTCGAGCCAATAAACATGTTGATCGCTGTCTGCTTCCAGACAAAATTCAAAAGCATGATGGAGAGTTTCAAGATCCGTTTCAATTGAAATCAACTCCCGATGGATTTGATCCTGAAATTGAAATGATTCATGGTGTATCTCAGAAAAAATTTCGAGAAGGTCGGAGAGCCGTTTCTTTATATTGCGTATCGCTGATTTTAATTCATCTATTTGATCCGACACCTCGGAAAAGAATTTAAATTTTTGATGGTATCTGATTTTAGTTTCTTCAAAACCGTTTTCATTGGTCTTTTGATATTTGTTGCGTAGGTTTTGACTAAGTTCACTAAAAAAACTTTTTGTACAACGTTTGAGACCGATACATTCAGTCTTCAATCGGGAAATTCTTTTATACAATTTATCTGATAAATGCTCTGGGAGATGTGCTTTTGACATACGGAATTCCAATTGAATAAGTGTGCCTGTCTTTCGGGGTTGTTCTTCATACAATTTATAATAGGCGTTTCGAAATGACCACCAGTTAAACCGTATACCCAGATAATCTCCCGCCGTTTTTTCGATATTATGTGCTTCATCCAAAATTAAATTCCGGTATTCTCCCAAAATTGAATTATCAGTAACCAGATCGGAAAAGAGCAGGGAATGGTTTACAACAACGATATCGGCTTTTCGGGCGCCATTTCGGGCCTTCATTAAAAAACAATCATTATAATATTTACAGGTTCGTCCCGGACAGTAATTATTCTCAGCAATAAGTTTAGCCCAGAGACCCAGATTTTGATTCAATTGGAAGCCGGTATTTTCTGATATGTCACCGGTTTGGGTCTGATCAACCCACAGGAGGAGAGGCAGAATTCTGGAACGTTCATATGGAGCCAACCTCTGATCCATATCACTAATTGTCGATTTCCATTTGTCAAGACAAAGATAATTTGATTTACCCTTTAGTAATACGGCTTTGAATTTATTATTCGAAACTGCGTAGACGGTGGGGATATCTTTAAAAAACAACTGTTCCTGAAGATTTTTAGTGTTGGTACTGATGATTATCCGTTCGCGATTTTCTCTATTGTTGGTGGCCCATTCAACTGCAGGCAAAAGGTAAGCCATCGATTTACCGGTTCCTGTGCCTGCCTCAACAGCAAGAAATTCAAGGTTGTTTAGTGAATCTGTTACCAGTTTGGCCATTTTTATCTGTTGTTCACGTTCTTCAAAATTATTTATCGCTTTAGCCAGATTTCCTTCATTGGTAAAGTAATTTATTATTTTTGTCTCGTCGATTGGTTTGTTCTCAATTTCCATCTCCACGAATTGGGCTTCATAATCTGCTTCACCGATTATATTAAAAAACTTGTGTGCATAGGTAATATCTTCAGGGATTGTGGCTGGGCTGATCTCAATATTCTGATTTAATTTTGTGTCAAGGATTGGTTGAAAATAATTTTTCACACGAGCGCTATTTCGGTAAAGAAGGCGGATAATTAATCGAAGGTTTTGCAGGTCACAGGCGAATACCCGTTCTGTCAATTCCAGAAATATTTTACCCGATGCACGGGCGTCGTCGATAGCCCGGTGTGCTCTTTCAAGATCTATTCCAAAATAGGCAGCGACTGTACCCAGTTTAAATTTTTGTAAAAAAGGTAAAAAAATCCGGGAGAGGAACAATGTATCCATACGAATGTTGGTAAGGTATTTGAATCTCTGTGATTCACTATCCCAATCGCCAAAGTCATTGTATTTAGTTCGTAAATGATATTCCAAAAAGGCCGCATCAAAATTTATTTGATGACCTATAATCGGGGAGTTACCTATAAATAAAGAGAGTGAGTCAAATACTTCATTAATCTGAGGTGATTTTAATACATCTTTATCTGTAATACCGGTAAGTTTTGTAATAAAATCAGGTATGGGAACATCCGGATTTACAAGTGTCTCAAATGTCTCTTTTTCCTGACCATCTACATAACGAACAACACCAATTTCAATAATCCTGTCTTCCGTAGGATCGAGACCTGTCGTCTCAAGGTCTACCACCACGAAATTATCATATTTTATTTTGCGAAGAAGATCAGCTGTCAGAGTCATTATTTTCCCTGTTGAAATTCGATTTAATATAATCTGAAAAACACAAATAACAAATTACAATTATTAAATACAAATTAAAAAACAAATACTGCTCCTCCTCCACCTCGCCCCCTTGCATGCTGTTGAGACCGGATACATGGTTTACAGGTGTTCGGGGACATGAGTAACACTATATGTCCTTTGTGCTTAGGCAAAAAACTCTCCCCCAGCCCCTTCTCTTGGTAAGAGAAGGGGCTGGGGGAAGAGTTTTTAAATTGTGATTTACTTAAACGACCTCACCCCCTGACCCCCTCTCCTGGTAGGAGAGGGGGGAATATTTATGAAATATATCTTATTCTGCTCCCCTTCTCTTGGTAAGAGAAGGGGCTGGGGGAAGAGTTTTTTAAGTAGAAAAAAAGAATATATGCATCGTACTACTAATCTAATACTCCATCAAGCGGCTAAGGATCTGAGCAGAGAATTAAGAAAATCTCAAACAGAAGTTTAAAAAATTTTTTGGGAAAATGTCAGAAAAAAAAGATTACGAGGATTAAAGTTTTATCGACAATATCCTATTTTTTACGATATAGATAACAGCGAATCATTCATTATTGCAGATTTCTATTGTTTTGAGAAAAAAACTATTATTGAAATTGATGGCAAAATCCATTGATATAGAAAAAAGAAAGACAATCTAAGAAGCCAAATATTAAATTCATTAGGTATAAGAGTATTGAGATTTTACAATGAAGATGTTGAAAATGAATTAGATAAGGTGTTACATGAGATATTAAATAGGTTTGAGATGATGGATTCAAAATAATTGAAAAATTATAAAATCAACTGTCAACCATGTCCCCGAGCACCTGTAACCCATGTCTCCCGTCTATACACCTGCAAGCTCTTGCCCGCCTGAGGCGGGTGCGGAGGGGTGTCGATCCCGCACATGCGGGATGATATTTGGATTTTGTAATTTGGAAATTTAAATAGGGCGGGCACCCCGAAAAACGGGGTCTTCGACAGGAACCCGCCCCTATGGCTAATAAATTAGTGGCTACCCGTATGTTCAAGAACAACCTTACGCAGCCATTTGACCATCACTAAAATGGCGATAGCACCGATCATGGCTCCGGTAAAGTTGATCAGGAAAAAGTATTGTTTTAAAGCAATCGTATCCCATAATCCGGCAATAACTCCGGAAAGTTTATTACCAATCGATGTGGACAGAAACCAGCCGCCCATCATCAGTGATGTTATTCGGGTCGGACTGAGTTTTGACACCAGTGAAAGACCCATGGGGCTAAGAAACAATTCGCCGATAGTGATCACAGCGTATGTACCAATGAGCCAGGCCGGTGAACTTTTCTCCAATCCATTTTGTGATGCGAAAATAGCACCGATCATTACAAGGGTCGATATAGCTGTAATAAACATCCCCCACCCAATTTTAGCCGGTGTTGAGGGTTCCTTTTTTCTTCGACGAAGGAAAGCAAAAAAGCCGACAACAAGTGGTGTAAACAAGACGACAAAGCCCGGATTAATCGATTGGAAGATCTCCGTCGAAATTAGTTTTAATGTAACCGGTTCCTCGGAATCGGCCAATAAAGCTTTATCGAGATTGTTAAAATAGGGATCCGGACCTATTTCTATAATGGCCATACCGTTTTCATCCACCATCGGTACACCATGAGAATCCAGTTTTGGAACTTCACGGGGAGACATGTCAACTTCCTGAACCATTCCGAAGGTTTCGGCAATCGGCTCTACCACGGCTGGCATGGTGCGGTCGGTGTAATTTTCTGCCCAAATTGTAAGAGCAGTGGCATTTTGATGAAAAATAGCCCAAAATATTATGACCACGCCAAAGATTGACAATAAAGCGGCAATCGGGGCTTTATCTTCCTTGGAACCGCGAATCCAGAGAGAAAGATAAAAAATGGTGACCGGAAGACTGGCAAAAATAAATGCATCATTGGAATCAGAGCCAAAGATGTTGCCGGGAATGAACCATCCAATCAAGCCAAAAATAAACATAGGTCCGAAAACGGTTGCAAATATTTTTGTCAGCGACATGTCTTCCGGATTGGTTGGTTTGCGTACATCTACTTCTTTTACAGTTTTTTGCCCATTTAGAAACCAAATAATCCCTATAATCATTCCAACTCCGGCTGCGGCAAAGGCATAACCCCAACCATAGTAGTTTCTGAGGTAGGCGGCGACAAAATTGCATACAAAGGCGCCAATATTTATGCCCATATAAAAAATATTATATCCGGCATCCTTATATTGCTTATATTTTTCTTGGCTATAAAGGTTTCCTACCAGCGTTGAGATATTCGGTTTGAAAAAACCATTGCCCATGATGACCAGAAACAAAGATATCCAAAAAGCATTTTCCCCGGGAATTGCCAAACCAAGATATCCGGCAGCCATCAATGAGCCGCCCAGTACAATTGCCCGGCGATAACCTAACACACGATCGGCGAGTAATCCGCCAAGAAAAGGGGTAAGATAAACCAGTGCAAGATAAGTACCGAGGATATCAGAGGCTTTCGCATTACCAAATGCCATTCCACCACTGTCGGTATCGGTCATATAAAGAAAAAAGATGCCCAGCATCAGATAGTATCCAAATCGTTCCCACATTTCCGTGAAAAAGAGAATAACCAGTCCTCTTGGGTGATTTTTGAACATACAAACTCCTTAGATTATAATTTTTTTTAATGAAACCGGATTAATTAACCACTGAGATTGCTGAAAATAATTTATTTTTGTTTCCGCCGACAAATTCTAAATAAGTTTCTCAATTTAAAAATATAAAATATCAATGGAAATTATTTTTTCCGGTAAATCAAATAATTCTCTTGCTGACCCACCCCATCCCCTGAGTACCCGAGGCACCCCTCTCTGAAAGCTTGCAGGTGTATAGACAGGAGACATGGGTTACAGGTGTTCGGGGACATGGTTGACAGTTGATTTTATAATTTTTCAATTATTTTGAATCCATCATCTCAAGCCTATTTAAAATCTCATTTAACACCTTATCTAGTACATTTTCAACATCTTCATTATAAAATCTCAATACTCTTATACCTAATGAACTTAATATTTCGGTTCTAAGATTGTCTTTCTTTTTTCTATAACAATGGATTTTGCCATCAATTTCAATGATAGTTTTTTTCTCAAAACAATAGAAATCTGCAATAATGAATGACTCTTGTCGTACAGTCACTTCATAAAGAAAAATGGGGGATGCGAGATGTGTTGTGTAGAGTTCGTAGTGCGTACCACGTATTCCACGTCCAACATCTATAGTCTACCTGCAACTGCAAAGATCCCAACTGGATGACATCCAGCATCCAGCATCGCCTCTCTACAATTCGGTAGACTGATTAAGAATCAATCTCAAGTAGCAGTCTTCTTAAAGATTCCAGGGCTGCCATCGATCCTCTTTCTTTATTAATCCGTCGATTGGCACCAAAATTAAATTTTTTTACAAATGTTTTGTTTTTATAGACAGCA
>SDBS01001789.1_pt1 | contig 21669 bp, 43 predicted proteins | sample 2277091 | NCBI WGS metagenome assembly SDBS01 (sample SAMN10404972, study PRJNA504765) | marine sediment metagenome | isolation source: marine sediment core GS10_PC15, 163 cmbsf | place: Arctic Ocean: Southern Knipovich Ridge | collected 2010
CGCCGGCTCGCTCACCATCGACAACTCCAACGGAGCCAATATCACCCTTCAGGGCGACCTGATTCGCACTGACACGGCAGGACCAATAACCTACACCAGAGGCACAGGCGATTTCACCCTAGAAGGCAATGTTGCTTCGACATACGCCCTCTCAGCCACGGGTGCAAATACGGGAACATTTACGATTGCTGCTGGAACAGGGGCACGCGTAGTTAACCTAGCTACTGGCGGAACGGGAGTTAAAACTTTAAATATAGCCACCGGCGCGATTGGTAATATTGTAACAATTGGTACAGTTACGGCGGCAGCTAGTTTAGATCTATTAGTTGGAACTGGAAACTTTACTTTAGAAGGTAATGTAGCTAGTACATACTCCATATCAGCCACAGGCGTTAATACCGGCACGGTCACGATAGCGGCAGGAACGGGGGCTAGAATAGTCAACATAGCGACCGGCGGAACTGGTGCTAAAACTGTAAATATAGCGACAGATGCCTCGGCGGACGTAGTATCGATTGGTACTGTTACGGGGGCCGCTAGTTTAGATCTTCGTTGTGGAACTGGCGACTTTACTTTAGAAGGTAACGTCGCTAGTACATATGACATTTCAGCTACAGGCGCTAATACTGGAACATTTACGCTGGCTGCCGGGACGGGGGCACGTACTGTTAACCTCGCAACTGGTGGAACGGGAGTAAAAACGGTTAACCTAGCGACTGGAGCAATTGGTAATATAGTTACTATAGGAACTGTTTCAGCGGCGGCTAGTTTAGATCTATTAGTTGGTACGGGCAACTTTACCCTAGAGGGCAACGTTGCTAGCACGTACGCCATTTCAGCTACAGGCGCAAATACGGGTACTGTGACCATAGCAGCAGGAACGGGAGCTAGAACGGTTAACCTAGCTACGGGCGGAACTGGTATTAAAACAGTAAACCTAGCAACTGGCGCAATTGGTAATATCGTAACGATTGGTACTATTTCAGCTGCTGCTAGTTTAGATCTATTAGTTGGTACTGGTAACTTTACGTTAGATGGTGTGGCTGGTTCTACATATACTATAGGCGCTTCTACAACTACAGGTACAATTACTATAGGCGGCACAGCTCAAACGGGAACTATGACGCTGGGCGATTCTTCTGGTACTAATATAGTTCAAATTGGTTCTGGAGAAGGCGCGACTACAGTAAATATAGCAGGCGGGGCAACTTCGGCTAAGGTAGTAAATATTTCAACCGGAGCAATTGCTGGAACTATAACGATAGGAAATGTTACTGGCGCGACCTCAATTGCATTAAATGCTGGAACTGGCGGGATTGCACTTGCATCTACTGGTGCCGGTGACATTACTATTAATTCCGACGACACATTGCTATTAGATTCCGATGGCGTACTCGAACTTAACAGTTCCGCCGGTGAAATTTCAATAGCAAATGACGCTGTCTCCTTGACATGTAATTTCGCTACCGGCGCAGCGGACATGACAACTAACCTAGGTTCGGCTAACACATCTTCTACAACGGTTCTACAATCCGGTACTGGTGGCCTTTCACTAGAAGCAGCTGGCGCTGTGTCTATGGTTCCTTCGACAGCTTCAGTAGCTGGGGTGTCGCTGACGCTTAACGCTAGAGTTGGGGTAGCTACATTCACCGGCCAGACAACCGGGGCAGGGTCCAATGTTGACTTGGTGATTACTAACAGCTTGTTGGGAGCTGGGGATGGTATTTTCTGTACCGTTTCTAACCGAGGTTCTAACGATGCAGATATTACGCTGGAAGGTTGTATTACTGAGACGGCAGGAACATTGACATTGAGATGTCAGAACAATGGGGCTGCTGCCCTCAACGGAGACATAGTGGCAACTTTCTGGATCATAAACTAAGGTTAGACTTGTCAGGGTATGTGGTTGGTGTGTATAAACAATAAATATTCATACCACAAACCCGATAGGAGAAGAAATGGAAATCAAAAACAAACTTGAGTTCAAGTCCGTTGCTAATGAAAAAGAAGTTTATTTACAGTGCGACAGAGACTGTCCATTGGGGATGCTCCATGATTTTTTACACGAGATGTTGGCTTTTGTTGTTCAGAAGATCAGTGAAGAATCTGAAAAAGTGGATAACAAAGCGGCTGAAGAAAAAGACAAGCCCGAAGAAAAAAGCGAACCCGAAGAAGTAGGTGAAAAAGAATGACGGGGATAGCTGGTTTTTTACCTAGATCTGAAAGGAATGCTACAACATTTGATAACACCTTCCAAACTCTTGGAACGGCTTCAGCATCACCGATCATTCAGTTTAAGATTGTCAACAATAGTGATACTCTCATAGATGTTTCTGTTGATGCTGGAACCACAGAACATGACGTTGTTCCGGCTGGGAATTTTGTTTTATATGATGTTAGATCCAATCGTGGAACCAACGAAAAGTTCGCTTTCCGGTCGAGTACTCAGTTTCATATCCGTGGCGCTGCGGCTGGAGTGGGAATTGTATATCTCACCGTCCTACGCGAGGAGCCCCGATGAGCCAAGCGGGTCATATCTCAGTTGCCGCTACACCAGCTGTACCAACATCATTCACGACGGACAACGGAACGGCGACACCAGCAGCTAACGTACTTCAGCTGCGAGCTATCGACGTCACGGACAACAATGCAAATGGTATTGTTGTTGAAGGGGGGCTTGCGGAAGCAGGCGCGGCTAACAGGGCGCAGATTCAGCTAACAAACAGAGCGCAAGGTACGGTTTCGACGAATGGAGCCGTCACCGGCGACGTCATCACATTTGCGCTGGGCGCAACACCGGGAACATTTAGTTTTGAAGTCACCGTATCGGCGTTTGAATCGGCAACGCCAGCATCGGCGGGATATCGATTGTTTTTTGCATTTAGGACAACAGGTGCGGCAGCGACTTTGATTACAGCTGCGGAGCGAACAGCTCACGAAGAGGCTGCGCTAGCTGCAGCGAACGTTGAGGCCGTTGCCTCAGGGAATAACGCTATCGTCAGATGTACCGGCGTGGCTGGACTGACGCTCCAATGGAGTGCAGTAGGGTACTTTGTGCTGGCAACGTAGGGGTAGATAGTGGCCGGGTTCGACAATGAAGTTTTATGGGCAAACAACGTAGATTTCAGGGGAATCGATCCTCCATCCGCCCAAGTCACGGCTGACGGCCAACTTCTCATCGGTGCGACGGCGTCACCGAACATTAGGGCGGGATCCGTTACGTCAACCGGCGGCACGATCACAATAACAACAGGCGCAGGGACGTTAAATTTAGAATCCGCAGCGGCTGTACCTACGACGTTTAACACGGACGGAACTAGCGCTACCCCGGCAGGGAATATACTGGCTATCGTAGGCGATGGCATCATTTCCACAAACGGCAGCGGGAATACCATTACCGCTAGCTTGACAGGCGTGGTGCCGGTTGGGCGAGGAGGCACCGGCACAGGGTCATTTACAGCAGGTTCGATTGTATTTTCCAACGGCAGCCTCCTCACCCAAGATAACAATAATCTCTTTTGGGACGACTCCAACAACAATTTAGGCATAGGTACGAACACCCCCATCCATGACCTGGAAGTGCAGGGTCACGTCGGTGTTATTCGCACATCCATAGAAAACGACACTCACGCTATGGAAATCACGGCCAATGCAGCGGGATTTTCTGACTTCAAGGCTATCGATATCGACTACGTTACTGGTGCTCTCGCCGCAGGGGAAACGGAAGCGTGTATCCTTGTAAACATTGATGAGACGTCAGCCACTGGGGGCCAAATTATAGCCCTGGACGTTGAGGCCACCACGGAAGGAACGGACGCCGTCATAGCCCTGAAAACAGGTATTGGGGTTGATGCGGTTCGGCAAGAGACCGGTACATTCGGTGATCTAGACAATATTTTAAACATCGCGGTGGATGTCACGGCAGCGCTAGCAAGTGGTGGGGCAGGGAATATATCGATATTCGTAGCCGATGACGATACTATTACCCTTGGTTTCTCCACGACTTGGGACGAACTCGAAGTGATTATTGGCACTGGAGCGTCCGGTGGTGGGGTAGCGCCAACGTTTGAATTCTCCACTGGTGGCGCTGGCTTTACAGCGTTCGGACCGGTAGACGGGACAAACGGATTTCGAAACACAGGTGTTATCGACTGGGACTCATCGGATCTATCAGGATGGGTCACCAATGCCTCGGGAAGATTTGAAATACGCATCACCAGAACTAGGAACGTACTTACCACAACCCCTATCGTGGATGAGATTCAATTATCAGCTACCACAGAACACGTATGGGATGCTTCCGGAAACGTGAACCTCAACTCTCTTACGTTGGTAACTGATCTGGCTGTAGCTCACGGGGGGTCTGGGGCCTCCACTTTCACAGATGGAGGGGTCTTGATTGGATCGGCTGCATCGGCGTTTACTGCTCTCACGGTTGGAACAGATGGACAGCTCTTAGTGGGCGACAGCGCGAATGATCCAGTTTTTGCAACCGTTTCTAGCTCAGACGGTAGTATTTCATTCACTACAGGAGCTGGAACTCTTTCTATTCAAGGTACAGCGGCATCGGCTACACAGGTCGGGTCAGTGGAGCTCGCTACGGATGCGGAAACGAACACTGGAACGTCAACGGTGCTAGCGATAACACCGGCGAACATCACTGCATGGACAGGCGATACCGCCTTGGTTACATTAGGGACGATTACCACCGGCACATGGACCGGAACAGACATCGCCGTAGCAGCCGGAGGCAGCGGCAGGTCAAGTCATACCGCATTTGCCGTGTTGTGCGGGGGAACAACGTCTACAGCAGCTCAGCAGTCGATAGCAGCACTCGGAGGTTCGGGGGACGTACTCACATCAAATGGCGCTGCAGCACTGCCTACCATGCAAACCCCGGCTGCTGCTGGTGGTAGCAACAGCTGGACTGAAGTAACTTCCACTACAGCAAGTACCGATGCTTCTATTATATTTACAGCGCTAACGTCATTCGATATGTATAAATTTCAATTCGAAGCTATAGCTCCTTCTGATGACAACAGAGATTTCCAAATTGAATTTTCTATAGATAACGGATCCTCATATTTATCTACAGGATACTATTGGAGTTTTGAAACATCATCTGCTAATAACACTAGTCCCGCAGACCTTACAGGAGCTGGCCAAGGTAATCAGGCATCTGAGGAATACTATGGGTGGATCGTTTTATCAAGAAATGTTGAAGGCAGTGAATACCCTTCTATTAGTGGAATTGGAGCCTATGAAAACTCATCAGGAGGAAGTGAGGTGCATTCGGCAGTGGCAATCAATGTAGATGCTGGAACAAGCGACGTAGACGCAGTAAGATTTACATATAGTGCTAACAATATACTCTCTGGAACAATAAGAGTATTTGGAAGATAGGATATTTTATGTTAACAAAAGTCGTCGATGGAGTAAGGATGAACTTAACTCCAGAAGAAGAAGCTGAGACGCTCGCTAAGTGGGCAACCGAAGTGCTTAAGATAGAGACTGCCGAGTCCGTTCGTCAGGAAAAAATATTAGTTCGACAATCTCTCTTGTCTCGGCTAGGATTGACAAATGAAGAAGCAGAACTTCTAGTTAAGATTTCATTATGAAAGAGATCACCCGCGTAGCCCTAATCACCGCCGTTATACTGGCAGCCTTTCTAGGAGCCTGTTCCTGGCTGAACACCAAGATGGGCCTGAAGCAGGATAACCTGGTGGAGGAGTCTATTGAGGCTGTCATTGAACACCACACCGGCCTGGATATTGATCTAACGCCGGGGTCGGCTGAAGACTGAAAAATGTAAATCCGCTTGACATCTCATTTCTTTTTTCTCCATCGTTTAAAGAATAATCTCCAATCCATCCAACGTATCTGCAACAGTAGCCAATGTACGTGCAAAAATACGTGCAAAAGATTGTAGAACAGTCGGCACCGTAGCCAGAAATTATGCATCCGCAAGCCTCTCACTCCTTCTTTTTAGGCCAGCCACACCAGCAGCTAGGTTTGCTGGACTGTACCCACTCGTGGCCATTGCTGCATCTCATATGTGTCGTCGTTATATTACTATCGTGATCATGGTATCGTCCATCTCCATCGTAAAATGGTCGGCAACATGACAGTGTCGTGCTACTATACCCTGGGTACACACAGCTTTTTAAGCCTTCTTTTTCACATTCAGGACACTTCAAAATGTAAATCCGCTTGACATCTGGTTATTTCTTCATCGCTATGTGAAACAATACAACAACAATCATACAAGCTGAACAAAACACAGTGACTCTAATATCTACGAAGCACGACACCCAGGCAATCACCATCGAGCCAGGAACAAGAAAATAATTTAAACTATTTTTCATTTGCAATTTGTACATCCTCTATGCAATCAACGTCCCAGATGCAGCCGCTGGCCACATCCCAGGGATAATACCATTGGGTTTTTGGGTCGCAGCGGCATCCGAATTGGTATGGGTTAATGATAATTCCCTGGTGCTTGTTCGATACATGCCCCCAGTCAATATAGTGAACATATTCTGACTGGTCAAAAGGATCTCCAAGGAGCTTGGCCACTTTGTGACGTATACTGTCTATCGCCACCAAATTCGTTTCTTTCAAAACACTTTCCACCGTCACCAGATCCGATTTGTACATCTGAGAAAAGGCGATCAGCTCTTCGGGTGTAGTCATCACCAAAACGTTGTTGTCAGATTTGAGATTGATTGTATGTTCATGCTTTAGCTTTGCCCACTCAAACTCTTCACTATCACACCAGTCTTTCCAAGCGGTGCCGACGCTCACCCAGAGACCTCTTGGTTTAAAATGAATATGCCCTTTGTTGGAGCAGCTTTCAGGCTTTAACTCAGGCTGTGCGCTGTAGTGAATTAATTGGGTTTCACTCATTCGTCTGTGGTTTTTTCCTTTTGCTTCTTTTCATAATCAAATATAGAATCATCTTCATTTACATAAAGATTATTACAGGGCCTGCATACGTACCCGGTAAAGTAAACGCCATCCAAAAAAAACATATCAGGCTCAAGAACACAATCCAAATTGCATTTCCCGCACTTAACTACTGTTTCTTCATCAGCGTCTGCCGTCATTTTTTAATTCCTTTATTATCTGTTTCGTCATTTTTTTATTCTCGTATATACGACCTGCGTAAAACGATACTAAGACACAATGCAATAATAAAAATGTTACTACTAATACCATTGTTTTTTAGCCCTTTGGAAAATCATGGTCTTTTATTGCCACGATAAGTTCAAAGAATGTTTTAGGGCGAACCAAGACGCGCTTACCGACCTTTAAAAATGCCTTGGTTAATCCAAATTTTGATTGATGGTTTCTGTATGCTCGCAAGCCTGATATGGTAGGCCATGTATATTTTTTAGCAAAGTCATTTAAAGTTATTGGTATGTCATCTATATTCATTGCGTTGCCTCCATGTTGTTCTCGTTAACCATAACAGGTTCGGTCTCAAAATGGAACCATCTCATCAGCAGACGAGACTGTTGGCATCATTTTTTGCTGCTCAAGGCACCACCTGTCCCATGCCTCTAGCAGCCCGGCGGTAAAGCGTTTGTATATGTGCTCGTCGTCGATGCCGATAATAGACGCATACTTAATTTCGCCAGTGTCACCTAAATACTCTCGCGAAGGCAACGCCACCCGTGTCGTGCCGCCTTGAATGAATACCTTGCACCCCTTGATGTTAAGGAGCGTTCCCCACATGGGGACACTGACGTCAACGAAACCGTGGAGCGGACCAGATTTGTGTTCGTGGAAGCGGGTAATTTTTATCTTGTTTGTCATAATTATTCCTTTACAATTGTTATAGTGTATTTATGTTTTGTTTCTGTGAACTCATCAACACGCGCTAGCAAGGGATCTAACTCCAGCGCATACGCTTTCCAATCGGTTTGCGGCGGTGTTGTGAGGGTTACTTTTAGCCTACCGGCGCGGAAGCTCCCACCGTCACCCCAGTCTAAAACGTCAGGCCTTAGCTTTTTTTTCCCATTTTTGCCCCGGTTCTCCATTTCACTGAACATTACATACTCATCCATCTTAGGCCTGGGATACACTACCAGGATATGGTCGTCGCCCTTTTGTTCCGGCGGTGTATTAGAGATTACCAGCTGCCAAAAGTCGCGAACGGCTTGCCGCATCCTGGCGATATAATCCTCGTCTCTCTCGACAATGATTAGCGCGGTGTCGGCTCCAACCATCTCTGGGCGGTAGCTGACAAAGTGGCAACGGTCAGCCTTAGAAATCATCATGTTATATTGATTTTGAGGGTTATAATATGCAGGGACGATGCCGTTTAGGGCGTCTACGTGTTTTTTCTCCCCCATGCACTTCGCCTCAAACAGGATTGATCCACACTCACTGATACCGTCAAGGGAACAGCGCATGAACTCGTATTCGTCATCGACAAAACACGCAGGTTCTACGGGGATCTTGACCATTTTGATATAAGCCGCCCTAGCAGCAGGCTCCAAATCAATACCACGCTGCATAGCGGCGTTCCTGACGGCCTCGGGTTTAAGACCCATCTTGACACACCAAGCGTCATACGCGGTCTGCCACGGGTTCTCACCCATGATAGCGGCCACAATTGAGCCTCCTGCACCCTGAGCTCTCCACTTGTGCCATTCCGGTGTCTGTTGTTCTACATTAACTCTCATCGTTGGCACCCCCATTAGCTAATCGGGCGACAATGCCGTTTTTGCACGTTAGGAAGATATCGGAGTTGAGCTCACTAAGGAAATCAACCCCGTAACCGGCTACTACTGATTTTTTGAGTTCGTCATTCCCTGACAAAAGATCCTCTAGTATTGCGAGCTGCCCCCCGGTCATCAGCTTTTTAGGGGCGCCTTTGTGCTGTTCTTGTATTTCCGGCAGTGCATCCACATCACTTTCGTCTGTTGCCAATCCCAAGATGCCGGACAATGCGTAACGCCGACTATAAGTCAAATTTGCTCCAAAGGCTTTCATGTCAGCAACGGACGCATTTAACTGGAGTCGCGATTTGATCCACTGCCCAGAGCTATGGATCAGCATCGTCACAAGATATGGTACACCTTGGTTGTATTCAGTCGCTTGCAAAACAGAAAGTTTCTGTAAAGCCAGAGGCTCTTGAATAGTTTTTATAATATCGCTCAGGTCGGCATATTTGAAATAAACATTCTTATACTTAACCTCTTGGTTTTTTGGAATAATCGGCACCTTACCTTGGAACGCTGATAGCGCCTCGGCCAGCTCGTTAATTTGGTCTGTATGGCTTGACTTCTCTGAGGTTACGTTTGAGTTGTCATTCACATAGCCTTGAGACACGGCGGTTCCCTTGGAAGGAATAATATTTAATTCTAGAGGTTCAGGGTTTTGAAACATTTTGTTCTCCTTGTTGTTTAAAATTGTTATCTAGTTGGTCGCGCCGTTTCTCGGCGAAAACGCCAACCATAGCCACTTCAACCCACTGATGAAACTCTTGTTCGTCGTGAACAGCCAACAGCTCAACCAAAGCGTAATGCAAAGCGTTGAAGGCATTATATTGCCGCCTATCTTTCGATGCAGAAACGTCAGACATCTTAAACCTCCTTATCGGTTTGTGTTTTAAAACAAAAAATCCAGGTGTTTCGGCTTTAATCGGTCGGCCCGGTACACCTAAAAAACCTTATGACCACATTCAAATGAATCAATTGTCGTAAGCTGTCCAGTCAACCGTATACAATAAAAACAAAAACAAAAACATACTAAACACCGGCAGGTTCCTCCTCGCGCTTGTCAAGCCATAATTTCACTTTTTCAGGGCTGCCATGACAACCCATTGGCAACTCATTGTAAATCAGCTGTACATAGTCCTTCAACAAATGCACGTTTGTGCTATCGGCGCGACTAGCCGCTTCAAATAAATCATGCTCCAATACGGCAGTCAGAAAACTACCTACTGGGCAGTGGTCATTGGCATAGCGCCATAAGCTTTGGCGCATGTGTTCAGGAATTTGAGGGTATGTTTCGTAATATTTCATGCTTGTTCCTTTTGTTGTTCATATAGCTCATCGGCTTCTCGCTCTTCAGACTCTCTTTCTTCTTTGGCATAGGCTTCCATTTCTTTGAGCCACTCGGCAAACCCTGGAGGATTAACACGCGGGTCGCAATACGGAGCTGACTTGTCACTAGTAGGCAGATCCTCATGCTCAGTAGCGCACTCTTGGCAGATGTTGCCACAATCGTCTTTTGGGTTTTCGCAAGACTCTGATTTGTCGCGGTAATTCTCACACCAATCGCATCTAAACATTATACTTCCTCCATTGAACCAGGGAAATATTTCAAAACAGCTTCCATCTCGTTGTTTTCTAGCAGCCAAGAACACGCCTCTTCATCAGAGAACGGCCTGCATTCTAAAAAGTTATCCTTTCCTTCGAACATATACACAAACCAATTTCCTTCTTCGCTGTGATAAAGTTTCCAGGTACGGTATAGCTTGCCTTCGTGGAACATACTAGAGTCAGCCACCAGATGAGCTGTGTCACTATCGTAAATTTTTCCGTCAACTATGTTTTTCATTTTTTGTCCTTTTTTTCTTCAACATATTTAACGTGTTTTCGGGCGGCGGTCATTGCCTCCTGGATAAGAAGCTCAACGCTTTCATCATCAACTAGTATCGCTACAGCTAATACCTGAGTAAGCGCGGTAAAAAGGCATAAGGCCGGATCCATTTCGGCTGAATGCCACTTCTCAAACAAATCAATAATCTCTCTTATGACTGTTGAAATGGTTTCTTTGTCTTTCATGGTTGTTTTCCTTTTTGTTGTTTGTTAAAAAGCTACTTTCGTTTATCTAAATATAACAGAGTAACAAAAATCATACAGGCTGAACTGAATATCGTACTTTTGATATCCGAATAACATGCTGACAGCCCGGCTACTACTAGCATTATCGAAACAAGTGCGTTTCCTAAAACATTTTTCATTGTTGTTCTCCTTTCGTCCATGAAACGGCGCTTTTTATTGTTTTAGGGAAGTTGCCACAAAAGTAGTCTGTCTGCAAGTCGTCACGATCGTTGTTAGGTGTTACCCTAACGTTATCCGCCTCTCCATCGTTATCCCTCCACGAACATGAGTATATAGGGCCTTTTGCGCTGTAAGAACGGCCCTCTGTGTGGTCTCCAGGAAAGCGACATATGCCGAGGACACCCCTTATCAAGTACGTGCGCTCCGACACCTTTAACCCTGCTTTCTCTAAAGCTCTTTTTAAACTTATTGTTTTCATTTTACTTTCCTTTGTTGTTTGTTAAAAAATTAGTTGCGTCGCGCCCATGTGCGCAATTCAGGTTTTAATGTTTCAAGCAGCGAACAATCAGCGTGGTAATGGAGGGTGGCTCCTAGCGCCTTCATGCCGTCACAAACTGGCTTTCCGTGTGCTCCGTCGTCGTCCAATATGTAAACGTAGCCACCCACAGGGGGAGCCCAATACGCAACGCTGTACGGATGGTCAGTGTAGTGGTAGTCAACGACAACTTCATTGTCGCTAAGGGCGCGAATCGTGAATTTTTTTGATTTATATTCTTGTGAAATTTTCATTCTTCTTCTTCTTGTTGTTTGTTAAAAAATCTACCCCTTCCCCGTGCTCATGATTCGGCTTTGCTGTCCTCTGCCTGGTAATTGAATGCTCTAGGGCTTTCCTTGATCACATAATCACAAGAAATGCGAAGCGTGGACGGGCAAAAGTTAAACACCTCGTCCATAAAATACGCAAAACACTCTAGCTCGTGCATGCTGGAAACGTTTATTTCGCCCGTTTCGCTTAAGCACGCAAACGCAGTCATAATTTTATTTCTGTGCGCTAAAAGTTTCTCTCTGTTTTCTTCTGAAATTTCCATTTGTGTTTCCTTGTTGTTGTTTGTTAAAAATACTACCCCCCCCAAAACGCTAGCCGTAATGCTCCCGCCACTCGTCCGTACACTCTACGAGCTTGCCGTGTTTCTGTATGTCGTCCCTGTAAGTATCTCCCAATTCAAATCCGCCGTAACTCAAATCAGATTTTGCAGCCACTAGCCAGCGTGCATACCTGTTTTTTTTACAGTTCTCAGGAATCTGATAAGTTTTGAGAATTCTCCATTCAAAATCCGCTGGGCCCTGATAAACGGCGTACGGCGTATCTTTTTTTACTGTTTTCCCAAATGGGTTTTTTCTTCTAGTCATGATAACGTCCTATGTTATTGTGTGATGCCGATAGCATAACATACTGTCCTGGATTAACGCAAGCGAAACTTTGGTGTATGCAAAAATAAGCGAAAATGGTAACATGTAGTGCAAAACAAAAGGGGGACCAATGAAGCTGGACGAATACCTTTTTAGAACAAGAAAAACACAAACAGCGTTCGCCGAAGAATTGGGCATTCAAAGGCAATATTTTAATTCATTGGTTAGAGGACGCCGAGTCCCTGGCCGCTACCTAGCAAGAAAAATAGAGAAAGCTACGAACGGCCAAGTCACGGTACTGGAACTGCTATTCCCGGAAGAGGAAACCCATGAGACGCAGGCGTAACCGTTTGCCCTACGGGCCACGGCACACCGTCAAAAAAATCTGAAATTTTGCTTGGAAAAAAAATAGGTGCATCTGTACGTTGGTTGACATTCGATAAAACCAAAAACAAATGCACCTAATGAGGACCGAAAAAAATGAGATAAAAGCCTAAAACCAAAAAAGCTAATCGCTCATGGCAAACATCATATCCCAAACCTTCCTTTCTTTCCAATACGAAATCTTATTTAAATTCCTGAGCACCGTCGGTGTCTCGAAAAACTACTCTGTTGAGGTGACAAAATGACCGTTTATTCAGCTACACGCACGTACTGCGTTGGGCTAATCTCAGAGGCCGCCACCGAGCTCCCGAGTGATGAGGTCGGGCTATACTGCACATTGTTGTTCGGTGGGCCGTGTACGCTTAGCGATATCTGCAATGTAGAAAATCTAAAGCCGGAGCGGGTGAGAGAGATGCTCGAATCCCTTATCAAAAACAACCGTGTGCAAGAGGAGGTTGCAAAATGACTTTATACCTACCGAAATACTGCCTTGTGCCGTTAGAGGCTAGACTAAATAATAAATTATCAGAAGCTGCAAAAATATACCTTGGTGAGCTTAACGTCTTATCCAACAGATACGGATATTGGCGCGGCAGCGACGAAGAGCTGGCAGAAATGAAAGATGTCACAGTGCGAACAATTCTGCGCTGGCACGCAGAACTGGAGAAGCACGGGTTCATTAGACGAGACACATGGAAAGAGCACTCAAAAGTAGAGGGACAGAAAGGGATCCGTATAGAAACAAAAAGAAAAATATATATTGTCGAAGAACCCTCAAAAAAACATATTGAACCGACACCGGGGGATTCAAAAAATGATAATGGCCCGCCATTGGAGGATTCAAAAAATGTTACCGAGGTGACATTTCTGTCATCGGAGGATTCAAAAAATGTTACCGACATGACATTTGTGTCACCCCGCAGCGACATGACATTTGTGTCAGGTATAAAAGAACAACCTCTAAGTGAAGAATCTGAAAAGAACAACAAAGAAGAGGAAGTTGTCGCTCCTTTTTTTGAAAATCTAGAAATCGAGCTGCCACTGAAACGACGATTGACAGACGAATATCGCGACAGACCGGAGGAACTTAAACGAGCCTGTCAGATCGCCGCCAATAACAAAGCCCCCGATAGCCACGCGGCGCTGGTACAATCGGCACTGAAACACCCAGAGTGGAAACCAAGGGCCGACCCAGAGGAAACCGTCGAACAAAACCGATCGTGGTGTAAGGAAAACCTCAAGGATGGCACGAAGTACGACGTCTTTGAGTGTCATATTTACCCAAAACATGTGCAGTTCACGTGTGTATGTGATATACGATTATTTGAATTCACCAACTCATGCCTGCCGACGCTCGTTAAAAAGTTCCTGGATAAGTGTGAGCAGGCTGTAAAACAACGACAAAGGCCAATTGTAGGCTCGTGGCGAGCATAGCGGTCGTCGCCGGTGAAATTGTAGGGGTAGCAAACGATATGGCCGTGAAGACACCTTAAAACGCGAAACACAAAGGATAAACAAAATGGTTGAAAAAATGTCTGCGCCGCAACACACGGCGCTTATGATGGACCGACGTAGAGAATTCGCAAACGACATGGCCGAGGCGATGGTCGGAATTTATAGGGATATCGAAAATTCAATCCCCATCACAGACGAAAGTATGCAAGTCCGCACAGCCGCTGGAGTTATGGCCGAACTTGTGTTCGTGGAGCTGTGCAGGATAATCACAGTGTGGGGAAAAGAAGATCGGCGCGAACTTTTAAACGTGCTTATGGGGAGCGCAGAGGAAGTGTGCGATATGTTTGAAACAGAGGCAAAAAAGATGATGGAGAGCGAAGACCGTGAAACATAAATTTAATGCCAAACCAACGCAGACGAACGGAATCAAGTTCCCATCGAAAAAAGAGGCCGCGTACTACAACAAATTGCGAATGGCTCAACAGGCCGGTGACCTGCTGTTTTTTTTCCGGCAAGTGCCAATCCACCTACCAGGCAATTCAAAATATGTGTTGGATTTTATGGAATTCTGGGCAGACCAGGAAATACGTTTCGTTGACGTCAAGGGCATGCAAACAAAAATGTTTAAACTGAAGAAACGGCAGGTTGAGGCGCTGTACCCAATTAAAATTATAATTGTATAAGGAAACAATATGGATTTAAGAATAATTAATTGTATATATGAGAAACTTGAAAAACAAACAGCGCTGTTTCAGGGGGAGGCGACCAAATTGGAGGTTACTTTATGCTTGCCTAGTAGGATTATATATCTCAAGTCGCTGCTGTCAGAGATGGAAGACACAGTGACCGATATCTCCAATGTAGGAGAATAGCGCTATACCCAATTGAAATTACAATTATATAGGTAAGCAAAGTGGATGCTAGCCATATGTGTTTCGGGATTTCTGTGGTTTTCACAGGAATTCATGCTGTACGGTTAATATTGGATTTAAATAAAAAACCCATTCTAAATGATGATGACAAATCTGACAGACCCAAACCCCCTGAAAGGAACCGAAATGCTGAGCGCAGAGAATTAAGGAGGCGAAATGCTGAGCGTAGAGAACGGATGGACCGAGCCGCTGAGCGCAGAGAGTGGAAGAGGCGAGCGGAATGGCCAGACTGAACAGGTGTGAATTTGAGATTGCAGGCATAGCGGCTTGTGACCGCCCAACCGCGACTCAATTTTGCCGGGATCACAAAGGATTAAAATGTGTTATATGTGGCGAACAGGCAAACCACGATTGTGGTGGTGGTAGCAGCCAGTATTTTTGTTGTTCAAAGCCAGTGTGCGAAAAACACAGCCAATGTGAGCGGCACCAGAAGGAGTGGGACGAGTGGCTGAACAGGCCGGAGTAAAAACGTGAATAACGCAACTGTGACACTATTGGTAATTTTCGTCCCAATAATAATTCTTTTTTTGTTACTGTTCGTAGACAGGTGGTGGCCGTAGTGAGTAAAGAAAATGGAATAGTTAGGTGCCCAAAGTGCCGTTGGATATACTTTGTGGTTGAGGAAGGGTATGCCGAACGGTATCCAGGGTTTGAAACATGTTTTCACTGCGGTTGTGATGATAAACAGACGCTGTTAGACAAACATAGTTTAAAGGAGTTCAGAGCTGCCATTAAAGAAAAGGAAAACAATAATGCCCAGTAAATGCCCAAGAGCATCGGACAAACTAAGACTAGCTAAGAACCTGGTCACATGTGCCATGGTGCTGGACCTTAAGGAAATTGTTATGTTTCACGGAAACCCGTTTGATGACTTGCTTATCGTCATTCATGATTTGCTTGAAGAGGTTGATGAGGAACTCCGACTGAGTGATACGGCGTTAGATGAGTTATAAGGAACAAAAAGGGGAGTAGATCAATGATGCACTGGAGTCTTTGGAAAGTGGAGCACCCTAGCACAGACAGCCTACATCCGCAGCCCGGGTGGGAAATGAACGAAATCTTCGACAAACCAATGGAGGCGATGATATACGCCAATTGGGTATATGAAGAAACGAGCATACTGATGAGTGTTATTCGAATCAGCAACATACCGAATTCAATTGGTTGTAGGTCGTCTACTATAGACTGGATGACGGTAAATAATGCGAGTGGGGAATAGGTCAGATGGGGAGTAGATCAGTGGTAGATCGCGGGACTTTGAATCCCGATGTCGCTGGTTCGAATCCAGCCTCCCCAGAACAAACAAAAGGAAAAATAAATGAGTAAGGATTTGTATGACTGTGAAATAGAGGTGACATTTAAGTTCGGTGTATATGAGATAGAGGATTGGGTGACAGCAATGGCGATGGCCATGCGGGAACTGAAGTTCGCTATACCGGAGAGTTGGGCGCTAGAAAGAATCGTGCCTGTTATTAGTATCGTTGAACGAGAAGAGGAGTAGACATTATGGCAGGGGGAAGGCCGAAAGCGGTTATAGATTGGGTAATTGTCGATGCTAAGCTGGAGGCAGGCTGCAGCGGTGCTGAGGTTGCCGCATTTCTCGGGTTAGATAAAAAAACGATCTACGAGAGGTGCGTAACAGATAAGGAAATGCCTTTTTCGGAGTATCTACAACACAAGAGAGCAAAAGGAGAAAGTTTGCTAAGAGAGAAACAATTCCATAAAGCAATGGGTTATACTGACACCGGTGACAATACATTGTTAATATGGCTTGGCAAACAAAGGCTAAAGCAAACAGACATTAAAGCCAAAGACATTGAGAACACAGTTGATAACTATCTCGACAGGATTAAAACAAAGGATTTCTCAAAAGATGACTACAAACCAAAAGCTGTACCCGGACCAGGCGGAAAAGAACAACCCGTTGAAGCTGAAAGCGAACGAGCGGATAAAGTGCATGATTCAGGAACTGCTGCAAGGAATGGTTGATGACACTGAGTGGCGCATGCGGGAGATAGACACACTCGGCAGAACAATTTGCGAGCACACCGAACAGATAGAGCAGTACGAAACATATAGTGCGTTATTGAAAAAGCATTTTATAATTGAATAGAGGGAAGGCTGAGGAGTGATACTATGGTAAGCAAAGCGATTTCCGCACTAGTCAAAGAACTGCCTGATTTGTGCAGAACAGCGGATTTAGTTCGTATGGGCCTTTATCCAACTGAGGATGCGGCCTATCTCGCGAGGACGCGCGGGCTAAGCCCCGATTATATAAAAGTTGGTCGGAAGGTTCTCTTTCCTAAGCAGTGTGTGATTGAATTTCTTTCTTGTCGTCTCAAAAGCGTAGCCAATGAATGAGCCTGACCTGCCAGACATTGAACTACCTGTGGACTACGAGCCGCGTGACTACCAGCTTCCGTTGCTAAGGGCCATGGACGGCGGCTGCAAGCGCGCGGTGATGTTATGGCATCGTCGTTGCGGCAAGGATATAACGGCTCTAAATTTTATCATCAAACGAATGTGGGAAGTGAAAGGCGTCTACTTTTATATTTTCCCCACCTATGCTCAGGCTCGCAAGGTGATTTGGGACAGCATCACAAACACCGGCCACAAAATGTTAGATTATTTCTGGGAACCGATTGTCGAGAAAATTAATCACTCTGAAATGAAAGTGTGGCTCAAGAACGGATCACTATTTCAGCTGGTGGGGTCGGATAAGTACGATGACCTGATGGGCACCAATCCCCGCGGGATTGTGTTCTCGGAATACGCCATACAGAACCCTAAGGCATGGGAGTTTATCAAGCCTATCCTGCGCGTCAACGGCGGCTGGGCCCTGTTTATATCGACGCCGCGAGGCCATAATCATTTTTATGATTTGTGGGGGATGGCCCTTCGAGAAGAGAGGTGGTTCACCCTCAAAATAACCAACGACGACACCCAACTACTGACGGACGAGGAGCTCGACGAGGAGAGGCGTGAGGGGATGTCAGAGGAGATGATTCAACAAGAATTTTACTGTTCTTTTGAGATGGGTATCGAAGGCACAGTCTACGGCAGGTGTGTTGATGCGATCCGCAAAGATGGACGTATTGGCAAGGTGCCATATCAGCGCACCGCCGACGTAGAAACTTTTTGGGATCTCGGATTTGGGGACGCAACAGCAATCATCTTCACCCAGACCATTGGGCCGGAGTTGCATATCATTGATTATTATGAGAATAATGGCGAAGGATTGGCGCATTATGTTAAGCTGCTACAGGATAAAGGATATATCTACGGCAAGCACTGGGCTCCTCATGATGTGGAGAACGGCCATTTGTCTACTGGGCAAACGCTAAGGAACTACGCCCTTGAGCTAGGAATTAAATTCCATGTCGTTCCGAAGACAGCCATTGATTTTGGTGTCGAGTGCGGCAGAACAGCGTTCGACACGGCCTGGTTCGATGAGATTAAATGCGAGCGGCTTATCAAGTGTTTGGAAAACTACCAGTACAGGTATAACGAAAAAATGCATTGCTACAGCAACACACCTCAACATGATCAATGGTCTGATGGCTGCGATGCGTGGCGCTACATGGCTCTAGCGAGAAGAATGTTCGGTAAGAGTGGGAAGCTGACGAAGGCGCGGATAGAGGACATGAGGGACAGAACCATGGGCGGCGGCAAGATCAATAAACCGCCGATGTTCCCCCATGAAGGGGGACCGGGGCCACTAACATTTATGTAACATGGAGGAACAAAGTGAAATATTTGTTATTGTTCGACAACGAAGACGGCAGATTTATTAAATCGTTCGATGACTGGCGTGGCGTGGATCGATATATTCAAGAATATTTCGAACCTGATTATGGCCCTTCCGTGGCTTTTATAAAGAATCCGCCTGGCAGCTGGTCCGATGATAGCATGCCACGCAACACATTTTGTTTAATCAGAGGCGAAATTGTTTGTCCCACGGCGGTTGAGAAGGTGACGAAATGGGAGATTAAGGATGAGTGAAACAAAAGGGAGGAACGATGTTTTTAGAAGAGGAAGTACAACAATTATACAAAGAACTATGTATTGAGGTTCACGAGGTTTTTTTATCGTATTTGTTCCCTATAGTAAATAAGAATGTCGGTGGCGACTCGTTTTTGGCATTGCACGCAATAGCATCATCAGCGGCTAACCTGATTATGGAAATCGAGACTAGGACGGCAGAGACGAAGCAACCAATACGCATGGATGAGGTGATAACGGGGGTTGTGAAGGCCAAGGCGAAGCGTGGCAAAGCGGTTAACTTAAACAAATGTTTGGGAGGGAGCGCTTCCTCTCTGTCCTAAAGGGCACGGTTTCCACGCCGGAAAGAGATGAAGTGGCAAACAGAGAGGAGAGGTGATGGCTTTCGCGTGGCTAGAGAAACTCTGCGGTATCCCTCAGTTGGATGAGCCAATATGTGAGGAGTGCTGTCGATTGATGGCTACAACGGACCGCATGGCGTCTCATTACGGGTTGACCATGGCGATTTTATTGAGTTATATGGCCAGAATAAAGAAAACCAAGGATATAGAGGACACCAGGAAGCTATTTGATCATGCTGTGATCCATGCCAAGGGTTTGCAAGAAGAAATGAATGAGATCTACCGAGGTGAGACACAAACAAAACAGAGTGTCATGAGTGAGACACAAAACATGGAGGACACGAATGAACACACAGAATAAAGATTTTTTTATCAGCAACCGAAGTTCAGCAGATTTCAACCCTGCTGAGGCCGCGCTAAGTGAAGAGCGGAAAGAGAGGGCCAGACATGACCAACTGATTATAAATCAGTTGGATGAGCTAAAAAAACGGATTGTCAAGACGGAGAAGGACTTCGAACACACAATTGATCTGTTGGGTGATCATAGAAAATTTCTAGAAGGTGAGTTCGGCCTAGTATACGATCGCCTTGGTGCGTTAGAAAAGAATAAACCTATTAAAAAACCAAAGAAACTAATTCCAGTGGGTTATATTACACCGCAAGTGTTCGCCAAAAGATACAAGTTTATATCATCTGCAACGCTTCGTGATAAAGTAAATGCGAACAAAGGGTTTTTCGATGGGTTTATAGCAAAGCCAACCTCTCATCTGTTTTTTGATCCTGTTCGGTTTTGCGCGTTTATGGAGACGGGTCGATGCACTTCAACATCAATTAATAACAGATACAAGAGTTTAAAAAACGATGTTCCGGCTCTAAAGGCATTAGTTGATAAGGCTAAAATGAGGAGACTACAGTGAAATATTGGGAGGTCATGACTAGTGAGCAAAAGGTTGCTTGGCTCTTGTTTACCGGAGATACGCAAAGAGACGACTTGATAAAACAACATGTGTATGGGCAGCCTGATTTGTATTACGCAACGTGTGTGGGGGAGAATGTAAACCTTCCGAAAATAGAGAAGGCGTTGGGGGAGCTAGAATCAAAGATGGGCGACTTATATGGAGGAGATGAGACAAAAAAATGAAATTCTGGGAAGCGATGAGAGAGCTGGAAGCGGGGCGTAAGGTCCGCATAACCGACTGGATCGATGGGGACTTTATACATTTGATTAAAGGTGAACTGGTCGATGAGCGTGGGGGTGGGTGTAAAATATTCGACGTGGAAAGCTGTATTAATGATAAGTGGGTGATCTGGGAAAGCGATACGGGGGGCGAAACAGATAGACAACTAATGGAGGCAATAAAAAATGTGTGAGCAATGTGGTGACGATGGCATGGAATATTTTCCAATTATGTGTGGAGGTACTGAAGCTGCGGAGCCCGAGGATGTAAAGAAATACTTTCCAGTGGCCTATTCTCGTGTTCGAGAGAATGATGAGGATATAAAACCACTACCTTTAGCCTTGTTTCCCCCTGAGTTGGAGGAGGCAATTCAAAGGCAGAGAGAAAAGGACCTTAATAATAGTGGGCTCATAGAGGACTTGATTGGAGATATGGAAGGTGAGGATATAAAACCACTGCCGCAAATTGAGTTTCCACAGAAGTTGGAGGCGATAGTTCAAAATGTAATAGCAAAGGGTCTTAAAAGGAGTGTGATCGTGGAGCAAATGCTTGGTAAATGTGAAGAGCCTGTATACACAGAAACACTATTCATTGACCTATGCAGCGGGCCATGGATAATGAAGGTGCGCACAGAGCGAGGTGAGACAAGGATTTTGTTTAACCGTGAACATTACCCAAATCTTTGCCCCGACGATTTTGCAAAAAAGGTGGTCAAGATTATAGAGGAAATGCCTCTTGTCAAGGCGCAGTTGTTGAAATTCCCGGAGGAACGATGAGCGAATTGCATAAGCCCCTTATCACAGAGGAGCAGATAGCCAAAAGTGTATCCGATATAGTTAACCACCAACGGCAAATAGTCGATAATTATTGCAAAGCGCTTTTAGCTAAGTTCGGCGGTGATGAAAACGAAATTAGAAACAATTTAGAAAGAATGGTTATACATAACGAAATGGGTTGCGCTATGCCGGTTTGGGAACAAACCTGGTGGGTCTCGTTCGACGCCAAAATGAGCTGTGGCGACTGGCAGCCGATAGAGTCGGCACCGAAAGACAGACCGGTGATTGTATCTGTATCACCATCCGACGGACTTCCTGGGTTTGTCACAGTGTGTCAATGGCACAAAGACGCCGGATGGTGTGCCGACGAACTCAGGCCAGTAAAAAAATGG
>SDBS01001790.1_pt1 | contig 21662 bp, 36 predicted proteins | sample 2277091 | NCBI WGS metagenome assembly SDBS01 (sample SAMN10404972, study PRJNA504765) | marine sediment metagenome | isolation source: marine sediment core GS10_PC15, 163 cmbsf | place: Arctic Ocean: Southern Knipovich Ridge | collected 2010
CATGAATGCAGTTTCTTCTCTACTAATTTCTCTAATAAGAGCGTTCTTAGATTCGTGATATTCCCTCCAAGCTTTATCTACAAGACGTACAAAGTTTCTACGATTAAGGCTCGATTGGTGGCTTAATTTATTATCACCACCCGATAACATTTGCACAACTAAGTAGCCTGTAAGAGGTTGAGGATAGTCAGTATCAAGTGATAAATCTGGCATTTTGCATTCTGACGGAATTGCCATTGCTTCCCTCCAATTGCTTCCTACACATAACTGTCTGTAATATGAATTTCACAATTATACCACTTTCAAGAGTTATCCTTAATCCAGTAACAGATTCTCCTGTCTCATCCTCAAAGTTCACGGAGCGGGCATATCTCACCTCTTATTCTTAACAGCACGTGTGGGGAAGTGTTATACTGGGCAGTAATGAAGGGGAGTATTTAAATGTCAGCTGTTTTATCCCAGCACGACATCTATCGGTTGCTGGAGCAGAAGCCACCGCTAATAGAAGGCTACCTTAACCTTGATGAGCAGGTTCAGCCTAATGGGTTTGATCTGACACTGCGTGAGATAGCTTTGCTTGAGTCATCGGGTAAGATAGCGATTAGCGATACCGAGAGGCGGTTACCAAATTTGGCCCCTCTAGCATTTGATGGACTGGGTTTTATTGACCTGATGCCGGGTATCTACTCTATTACTTATAATGAGATTGTCCATCTACCCAGGGATGTTATGGCGTTAGCCAGACCTAGGTCAAGTCTACTCCGTTGCGGGGTCAGTGTGGGTACTGCCGTGTGGGATGCTGGCTATTCTGGCCGTTCCCAATCTCTAATGGTGGTCTATAATCCCCGGGGGTTCCGTCTGCAGAAGAATGCTAGGGTTGTGCAGCTTATTTTCTTTTGGCTGTCCCAGGAAACAGAGGGCTATCAAGGTGCCTATCAACATGAGAATATAGCTTGATATTACCCTGCCCCCGTGTTGACCCTGTGAACTCAGGTGTGGTGGTTGACATTAAAATCTAGCTGTGGTAAACTCAAACATTAGCTTTCGGTGTCACAACTGGTAAGCGATAGATTGAAGTTTTAGGCTCAATCTATCGTTTCTATCTTAATGGATGAGCCAGGGCTCGTCCATTAAAAATGTGGGGATATAGGAGGTAAGAATTGCCTACGGTTAATCAGCTTATCCGTAAAGGGCGTAAGACGGTTACCAAGAAGACGAAAACGCCGGCCCTGCGCTTTAGCTATAATGCTCTGAAGAATAAGCGGGTGTTAGGGAAGGGCTCTCCCCAGAAGCGTGGGGTGTGTATTTATGTTAAGACAACCACGCCGAAGAAGCCTAACTCGGCACTGCGTAAGGTAGCTAAGGTGCGGTTAACTAATGGGATAGAGGTGATGGCCTATATTCCGGGTGAGGGGCATGAGCTACAGGAGCACTCGGTGGTCCTGATTCGTGGCGGCCGGGTGCGGGATTTGCCTGGGGTTCGCTATCATATCATCCGGGGTGCGTTGGATGCCAGTGGCGTAGCTGACCGACGTCAGGGTCGTAGTAAGTATGGTAGCAAGCGGGTCAAAGGGGTGGCTGAGGTTGAATAGGCTAAGGAGGTAAAATGCCAAGGCGAGCCCAAGTTGCCAAAAGAGAATTATTTCCGGATGCTAAGTATCACAGCGTGACTGTGTCCAGGTTGATTAATAGGGTCATGCTGAATGGTAAGAAAAACACTGCGGAGAAGATTGTATATGAGGCTTTGCAAATCTTAGAGCAGCAGGAAGCAAAGCCCCCGGTCGCTATTTTGGAGCAGGCATTAAAGAATACTATTCCTCTGCTTGAGGTTAAGGCGCGTCGGGTTGGTGGGGCTACCTATCAGGTGCCGATAGAGGTTCGGCCCGACCGCGGCCTGTCTCTGGCGATGCGTTGGTTGGTGAGGTCAAGCCGGATTAGAGGCGGCAGGTCTATGGCTAAGAGGTTAGCAGTTGAGCTTGGTGATGCCGCCAAGGGGCAGGGAGTAACGGTTAAAAAACGAGAGGATACCCATAAGATGGCTGAGGCGAATCGAGCCTTTGCCCATTATAGATGGTGAGGTGGCTAATTATTAGTAGGGCTAGTGTCATGATTGAGAATTCAGTACCGGTAAAATGTAAGGCAGAGGATAAGGTTGTGTTCAGGCGTTTTCCTTTAGACCGCATACGGAATATAGCTATTATCGCTCATATTGATGCCGGTAAAACTACTGTCACTGAGAGGGTACTATATTATACCGGACGCACCTACAAGATGGGCGAGGTGCATGAAGGAACGGCGGTGATGGATTGGATGGAGCAGGAAAGGGAGCGTGGCATTACGATTACGGCGGCAGCTACCACCTGCTACTGGCGGGAGCACCGCATCAATATTATTGACACGCCGGGACATGTGGATTTTACCGCGGAAGTTGAGCGTAGTCTGAGGGTGCTGGATGGGGGGGTAGTCGTTTTTGATGCTGTGGCTGGGGTTGAGGCTCAGTCTGAGGTGGTCTGGCGGCAGGCGGATAGATACCATGTGCCCCGGATTTGTTTCATAAATAAGATGGATAGAGTTGGGGCTGACTTTAACCGAGCCCTATCTATGATTGAGCAGCGGTTAAAAGCTAAACCCCTGCCACTACAACTGCCTTTAGGCAGTGAGGCATCGTTTGAGGGTGTTATCGACCTCATAGAGAACAAGGCATGGCGGTTTGACGGCAGCCCTGATTCAGAGCCGCAAGAGGTAGCTATTCCGGCTTCGGAGCAGACAAAGTGTGCTGAATTTCGTCAGGTATTAATCGAGAAGTTGGCGGAAAGCGATGACGATATTATGGTGGCGTATCTCGAGGGCAGGGACATTGCTCCCGCTGAGCTAAGGTCAGCCCTGAGAAGGGTAACTCTGGCTAACAAAGGGGTGCCCATTCTCTGCGGCAGCGCCCTGAGGAACAAGGGTATTCGGTTGTTACTTGATGCCATCGTGAATTATCTTCCGTCACCATTAGATATGCCCCCAATAAGGGCTGTTGACATGAGGACAGGGGCTGAGGTTACCCGCCCGGCTGAAGATGATGCGCCCTTTTCGGCACTAGCCTTTAAGGTAGTCACTGATCCCTTTGTGGGCCGGCTGGTCTATTTAAGACTGTATTCGGGTAGAGTAAGGACCGGGGCTCAGGTGTTTAATTCAGCCCGGGGCAAGAAGGAACGTATCGGGCGGCTACTACTAATGCATGCCAATCATCGTGAGGAAATAGATGTGGCTGATACCGGGGCGATCGTGGCTACCCTGGGTCTTAAGAATACCTTTACCGGCGATACTCTGTGCCACCATTCACAGCCGGTGTTACTGGAGTCAATTCGCTTCCCTGAGCCAGTGCTCTCGGTAGCAATTGAGCCTAAGAGTCGGGCTGACCAGGACAGGATCGGGGAGGCTCTGAACAAGCTGGCCGAAGAGGACCCTACCTTTAAGGTGGCCTATAATCAGGATACGGGACAGACTGTGGTCTCGGGTATGGGTGAGCTCCACCTGGAGGTTATAGTCGCCCGGTTATTTAGCGAATTTAAGGTCGGCGCCAAGGTAGGCAGGCCGTGGGTTGCCTATAAAGAGGCGATAACAATACCAGTGCGGGCTGAAGGCAGGTTCGTCCGGCAAACTGGTGGACATGGTCAGTACGGTCATGTTTGGCTTGAACTTGAGCCTATGGAGCGTGGCAAGGGCTTTCAGTTTGTAGACCAGGTTAAGAATGGAGCCGTGCGGAAGCAATATATCCCGGCGGTAGAGTCGGGGATTAAGGAGGCGATGGAGACCGGAGTGATTGCTGGCTACCCGGTGGTTGATATTAGGGCAACCCTCTATGATGGCAGTTATCATGAGGTTGATTCTTCAGATATCGCCTTTAAGATGGCGGGCTCGATAGCGCTAAAGAATGGTGTCACTAGGGCCAAACCTATCCTGCTTGAGCCGGTTATGAAGTTGGAGATAGTCACCCCGGTGCAGTTTCTCGGTGATATAATCGGTAACCTTAATTCAAGGCGAGGGCATATTGAGGCTATAGAGAGCCATGACGAGATGAGTATTGTCCGTTCTTTAGTGCCCTTAGCGGAGATGTTTGGTTACGCTACTGACCTCAGGTCGCTGACTCAGGGCAGAGCCACCCATTCGATGGAGTTTTATCGCTACCAGGAGTTGCCGGCTGAATTAACCGAAAAGATTAAAATTACGGGGGGAAGGTGAGTCATCCTCAGAATATACCTGAGATGGCACTTGGTGAGGTAGGTTACTTATTAAACAAGGTTTTAGGGTGCTAGCTTATGCCAAAGCAGAAGATTCGCATCAAGTTAAAGGGCTTTGACCACAAGATACTCGACCTGTCAGCGCTGCAGATAGTTGAGGCAGTGGAGCGGACGGGGGCGGTGGTTAGTGGGCCGATACCACTACCTACCCACATCCAGAAGTTTAGTGTTATCCGTTCACCTTTTACCGATAAGGATTCTCAGGAGCAGTTTGAAATTCGAACTCATAAGCGCCTTATCGATATTGTAGAGACGACTTCTAAAACAATAGATGCCCTGACCAAGCTGAGTCTACCTTCAGGAGTTAGCATAGATGTTAAGTTGTAAACTGACTTCAGGGGTTAGCATAGATGTTAAGTTGTGAAGGGTAAATAGATTGCTAAGTTTGGAGTGGCTTTAAGATATGATACCGGGAATTATTGGTAAGAAAGTGGGTATGACCCAGATATTTAGGGACAATGGTAAAGCGGAGGCGGTAACCGTGGTTGAGGCTGGTCCGTGCTCGGTGATACAAATTAAAACGATGGCTAAAGAGGGGTATAATGCTGTCCAGCTTGGGTTTGGCGAGGCAAAACGGCTCAAGTCTCCCGAGCGAGGTCACCTTAGGGGTCTGGGGCAGTTTAAGCACCTTCGGGAATTCAGAGTGGATGATATCGGGGATATTCAAGTGAAGGTTGATGTGAGTTTATTTAAGGCAGGCGACCTGATTGATGTTACCGGGGTATCCAAGGGTAAGGGTTTTGCGGGGGTCGTAAAACGCCATGGTTTTGCCGGCGGACCGAAAACACACGGGCAGTCAGACCGGCATCGGCATGGGGGTTCTATTGGTGCCACTACCTCTCCAGGGAGGGTATTAAAGGGGACACGCATGGCTGGGCGGATGGGTAACCAGCGGGTTACGGTGCGCAAGCTAGAGGTGCTCAAGATTGACCCGGTGCGTAATCTCTTGCTGGTTAAAGGAGCCGTGCCTGGTGCTAAGAACGGACTATTATTAATAACAAAGTCGGCTGGGGGGAAATAGAGAGGTGCAGGTTCCAGTTTATAGTCTTACTGGGGAGATAGTGAAACACATTGAGATAAGTGACCAGGTTTTTGACGAGCCGTTTCGTGAGGCGGTGGTGCATCAGGCAATGGTAAGGCAGCAGGCAAATGCCCGTCAGGGAACAGCTAGTACTAAGACTCGCGGTGAGGTTTCGGGTAGTACCCGGAAGCTATTTCGGCAGAAACACACCGGTTTCGCTCGGGCTGGCAGTCGTCGGTCACCAATACGCCGTGGTGGTGGGGTTGTTTTTGGACCTAAGCCGAGGAGTTACCGGCAAGCGATGCCGAAAAAGATGCGCCAGTTAGCTTTAAGATGTATGCTCTCGGTGAAGGCAAGAGATGGGGAGTTAAAGGTCATTGAGGAGCTTAAGCTTACTGAGCCTAAAACTAAGGAGATGGTGCGTATTCTGGCGGCACTGGGGGTGAAAGCCCCGGCTCTTATCGTTACGGGTGAGCCGGAGGTTAGCGTGGTTAAATCAACCCGTAATCTGCCCAGAGTTAAGACTTCGCCCGCCAGTGTACTTAATGTAGTTGACCTTCTTTCATGTAGGGTACTAGTGATGACTGAGTCTGCGGTGCGTAAGGCAGAACAGTTATGGGGAAATGGTTTGATTCAAGGAGGTGACAGTGCACTCCTACGAAGTGTTGCGCCGTCCAGTGATAACTGAGAAAAATACCGGACTTCAGGCGTTAGGCAAGTATGCCTTTGAGGTAGCGGGTAAGGCTAATAAGCCGCAGATTAAGCAGGCTGTAGAGAAGGCGTTTGGGGTTAAGGTGACCGCGGTTAATGTGGTTAATGTTCGCGGTAAGACACGACGGGTAGGCCGGCAGCAGGTGTTAACCCAGTCCTGGAAAAAGGCAATCATCACCCTCCAGCCAGGGGACAGTATCCAATTCTTTGAGGGTGTTTAGGATTTATGAAGGAGGAACCTAGGTGGCATTAAAGGTGTATCGCCCGACCTCGCCGGGCAGGCGGGGGATGAGCGGCTCTACCTTCGAAGAGATAACTAAGAGTAAGCCGGAGAAATCGTTGCTCCTGCCTCTAAAGAAGCGGGGAGGACGTAATAATCAGGGGAGAATGACGGTTCGACACCGCGGGGGAGGGGCGAAGCGAAGGCTCCGGGTTATCGACTTCAGGCGTGATAAGGTTGGTGTTCCCGGAAGAGTGGTGGCTATTGAATATGACCCTAACCGGTCGGCGAATATTGCTCTTATTTACTACGCCGATGGTGAGAAACGTTATATCCTGGCTCCTTTAGGGCTTGGCGTGGGGGATACGATAAAGTCGGGCAGTGACGCTGAGATAAAACCGGGGAACACCTTGCCTTTGAGGTTAATCCCGGGTGGCACTCAAATACACAATATTGAGATGCAGAAGGGAAGGGGTGGACAACTGGTGCGCAGTGCCGGAGTGGCCGCTCAGCTAATGGCTAAAGAGGGTAAATATGCCCTGGTACGGTTACCGTCTAGTGAGATGAGGCGTATTAATAGCGATTGTACGGCGACTATTGGACAGGTGGGGAATATTGACCATCGGGGCATTAAGTTGGGCAAGGCGGGTCGCAAGCGCTGGTTGGGCTGGCGCCCGACCGTGAGAGGGTCGGCAATGAATCCTCGGGATCATCCTCATGGTGGGGGAGAAGGTAGATCGCCGATAGGCATGCCAGGACCGAAAACACCGTGGGGGAAGCCAACGCTGGGATATAAAACTCGTAAACCAAAAGCCTCCGACAGGCTGATTGTTAAACGTCGGGGTAAGTAGATGAAGTGAGGTTAGAGTGAAATGTCAAGGTCAACCAAGAAAGGACCAGCTATCGATCCCAAATTGCTAAAAAGGGCGGAGGCGGCTAGCCGTTCTAGCCAGAAGGTGGTAATCAAAACCTGGTCGCGTTCATCTACCATTCTGCCGGTGATGGTGGGACTGACTATTGGGGTACATAATGGTCGGAGGCACGTGCCTATTTTTATCACGGAGAATATGGTGGGGCATAAATTAGGTGAGTTTGCTTTAACCAGGACCTTTAGGGGGCATACCTCTAAGGCAGAGCGGACTACTAGGGTGAGAAATCAATAGGTTACTCTGATTTAGATAGGGTATAAATATGGAAGTGAAGGCAGTGGCTAAAAATATAAGGATATCACCTCGTAAGTTGCGTCCGCTGGCAAACATGGTGCGCGGTAGAAATGTGGATGAAGCATTAGTCTTACTTAAGTTTGCGGTTACACCCAAGGCTCGAGTGGTTGCCAAGGTGGTAAAATCAGCGGCGGCTAATGCGGAGAATAACTATCAGATGTCTCCCGATTTAAAGATTGTTTGCATTTTTGTTAATGAGGCGCCAACCATGAAGCGGTATCGGCCTCGGGCTCGGGGGCGGGTTGGCCCTATCCTTAAACGTGCCAGTCATATTACTGTGGTCGTTGCCGAGGAGGAGAAAGTTGGGGCGTAAGGTTCATCCTATCGGTTTTAGAATCGGTATCATACGGGATTGGCAGGCGAAGTGGTATGCCGATAAGAATTATGTGCAGTTTTTGCATGAAGACCTAAGACTCAGGCGGGCTATCAGGTCAAAGTATGCTGATGCTGGCATCTCCTTAGTGGAAATTGATCGGCAGAGAGACAGGATATTAGTGAATATTCATACGGCGCGTCCGGGGGTTGTCATTGGGCGAGGCGGGCAGAGAGTCGATGAAATGAGAAAACACCTTGAGGCTCTTATCGGAAGCAGGGTTCAGCTCGATATTCAGGAGATTAGGCAGCCTGAGCTTGATGCTTATTTAGTGGCGGTTACGGTGGCGGAGCAGCTTGGGCGGCGGGTTGCCTACCGGCGGGTGATGAAGCAGGCTATCTTCCGTACCATTGAGGCTGGGGCTAAGGGGATGAGAATTAGTTGCTCTGGCAGATTAGCTGGTGCTGAGATAGCTCGCCGTGAGGTAATGCATCAGGGACAGGTACCCCTGCACAAGATCCGGGCTGATATTGATTATGGCTTCACTGAAGCGCCTACTGCTCTGGGCCGGATCGGAGTAAAGGTCTGGATATATAAAGGTGATATTCTCCCTGAAGCTGTGGTGGTTGAGGAGGTTGAGGAAATGCCGGCGGTGCTGGTCTCTGAGGGGGGTGTGGTTGAGAAACCGGCTGAGGCGGAGGCTGAGGTTACCCCGGTAGAGGCAGCGCCGGCTAAAGAAGCCGAGGAGATGGTGAAGAAGCCGAGGGGGCGGAAGAAGGCGGAGGCTGAGGCTACCTCGGTAGAGGCAGTGCCGGCTAAAGAAGCCGAGGAGACGGTGAAGAAGCCGAGGGGGCGGAAGAAGGCGGAGGCTGAGGCTACCCCGGTAGAGGCAGTGCCGGCTAAAGAAGCCGAAGAGACGGTGAAGAAACCGAGGGGGCGGAAGAAGGCGGAGGCTGAGGTTACCCCGGTAGAGGCAGTGCCGGCTAAAGAAGCCGAAGAGACGGTGAAGAAACCGAGGGGGCGGAAGAAGGCGGAGGCTGCCGAGACTACTTCTTCAGAATTAGAGGGGCGAGATGCTACAACCGAAACGAGTTAAATACCGTAAGGCTCATAAGGGACGGCGAAGGGGTAAAGCCCATGTGGGTAATACCGTTGTTTTTGGTGGTTTTGGGCTACAGGCGGCAGAGTGTGCTTGGCTTACGAGTCGTCAGATTGAGGCCGCCCGGCGGGCAATGACCCATTATATTCGTCGTGGTGGTAAGATCTGGATACGTATTTTCCCGGATAAGCCAGTTACCGCAAAGCCAGCGGAGACACGTATGGGTTCCGGTAAGGGTTCCGTGGACCATTGGGTAGCCGTGGTTAAGCCGGGGAGAATTCTATTTGAGATGGGGGGGGGTGATGAGGAAGTGGCCAGAGGCGCTATGCGGCTGGCTTCGTATAAGCTGCCAATAAGCACTGAATTTGTGGTTAAGGAAGCTGGTGTGAGCTTTAGCACCGAGTCTGTAGATAAGGAGCTAGCGTAAGTTTGAAGGCTGCGGAGATTAGAGCTCTCAGTACCGAAGAATTGGGAAAACAGTTGGAGTCGGCTCACGAGGAGCTCTTCAATGTTCGTCTTCGCTTGTCCACCAGACAGCTAACCAACCATCGTGAAATTCCGAGACTTAAAAAGAAGATTGCCCGAATAGAGACTATATTGAGGGAGCGTGAGCTAAGCGTAAGGCAGGCTTAAGATTATGGAAGGTAAACATAAAACCAAAGTTGGGCGGGTGGTGAGTAACCGGATGGATAAGACGGTGATTGTGGGGGTAGCAACCTCCAAGCGCCATCCGTTGTATAAGAAGATCATCAGGAGGATGGTTAAATTTAAAGCCCACGATGAGCATAATAAGTGTGGGCTAGGAGATGTAGTTAAGATTGTAGAGACTCGCCCACTGTCGCGGCAGAAGCGGTGGCGAGTGGCTGACATAATAACCAAGGGAGAAGTAGTTGAGGTTCAGCCTAAGGAAATAAGCTGAAACTGTTTGAGGGCGGAGTGATATGATTCAACCTTATACCAGGCTTAAGGTGGCTGATAATACCGGGGCTCGGCAGCTTATGTGCATTAACGTATTGGGGAGCACCAGGAAGTACGCTCGGGTGGGCGACCTCATTGTCGCTTCGGTTAAACGGGCAACCCCGGGAGGGTTGGTGAAGAAGGGGGAAGTAGTCAGGGCAGTTATTGTGCGCAGTGCTCAACAATATCGACGTTCTGACGGTTCTTATATCAGGTTCGACGAAAATGCAGCCGTGATTCTTACGGATAAGAATAATCCCAAGGGAACCCGGATATTCGGGCCGGTAGCCAGGGAATTGAGGGATAAGAATTTCACCAAGATTATATCGTTGGCCCCGGAAGTCTTATGAGAAAAGGGTTATGGAGATCAGGGGCTTGAAGTTCGGTCGGAAAAGTAATTATGAAGATTAGAAAGAATGATACCGTATTAGTTATTGCGGGAAGAGATAGGGGCAAAAAGGGTAAGGTGCGTTTTGCCTATCCTGAAGATGAACGACTGATAGTAGAGGGAATCAACTTTGTCAAAAAGCATGCTCGGGCAACCGGCCAGGCCAGGCAGGCTGGCATAATAGAACGAGAAGCATCAATCTGTGTGTCAAGCGTTATGCTAGTCTGCAGCCAGTGTAACCGTCCTACCCGTGTTGGTTTCCGCTTCTTAGAGGATGGCAGGAAGGTTCGCATCTGTCGCTCCTGTCATGAGGTAATCGATTAGATGTCACGACTCAAGGAGAGGTATAGAAATGAGGTCATTCCTGACCTGCTGCAGCGTTATGGGTATCGGAATATAATGCAGGTACCGCGTCTGGAGAAGTTAGTGCTTAACATTGGCTTGGGAGAGGCAATTCAGAACGCCAAGGCTCTAGAGGCGGCGGAAACTGATCTGGTGGCTATTTCGGGGCAGCACCCGGTAATCACTCGGGCCAGGAAATCTATTGCTTCTTTTAAGTTGAGGACGGGTATGCCCATCGGTTTGAAGGTAACCCTGCGTGGGGAGCGGATGTATGCTTTCTTTGATAGGCTGGTGAATGCTGTCCTGCCACGCCAGCGAGAGTTTCAGGGGGTTTCCCGAAATTCTTTTGACGGCCGGGGCAACTACTCATTGGGGTTTAACGAGCAAATCATCTTCCCCGAAGTGGATTACGATAAAGTGGATAAGGTGCGGGGACTTGAGGTTTCAATTATTACTACAGCAAAGACAGATGAGGAAGGCAGACACCTACTTGAGTTATTGGGTATGCCTTTTAGTAAGGATTAGAGATAGATAGAGATTAGGAGTCGGCATAGATGGCGAAGAAATCAATGATAGTGAAGTCGCAGCGGCCGCCTAAATATAAGGTACAGCAGTATCATCGGTGTTACTTGTGTGGCCGGCCTCGTGCCTATATGCGTCGGTTTGGTTTGTGTCGTATTTGCTTCCGTAAGCTGGCCCTGGCGGGTCAGATTCCGGGGGTAAGAAAATCAAGCTGGTAACAGGGGCTGTTTACGGTAATAAATAAGTATCGACTAAGGGGGTAAGCGTGACTGTTTCTGACCCAATAGCGGATATGCTAACCCGAATTCGTAATGCGATTATGGCACGGCATGATTCGGTGCTGATACCGTCATCAAAGATGAAGCTGTCCATAACCAGAATTCTTAAGGCCGAGGGTTTCATTAGTGATTATGAGGTGCTTAAGGGTAAGTCTCATCGGGTGATCAAAGTCCATCTTAAGTATGACGATAAGAATCAGCCAATTCTCTATGGGTTGGAGCGGGTAAGCAAGCCTGGATTAAGAGTATATACCGGGCAGAAAGAAATCCCCCGGGTCTATGGTGGTTTGGGTATTGCCATCGTTTCGACACCTAAGGGGATTATGACGGGACATCAGGCCTGGCGGAAGGGTGTTGGTGGTGAGCTGTTATGCTATGTTTGGTAATTCAGTAGCTATGTTTAATGGCCCTGTTTTGAGGTCAGTATAGTGTCTAGGTTTGGTAGTTTGGTGACGAGGTCAGTATAAAATGTCTAGGGTAGGGCGGATGCCAATAACGGTGCCACCGGGTGTGGTGGTAAAAATGAAAGGCAGCGAGGTTACGGTAACCGGACCCAAAGGGGAGCTGTGTCGTCGTTTTAACCAGGCAATGTCTATTACCTTAAGCGATAATAACTTGGTGGTGTCGCGGCCCAGTGATAACAAGGAGCATCGCTCCTTACATGGGCTGACCCGGAGCCTTCTGGCTAACATGGTGGAGGGGGTAGCTAAAGGTTTTGAGAAGAATCTGGAGATAGTGGGGGTGGGTTATCGGGCAGAAAAGGTGGGGGATAAGCTGGTATTTCGTGTGGGCTTTTCTCATTTGGTAGAGGTATCCCCTTTACCGGGGGTATCCCTAGATACTGAGGGAGCAAATCGTATCAAGGTAACCGGGATTAATAAAGAGGTAGTTGGTGAAATGGCCGCTGAGATTAGGGCTATTCGCCCGCCTGATGCGTATAAAGGTAAGGGTATTAGATATCTCGGAGAGCAGGTTCGTTTGAAGCCAGGTAAGGGTAAGCAGAGCAGTGGATAGAGGGGGGTAATGAGTAAAGTTGAGCCAAGGGTGGCACGTCAGAGAAGACATAGCCGAGTTAGAGCCAGGGTGAAAGGCACTACTGGTAGGCCGCGTTTATGTGTCTTTCGTAGTCTGAACCATATTTATGCTCAGGTTATTGACGACCTAAAGGGGCATACTCTGGTCTGTGTCTCAACCCTCGACTCTGAGATAAGGAGTGAAGTCGGGGGTAAGGTGAAGACCGGCAGGGCTGAGCTGGTTGGTTCGCTGGTAGCTAAGCGGGTGTTAAGTAAGGGGGTAACCCAGGTGGTTTTTGATCGTGGCGGCTACAAATATCATGGCCGAGTTAAGGCCTTAGCTGAGGCCGCCAGGCAGGGGGGCTTGAAATTCTAGGAAAGGTGGTTGTTAGCTAGGTGATGGATTTGGCAGGCAGGATAGACCCAGCCGAATTGGTGCTCAATGATAAGCTGGTTTACATTAATCGGGTGTCTAAGGTGATGAAGGGGGGTAAGCGCCTTAGCTTTAGCGCCTTGGTGATAACCGGCGATGGTAACGGACATGTCGGCATTGGTAGGGGTAAGGCTAACGAAGTGCCGGCAGCAATTAATAAGGCGGGCGTTGATGCCAAGAAGAATCTGATTAAAGTGCCGCTGGCAGGGTCAACTATTCCCCACGAAATAAGGGTTAAATTTGGTGCCGCTGAAGTCTTACTAAAGCCAGCTGCACCCGGAACGGGCATTATTGCCGGTAGCAGTGTTCGGGTGGTGATGGAGGCAGCCGGGATTAAGGATGTTTTGACCAAATCATTGGGTAGCTCTAACCGGGTTAATATGGCGAAAGCAACCATGCTGGCTCTTGGGCAGCTTAGAGACCTAAAAGAGGCATTGGCTAAGCGTAAGGCAGCCTTTAAGGTTGAGGAGGAGGCGATAAGCGATGGCTAGGCTCTGTGTTGTCTGGGTTAAGAGTGGTATTGGCTATAACAGGATCCAGAGGAGAACCCTGAAGGCGCTTGGTTTACATCGGTTAAATCAGAGTGTTGTCCATAATGACTGTGCCTCAGTCAGGGGTATGATTAATAGGGTAAAGCATTTGGTTAGGGTGGAGGTGGAAGGCTCGTGAGGCAGGATGAACTCTCGCCAGCAACTGGTTCTAAGAGAGGACGGAGGCGGGTGGGTCGTGGCGATGGCAGTGGACGCGGCACCTATTCCGGGCGGGGTTGTAAGGGACAAAAGTCTCGCTCCGGCTTTAGGATGAAGCCTGGCTTTGAAGGTGGTCAGCTACCTTTAATTAGGCGCCTGCCGCGGAAGCGTGGCTTTACCAATATTTTTAGAACGGAGTACAGTCTGATTAATATCGATAAGCTTAACCGGTTTGAGGCCGGGAGTGAGGTAACACCGGAGAGGTTGGTCGCCACTGGAGTGGTGAAGTCGCTACGATATCCCATTAAGATTCTGGCTGGGGGAGATATCAGTTATCCGCTTTCGGTAAAGGCAAACCGGTTTTCCGCTGCCGCTAGAGCCAAGATTGAAGCGGCGGGGGGTACAGTGGAGGAGATTGGGCATGCGGCAGAGACAAGCTGATTCGGCATTACCCTTGCAGCCAAAAGTAAGGCGGCCGGCGCAGGGAGGGAGATCAACCAGGCCACGACTCTTACAGGCAATGTTTGATGCCTTCCGATTACCTGACTTAAGACGTCGGATTCTCTTTACCATTGGGATGCTGGTGGTCTTCCGCTTTGTGGCTCATGTGCCGCTACCTGGGGTGGATGCCGATGCCCTGGGTCAACTATTTGAGAAGATGCCGATACTGGGCATGCTTGATATGTTCAGCGGTGGTGCCATGAGGCAGTTCAGCGTGGCTGCCATGGGGGTTTACCCCTATATCACCGCGTCAATCATAATGATGCTTTTGACACCCGTTATACCCCGTCTGCGAGGCCTGTCTCAGGAGGGAGAAGCCGGCCGGAATAGGATTAATCAAATTACCCACTGGCTTACGGTGCCTCTGGCTGGCCTTTCCGGATACGGGCAGATAGTAATCCTCCAGCGGGCTGACCCTCCGGTACTCTCTAGTACCGAACCGTTGACTACGGTAGCTATGGTTGTGTCGATGATGGCTGGCACCATGTTCCTGGTCTGGCTGGGAGAGCTGATTACCGAAAATGGTATTGGTAACGGGATATCAATAATAATCTTTGGCGGCATTGTCGCCGGCTTTGCCCAGCTAATGGGGCAGAGTTCTTTAGCGGTACAATCGGGACAGGGTCTTGGCGTGGCTGGTTATTGGATTATAGCCATAGTTACTATTGTGGCTATAGTCATCTTTACTGAGGCGCACCGGCGTATTTCGGTCCAATATGCGAAGAGTGTCTTTCGTGGCGGTCGCATGTATCGGCAGGCCGGCTCGACCCATATCCCGTTGCGAGTAAACACTGCCGGGATGATACCACTTATCTTTGCCATGTCAATCGTAATGTTTCCCGGTATGATAGCTAGTTATTTTGCGGCACCGGTTGGGGCTGACCCTAACTTTGCCAATAGTATTGTCAACCTGTTTAATCCCAATGCGCCATTACCGATGGGCCTATTTTATTGGGGGCTCTTTTTTGTGCTGACTATGGCTTTTGCCTTCTTTTACACCATGGTAATCTTTGAACAGCAGGATTTGCCGGGTGTCTTGCAGCGGCAGGGAGGTTTTGTCCCTGGGATTAGACCGGGGAGACATACTGCCGATTATCTCAACCAGGTTATTAAGCGTATTACCTGGGCGGGCGCCCTTTTTCTAGCTATAGTGGGAATAGTGCCCTTTATCGCGCGGGAGATTACCAATGTTCAGGTGATACAGCTATCCAGTATGGGTTTGATTATTGTGGTGGGTGTTGTTCTGGATACCATGAAGCAGATAGAAGCGCAGCTTGTTATGCGGCGCTACGAAGGTTTTATAAAGTAGTCGCAAAGCTAGATGCCATTACGAAGTCTTTAATAAAGTAGTCGGAAGGCTAAATGCCATTACGAAGTCTTTATAAAAAGGGAATATTAATTTAACGCTGTGAAGTCTTTATGAAGTGGGCTGAGTAGTGCCGGCTTATGGAGTTCTTTATGAAAAAGGAAAAGTGGTGTATATTATTCTCTTAGGGGCTCCTGGTGCCGGTAAGGGAACACAGGCAGCTTATGTGGCTCAAAAGCTGAATCTGGCTCATATTGCTACCGGAGACCTGTTTCGACAGGCGCTAGAGTCGGGGACAGACTTAGCTAAACAGACTAAATCTTATATGGAAAAAGGGATGCTAGTTCCTGACAAGTTCACGGTACGAATGGTTTTGGAGCGTATGTCAGCGCCAGACTCAGAGGCCGGGGTAGTTTTTGATGGCTTTCCCCGGAATTTGAAGCAGGCTGAGGCACTGGACAAGGCTTTAGTCCAGCAGGCTAAGGTTATAGATAGGGTAATATATATCAGGGTCTCTGAGGAGGAGTTGCTCAGGCGCTTGAGTGGGCGCTTAATTTGCCGCAACTGTCAGCTGCCATATCACGCTATCGATTCTCCACCTAAGATTTGGGGTAAGTGTGATCGGTGTGGCGGCGAGCTGTACCAGCGCCCTGATGATACCGCTGAAACGGTTAAAAAGAGGCTAGCGGTCTATTTTACCGAGACGGTGCCCCTTATTGATTATTATGCTAAGTCAGGTAAGCTAATAGAGGTAGATGGAGGGGGGAGTGCGGAGGCAGTGAACGAAAGAATAATCGCGGCACTGGAGAGAGACTAAAGCCGGATGGGTATAATTATCAAGTCTGACCGGGAGATTGCGGCGATGCGTGAGGCCGGCAGGATTGTCGCCATCGTACTGGAGATATTAGGTAGAGAGTTGAGAGTAGGGATGAAAACCAAGGAACTGGATGTTATTGCGGGCAGGGAGCTAGAAAAGCTGGGGGCCAAACCTTCGTTTAAGGGTTACCGGGGGTTTCCGGCTAATCTTTGTGTGTCCGTAAATGATGAGATAGTGCACGGGATTCCGGGCGAGCGAATTTTAACTGAGGGTGATATTGTGTCCCTTGACCTTGGGGCAGTCTTTGACGGTTTTCAGGGTGATGCCGCGGTGACGATGGGAGTTGGTGAGATTAGCCGCGAGGCTAAAAGGCTTCTAGCGGCTACTGAGGCGGCTTTAAAAGCTGGCATAGGTAAGGCCTATGCTGGAGCCAGGTTGGGGGATATTTCAACGGCGATTCAGAGTTATGCTGAGTCAAGAGATTATTCAGTGATTCGTGAGTATACCGGACATGGCATTGGTCGTGAGATGCATGAAGAGCCGCAAATACCTAATTTTGGACAGTCAGGAACAGGGCCGTTGTTAAAACGGGGGATGACTCTGGCTCTTGAGCCGATGGTGAATATTGGCGATTGGCATACTCGGGTTGGTAGTAACCGCTGGACAGTGTTTACCGCTGATGGGAGCCTTTCCTCTCACTTTGAGCATACCATTGCCATTACTGATGATGAACCGGAGGTACTTACTGTTGTGTAGGGGAGCAGTGTATGCCTAGGAAAGAGGCTATTGAGGTTGAGGGAACGGTAGTGGAGTCGCTACCAAATGCGATGTTTCATGTCAAGCTGGCTAATGGGCATCAGGTATTAGCTCATATTTCGGGTAAAATAAGATTACATTATATTAGGATACTGCCAGGGGATAGGGTGCTAGTGGAGCTTTCCCCATATGACCTGAGTCGAGGTAGGATTACCTATCGGTTAAAGCAGTAGATTGAGGTTGGTTAAAACGATAATTGGGAATTTAGTATGAAGGTTAAAGCTTCAGTTAAGGTTAGATGCGAGAAGTGTAAGGTGATTAAGCGGCGGGGGGTAATTCGGGTCATTTGCCCTAACCCGCGGCATAAGCAGAGGCAGGGCTAAATATTTACTAGAGTAAGGAGGAAATCCTAATGCCACGTATCGCCGGTGTAGATATACCGAAGAATAAGCAAATATGGGTGGCGCTACAGTATATCTATGGCATTGGTACCACCTTGAGCCAGAGGATTCTGGCTGAGTCGGGTGTTAGTGCTGATACCAAGACGGATAGCCTCACTGAAGACGAGGTTAATCGCCTCCGGGAGATTATTGACCGTGAGTATATAGTTGAGGGTGACCTGAGAAAAGAGGTTAACTTCAATATCAAGCGTCTCATTGAGATTGGTAGCTATCGGGGTATCCGGCATCGCCATAGCTTACCGGTCAGGGGGCAGCGAACCCGAACTAATGCCCGTGCTCGGCGAGGTACTAAGAAGACAGTTGCTGGTAGAGGCAAGAAACGCGGTATGACCAAGAAGTAATCGAGCTTTTGATATATAGTTCAACAGGGGGCAAGAATGGCACAGAAGAAGCGAGCCAGAAGGAGGCGGGAACGAAAGTCTATTCCCGCCGGGAGAGCCTATATCCAGTCAACATTTAATAATACTATCGTGACTCTTACTGACCCACAGGGGAATGTTATTGCCTGGGGAAGCTCAGGTACCGCCGGGTTCAAGGGGTCGCGTAAGGGTACTCCCTACGCGGCGCAGCTGGCGGCTCGTGATGCGGCACGGAGAGCCATGGAGCATGGCTTACGTCAGATAGAGGTTTATGTTAAAGGGCCAGGCAGTGGTCGTGAGGCGGCGATTCGTTCTCTTCAGAGTTCAGGCCTTTATATTACCAGCATTAGAGATGTGACTCCCATTCCGCATAATGGTTGTCGCCCTCCAAAGAGAAGACGAGTGTAGGGGGAGAAATGGCAAGATATACTGGAGCCGTCTGCAGGTTATGTCGGCGTAGTGGCGAGAAATTGATGATTAAGGGTAGTAGGTGCCTTGGCCGTAAGTGTGCGATGGAGAGGCGAACAAAACCGCCCGGGCAACAGTTTGGTCGGCGACGGCGGCGGGTTTCTGATCGTGGTTTCCAGTTAAGGGAGAAGCAAAAGGCTCGTTATACCTATGGAATCCTGGAGAGACAGTTTAGGCGACTTTTTGCTCAAGCTCAGAAACAGCCCGGCATCACTGGGGAAGATCTTTTAGTGCTGCTGGAGAGAAGTCTTGGTAACGTAGTCTATCGTTTGGGCCTGGCTGATTCTCGCTCACAGGCTCGCCAATTGGTTTGTCATGGGCACATCTTGCTCAACGGGCGTAAAACTGATATCCCTTCCTGCTTGGTTAAAGAGGGTGATACCATTGGCTGGCGGGAGAGCAGTACTAAGACTGGGTATTATGCGGAAGTGGCGAAGAGTGTTACGGCTAAGTTGGTTCCGGGTTGGTTAAGCCTGGACAAGGAGAACCTGGTCGGTCGGGTTTTGTCGTTACCTACTCCTGATGAGATTGGGGCAAAGTTTGAGGTAAAGACTATAGTTGAGTACTACTCACGATAAGTTAGTGGGTAAGGAGGGAACATTTTGTCGCGCTTAGTAATACCGGAGATTGAGTGTGTTGAGAGCCGAGGTAACTTTGGTCGGTTTTTGGCGGGGCCATTGGAAAAGGGCTTCGGGGTTACCCTGGGGAATTCCTTACGGAGAGTGTTGCTCGGCTATCTTCCCGGGGCCGCCGTAACTAGGATTAGGATTGAAGGCATTCAGCACGAATTCTCGACTATTCCCGATGTGAAGGGAGATGTCACCGAGTTTATCCTTAATGTTAAGGAACTGCGCTTAATTCCTCTTTCCGGCGAGCCGGGTAGATTGATACTGGACGTAGCTAGGGAGGGGCGGGTCTGCGCCGCAGACATTGAGCCGTCAACCGACTTTGAAATTGCTAACCCGGAACTCTATTTAGCTACTCTGGATTCACCTGAGGCCAGACTTTATGTAGACTTTGACGTGGAACTAGGTGAAGGCTACCGGCAAGCTGAGTCTAGTGATGGCCTGCCGATAGGCACGATTCCGATAGATGCTATCTTTACTCCAGTACAGAAGGTTAATTTTACCGTTGAGCCAACACATGTTGGCCGGGAGACCAGCCGGGAGCGGTTATGTTTGGAGGTGTGGACAAATGGTGCTATATCTCCCGTCGATGCGGTTGGTCGTGGTGCTGCCATTCTAGTGGAGCAGTTGACCCCCTTTGTCAATTGTGCTCGGGCGGTTGAGGCTGTGGTGGAGGAGCAACGGGTTCGTTTAGCTATTCCTGATGAGCTATATAATATGCCGGTGGATAAGTTGGATTTATCAGTGCGTACTATGAATTGCCTGAGGCGCGGCGGCATTGAAACCGTGGGGCAGATTATAGGTAAGGGCGAGAAAGGGTTGATGGCACTGAGGAATTTTGGACAGAGGTCTAAACACGAGATAGAGGAGCGCCTTGAGTCGCTGGGGTTGTCTCTTACCCCGCCGGCAGAGGACGTAAGTGTGCCCCCTGAGGAAGGGACGGAAGATGAGACATAGAGTCGCCGGCAGAAAGTTGGGCAGACCTTCAGGGCATAGAAGAGCGATGTACCGTAGCTTGGTAACCGACCTTTTGGGCTACGAGAAGATTACTACTACTGAAGCTAAAGCCAAAGAGATGCGTAGCTTAGCGGAGAAGATGATTACCTTGGGTAAGAAGGGAGGGCTTCATGCCCGCCGTCAGGCATTGACATTTGTTTTGGATGAAAAGACCGTCGAGAAGATATTTGCTGACCTCGCCCCAAGATATGCTGACCGGAATGGTGGCTATACCCGTATTATTAAGTTGGGACCTAGATTGGGCGATGGGGCAGCTATGGTTCGGCTTGAACTGGTAGAGTAAAGAGGGTTTTCGGATTGGCAGTAGCCACCAAGGTTATATTAATAATTGAATACGAGGGTACCCGCTATCACGGTTTTCAGTTACAGGCTAAATTGCCTACCATCCAGGAAGAGATAGAGAGGGCGCTGGGTAGACTTACCGGGGAGGGGCGACGAGTGATGGCAGCTAGCCGAACTGATGCCGGGGTTCATGCTAAGGGACAGGTGGTTAGTTTTAGGACGGGGTCAATCCTTCCTTTGCCGACCTTTGTCACCGGGCTAAACCACTATTTGCCTGAGGATATTGCCGTCAAGGCGGCATACAGAGTAGGTGATTCTTTTAATGTGCGGCGGGATGCCATCAGTCGGGAATATAATTACTATATATTAAACGGCTTAACCCGCTCTCCAATCAGGCGGAGGTTTTCTTACCTTATCCCGGGATCGCTAGATATTGAGGCGATGAACGAAGCCGGTGAGGTACTGGTTGGCGAGCATGATTTCGCTTCCTTTGCCAGCCGTATGGAGGTTAGAGAAAAGAGCACGCTACGGAATGTGTATCGGGCTAGGGTGGAAAGGGAGGGGGAATTGGTCATTTTCAATATGGTGGCTAACTCATTCCTTCCTCATCAGGTGCGTAACACCGTGGGTGTCTTAATCAGAGTGGGACGAGGCCAGATGAAAATTGATGAAGTTCGCAGTATAATTGAGGCGAAGCAGCCGGGCATAGCGGGCCCCATGACCCCAGCCTGCGGGCTGTGCCTTATGCGAGTAAATTATCCAGTTCCGTTTGAGGAGATAAGCAATGAAAACCTATAGCGCTAGGGCATCTGAGATTAAGCGAGAGTGGCACGTTATTGATGCTAGAGACAAGGTTCTGGGCAGGCTAGCCACCAAGGTGGCGTGGTTACTTATGGGCAAGCATAAACCGATGTTTAGCCGTAATTTGGATGTCGGCGATTTTGTGGTGGTTATTAATGCGGAGAAGGTTCGGGTTACTGGGAATAAGGCTAAGCAGAAGGTCTATCATCGGCATTCGGGATATCCCGGAGGGTTGAAGAGCATTACCTTTGAGAAATTAATGCGGACTCACCCGACGCGGGTAATTGGATATGCGGTTAAGGGGATGTTGCCTCATACCCGCTTGGGTGTTAGTATGTTAAAAAAGCTGAAGGTGTATGCCGGCGATAGTCATCCTCACCTGGGTCAAACGGAGGCTGCTTCAGCTGAGGCTAAAGCCAGAGAGGGTTGAGCCCGTTCTTGTTGTCGGAGCAATTTTGATTTGGTTATGAAAGAAGAGGGATAAAAGAGGGGTATTATTAACCCGAAAGGGGATATGATTCGGATGGAAGAGCAAACCTACTTTTATGGAACCGGTAAACGTAAGACGTCGGTAGCGCAGGTAAAGCTGGTACCCGGCAATGGCTCTATTATTGTGAATAATGTGCCCTATGAGGAGCACTTCCCCCGCCTTGAACACCGCCGGACAATACAAGAGCCGCTACTGGTTACGGAAAACGTGGGCAAGTATAAGGTCCCTGACCACATCCTGGAAAAAAAGGGAGAGCTCAGTCCAGACGAAATGAACGCGG
>SDBS01001791.1_pt1 | contig 21650 bp, 17 predicted proteins | sample 2277091 | NCBI WGS metagenome assembly SDBS01 (sample SAMN10404972, study PRJNA504765) | marine sediment metagenome | isolation source: marine sediment core GS10_PC15, 163 cmbsf | place: Arctic Ocean: Southern Knipovich Ridge | collected 2010
TGCTCATTTAGCAGACGGCTTTCACACAATTGCTGATATCGCTGAGGAGTCAGGCCATCCCGAGACGGTCATCCAAAAGATAATCAATAATTTGGATAAGTTAGAGCTCCTTTCCTATGTGGAGATCAGATAGAATTTATCCTATTTTTTTTACCTAGACCCTCTTTTTTATTAGTGTTAAATAAGTAGAGATAATAACATTTACAGAATAATTATAAAGAAATCATTTTACTCAAATATTCTATGATGAAAGCGATGAAATCTCATCTTCCATATTTATTTTTGCTTTTTCTTCATAAAGTTTTCGAATTGTTTTTGTTTTAAAAATATATTTTTGGTTTAAAAAGCTCTTTAAAATCTCAATTCTTTTCGAAGTATAAACCTTTTTTGGAACGAAAGAGTATTCTTTTCTTACATTTTTAGCATATTTCCCATATATTTCTTGTTGCGATCCTAGAATCAATAAATCCAGATCTAGGAAAATTAGTGTATCAAATAATTCACCTAATTTTGTATTCTGGTGGTTCTTCGTTTTTTGAATTAAGTTTTTAATATTTAGAATTTTAATTTTGTCATAGTTAAGTTCATAGAAAGGTTTCAGCCATATCAGCACTTCTTTCCTCATTGTCGCTCCTATTTGCTTCATATATAATATCATGAAACCAAGCTGAAAACCTAATTGAATCAAAATCATCAAACACCGTTCTGAAATTCTCAACTTCAGAAAGCATAAATTTAATATGACTCAGATTATGATAATACCTATTAGATGAACTATAGCATTTTTCAATATCGTTTAAAGTGTTATTTATCAATAGTTTGTTATTTGAATATTTAGAAACTAAATTGATCCACTCATTCCACAAATAATTTAAATACTTCATTTCTTTTTCTTAAAACCTTTCTTCTTTTAAGTTAATATGCTAGAATATTAATGTATGTTATCACAGGGTTATTAATGATTGCCATCATGATTGGATGTAAAAGTAATCTTTGGGAGCAGTCATTATTAAGACAAATGGATACTTATAAAAATAAAAGATAATATTTTTGAAAACTGATTGACTTATAATTTTAAGATGAATGTAAATAAAATTGGGGAAAATATTTACGAGATTCCTTCTAAAACCTTGATGACACGTATTCAGGGTAATATAGAGAAATTTCAGATGAGAGTTCCTGTAAGAATTTATGCTAATAACTATATTTTGGAAAAGATTAAACAAGATCGTACATTAGATCAAATATCTAATGTTGCATGTCTACCCGGTATACAAAAATATGCGATAGCATTATCAGATGCGCATCAAGGATACGGTTTTTGTATAGGTGGCGTAGCTGGAACAGATGCCGAAACAGGTATGATTTCCCCCGGTGGGGTAGGATATGATATCAACTGTGGAGTAAGACTACTAAGAACAAACTTATTTCTAAACGATATTAGAAGTTTGCTTCCAAATTTAATAGAAAGCATTTTTAAGAATATACCATCTGGTTTAGGTTCAAAGGGAAAACTAAATATCAGTTATTCTGATTTGGATAAGGTTTTGAATGAAGGAGTGAATTGGGCTTTAGACAATGGGTATGCCATTGACGAAGATGTTAAAAATTTAGAAGAAAATGGTTGTTTAAAGAATGCCGATGCGAATTTGGTATCACAGAAAGCAAAACAAAGAGCTATTAAGCAATTAGGTTCTCTAGGAAGTGGTAATCATTTTCTTGAAATTCAAAAAGTAGACCAGATTTACGATGAGAGAATTGCTAAGAAATTAGGGATAGTAAAAAAAAATCAGATAACTGTGATGGTTCATACAGGAAGTAGAGCATTAGGTCACCAGGTCTGTACAGACAGTTTACGAAATATAGAACAGGCAATGAAGAAATATAAGATTAGAGTTCCAGATAGGGAACTTGCTTGTGTTCCTGCAAATACGCCTGAAGCTCAAAATTATTTACAACAAATGGCATGCGCTGCAAATTTTGGATTTACTAATCGGCAATTGATAACACATTGGTTAAGAGAGTCATTTCAAAATGCATTCAATAGAGATTTTGATTCATTTGACATGCATTTGATTTATGGAGTTTGTCATAACATTCTGAAAATAGAAGAACATGAAGTGAATGGAAAAAAAATGAAGTTAAATGTTCACCGAAAAGGCGCTACTAGAGCTTTTCCTCCCGGTCATTCAGTTCTTCCCCAGAATTATAAAAACATTGGCCAGCCTGTTTTAATTCCTGGAACAATGGGATCTGCATCATATTTATGCGTGGGAAGACCAAAAGCAATGGAACTCTCTTTTGGTTCTACTGCTCACGGATCTGGTCGTATAATGTCTAGATCAAAAGCTACAAAAAAATATTGGGGAACTAAAATAAAAGAGGATCTAAAGAAGAAAGGAATTTTAGTGAAAAGTGCTTCAATGAAGGTTTTAGCTGAAGAGAGTCCTGGTGCATATAAAGATATTGATCAAGTTGTTCAAGTGAGTCACGATCTTGGAATTGTTGAAAAAATTGTAAGATTTGTCCCTATTGGTGTTGTCAAAGGGTAACACGACTAGATATCAAAAACAATGCTAATTTCAACTTTTCTTTTTTTTTCTTCAATGTTCATAAATGAATAAGTTATTGCCTTTACTTCTGTTCCAATTTCGTGCTTATCCTTATCAAAGTGGTCACCTTTTAGAACAGCCTTTAATTTATACCCTTTTTCTACATTTTCAATTGGTTCTATAAAAATATCATTAAAAACTAGATCATCTGTATCAAATAGGTAGAGAAACTCGGTTAGAAAATCAATACATAACGAATATTTATCTTCTGATACTATTTCGATCTTTTTCTCAATTTTTGACGAAATCTTATTCAAATTTGGAGTGATAGTTGTCATTAGGCTTAAAGCGGTTTGAGAAAAAGCCTCCTCTAGAGTTCTTCCCCAACTTTTAACTTGAACATCAGCTGTATGATCCTTAAATTTAAATCCTGCTTTCTTCATCTTTAGTTAATTCTAAAATAAATCTCTATAAAGGGATATATGTAATTAATTAAATATTTTAGCGTGTACTTTAAATTTTTATAATCAGAATATTTGATATGGGTTTTTACACTATCATTGATGATTTATATTTTTACCAAATGTTATCATTTGTGCAAAAATATACTAATTTTGAACTCAAATTAAGTAAATATTTTTATAATAAGACTAAAGGTATATTTCCTGAATTTGTAGTAGTAATGGGCAAATTTATCTTTTTTTTTGTTAAACAGGAGAATTATTTTGCCTCTAAAATGTATCTAGGTTCTATTAGGAGAGAAATTACCCCCAAAAAAGTATTGATAATAAGCGCTGAAAAAGTTTTTATTAATCTATTATTTAGTTTTTTCCCCGATCTGTATATTCACAACATAACTATAGAAAATGATAAAGTATCTGGAGAAAGAAGAATTTTTCTGTATTTTTTAACATATAAAGAGAGAGGAATCGCAATTGGAAGGCGAGGAGAGTATATTAAATGTTTAAATGAATTATGCCAAAAATTTGTCCTACTAGAAAATAAAATAACTCCTCTCGAAATAAAATGTAAAATAATAGATTAATAGTCCTACCAAGGAACGGATTTTAAACCTACAAAATAAGCAATTGTATTAGCAATGAGACTTACCGCTGGTGTAAGTATTATAACAAAGATTAAGATATAAATGTCAGGGAATAAAAATAAACTTGGTAAAATAAAACTTGGAATAGATATAAATAACAGTGCAAATATAGCAAAATCTAATTGATCGACAATCCAAAAAGGTGCCCCACTCTTAATATCGAAACGCCTTTTTAAAAATGAACCAATTAAATCCCCTATAACAGCGCCGTAGGACGCAAGTATAATTCTGATTAATAGAACTAAGAAATTTCCTGGAAAAACTCCCCCGAGAAAATAGTATTGAAATATTTTAATATCATCATAAAGCATATATTGCCCCTCAGCTGAAGCTTGAACAATTACTTCACTTATAGGCTGCCAAAGAAAAAGTAGAATTAGGAAAAGCATTATTGAAAGTGGAATACCAAAATATAATGGTCCCTTTAGACCAGCAATCGTTTTATTATCTCCCAATATTCTTCTTCCATCCCTAAAAAACTTTCCACCATCAATGGGGCGTCCACCTCCAGTGATAACCATTGATGCGTTTGAAAAGTAAGCTGGTGTAATTAATAGGAACGAAAAAAGCAATAAGCTTACCCAATCGGCCCATGTAAAGAAAATTGATGTTATCATAAAATTTATAAAAAGTAAGAACACAAAAAATAAGGCTAGAATTATTGCAATCCTCTTATTTCTTTTTTCTAATGATGCTTTATTATCGTTCAAAATTCTCAAATACCTTTTAGATTAGATTTTTTAAAGGAATAAATATATTACTTAAATTGTTATTCAAATAAAATTATTTTTAAAAGTATTGTTTAAATTCAATCTTAATAAATATTGCTTCATAAATAATATTCTTTTAAAGCTCCGACACAATTATAATAAAATATTGAAAAGAATATTCAAAAAAGTTATTAAGTCTTTGATATCTCTTCATTGAATTAAAGATTAATAATTAATTTTAAAAATGCAGTAGAAATATAAAATATATTATATTTGCGCATGGAAATAAAACTTTGAATCAAAATAATAATACTCAATTTAACATTGATCAATTTTATAAGAAATATCTTAAAGGACCAAAAATCTTTAATAATCGCGATGCTTTAGATCCATCTTTTATTCCTGATGTATTACCACATCGAGATGTTCAAATAAAAGATATAGCTGAGAAAACTGCATGTGCTTTATTAGGTAATGCACCCCCAAGTTTTTTATGTTATGGTCAAACAGGAACAGGTAAAACAGCTACTATTAGATATGTTAGTCAAAAATTAGCACATCAAAGTACAAAATTTAAACCCTGGTGGATCTACATCAATTGCAATGTTGTTTTCACACCCTATCGTATTCTGGCACATATTTATAATACCATCTCGAGAGAAGAGAAAATTCCCCCTACAGGTCTCCCAAAGGATGTTATTTTCAAAAAATTACTAGGATTACTAGATTCAAAGGTTGGAAATTCGATATGCTTTTTGGTGTTAGACGAAATAGATATTTTAGTTGATAAAAAAGGTTGTAACGAAATACTTTATGATTTGACGAGGCTAAATGAGAATTTAGATCGATGTAAGACTAGTATAATTGGTATTTCGAATAGATTAAAGTTTCGTAACTGTTTAGATCCCAGAATACTGTCTAGTCTAGGAGAAGAACATATTGTATTTTCTTCTTATGATGCAAGTGAGCTTAGAGATATTTTAAATGAAAGAGCAAAGATTGCATTTAATGATAATGTGTTAAAGCAAGATATTATACCTTTATGTGCTGCATTAGCAGCTAAAGAACATGGAGATGCAAGAAAAGCATTGCAATTACTTAGAAAAGCAGGAGAATTAGCCGAAAGAGCACAAAACAAATTCGTAACATCAAAATATTTAGAGAGGGCTCAAGATGATTTAGAAAAGAATCATATTTTAGAGTACATTCAAGGCGTGCCACTTCAATCTCAGTTAGTATTAGCTTCTATATATTTAATTTCAAAATTCAGCCCGGATCATATAATTATTTCAGGATATATTTATGACGTCTATTCTGAAATAATTAGGTTGATTCCTGGTATTCGCCAATTAACAAAAAGAAGAATTAGCGACTATATAACTGAATTAACCTTAGCAGGTATAATTTCAGCAACGATTAAATCAATGGGGCACTATGGGAGAACTAAATTAATCAAATTAGATATTGAAATAGAAATAATTGAAAAAGGACTCACTAAAATCGATAAAATTCAAGGAATTTTAAATCATAAGCCTATATTATTACAAACGGATAAAGTCAAATTAAAAAATAATATTTTTAAAAAATTGATTTAAGAAATAAATTCCCATTTATCTATATTGTCTACTATATCTCTTAATAATATCTCTGTGTAGTTTTGATTTTTCGTTCTTAACAACAAAAAGAATTTGACTAAATGCTTACAAAATTGTTTGTTTCTACTTCTTCTTGTTTCAAAGTCGTGGCAATTATGATATATTTTTTTTTTAATTGTGTTAATTTCAATAATATATGATGTTTCTGTAGATCCTAAGACATTGGATTTTATTATTGTCTTTTTTTCATCCACATCTTTTAAATCAAACGCAGAATCAGACACCATTACAGCTCTATTTAGCGTACCTTTTTCAACAAATTTTTTTAATAGAAAGTTAAAACTGGTTGGATCTTCTCCACCTTGTATTTCAACTAAATGCAAATTCGCTCTAGATCTAAGGTTCTGCTGAATTTCATCTCTCCTTTTTCTTTGCCATTGTTTTAATTTTTGGGTTAAGTTATCTGATAAACTAAATATTTCATTCTCATCCTCAATTAAGATCTTATTTTTAAGACACATATTCATAAAATCTATTGCTTCTTCGGGAGAAAATAGAAAAAGGTGAAATGAAATTTTATATAAAAAGTCATATCGCGAAATTCTCGATAAATCAATTATTTTCCAAAAATATAACAACATTTCTGAATTTTTTTTACGAGGGATTGCTAAATTCATAAGATTTTCCCACCTTTTTTTAAGAATAATTAACTGTATATTTTTAAATCCATTTGTCTTCCTTTCAAGGTATCTAGCTCTATGGTTGATAATATTCCAGGTGTAGGAATTATTCCTAGAGATTTCATAAAGTCTGTTTGACTTTGGAAACATCCCGAATTAACCAATGTTATATTATTATAAACCCCCATATCATTGATATGAATATGTCCTGTATGAAAAATATCCGGTATTTTATCAATCACAAGCCAATCTCTATTTAAAGGTGCTATTTGAGTTTTCTTTCCAAATGTGGGGGCCATATGCCTGCATTTTAAAAACTCCTTCATAGACTCTGCAGCTTTATTGTTTTGTAATGTAGGTATTAACATATTTAAATCTAGAATACTATCGCCATGAAAAACTAATGTGTTAACATTATGCGTTTTAATAATAGAAGGATTACCAATACATGTCACACCAATATCTATAAGTCCACTAGAATACTTTTTGGGAACAGCGGGTCTGGGAATTGCAACCCTCACAGGATCATGATTACCCGAGCTGTAGAAAATTTTAATATAGTCTGGGATTTCACTAAGTAATTTTGATGCCATATTAAACTGGTTATATATATCAATAATTTTCAAATCATTTTTTTGGGATGGGTAAATGCCAATCCCATCAACTAAATCACCATTGATTATGATATATTTAATTCTACCAGCTCTTTCCCTTTGATTTTTATTTCCAATTTTACCCCTTAAAAAATTTATAAATCTATTCCAAAGTTTCTCTGCAAATTCTTTACTTCCAATGTGGATATCTGAAATTAAAGCAATAGATAGAGGATCATCGGATTTATTTGGATTATAGTCTTGAGGAATATCAATCTTGGTAATATAGTTTACAAAAATTATCCCTTTTTTACCTTGCTCCCCAGGTCTATAAGTCCCTTTAATATAAACCATTTGATCTCCTATAGTTTTTTCAGCCAATTTAGTGTTATCTTGATTTTCTACATCTTCTCTAATTATTACATTAATTAAACCAGTTAGATCTTCTAATGTTAGAAAGAAATTTCCATTTTTTGTTTTACGATATTTGTTCACGAGTCCTACTAAAGAGACTTCTGCTTGATTAGATAATCTTAAAATATTACTGATATTATCAAAATTTTGAACTTCTGGTCGCTTTCTTATCAACTTTTGGAGTCTTCTAAATTTATTTATGGTTAAATCATAAAAATCGTTATATCCTCCATTTGTGTATATTTTTCCGGTAGGATCTTTTAAAATTTCAAACTGAGAGTCATACTCTTCGGCAACTGGTTTAAAGGAAGTATTTGATTTTGTACTTTCATAACTAATGATCGATGCAATATATTTATTTTTCTGTGTGTCTAAAGAAAGTTTCTTTTTTTGTTTTAATTTTTGGATTACTTCTGGAAATTGGTTAATTTCTCCGGCGAAACTCGAAGAACTCTTTTTAGTCGAAATTTCTTTTAATGAATTTATTATAATCTTAGTATCTTTAATTTTTTGTGATATTGCTGGCATCTTTTCTGGATTAATCACTTTTCGCTTTAAAACTCTCTTTATTTCTGCATTTGATAACTGAAGCAATATATCTTCTGTTAAATGACTTTTAAAACTCGCGATAAAGCTAGATTCTTTAATAATTAAATTTAAATTTTTTACCGGATCATCTAACTCTAAGATAATGTCTAGTAGAGGGGGAGTAATATTGATACCAGAATTCACAAGTTTTCTTAAAATGATTTTCTTTTCTTTAGACCTTTCAGCACTCAAAGTTTTCTATTCCTAAATTAAATTAATATAACTAGGTTTTTCCAAAATTATATTATTATTTATTAAAGGAAAAACATTTGGGATTTTTATTTCAGTAGAGGGTTATGAATTAACATTCTCTTGTAATTTATAAAGGAAATATCAGATTAATAAAAGGATTTAATTTGAGTTTCGAAATATCTATAATAATTTTAAATAATTTTCTTTATGAATCCGTAAAGATTTTCAAATAGGTTACAAAATGGAAAAGATGAATAATAGCACAAAGAAATATTTTACTACCATTCAAGATCAAGTAGATCATTGTTATGCTATTGCTGAAGAAGCGCGTAGTAAAGGTTTAGATCCAGAAACATACGTAGAATGCCCCCAAGCTAAAGATTTAGCTGGAAGAGTGGAAAAATTAATTGGACCTGATGGTGTTGCAGACTCAATAAGAAATCTGAAAAAAAAAGGTTTTACCGATGATGAAATTGTTTTTAAAATAGTGACTAACATTTTAGATAAAAAAATAGGAAATATTCAATCTTTAGAAGCACGAGTAGAAAGGGCTATACGAACAGGATTGGCTATAAAAACAATGGGTGTTGTTAGTGCTCCTCTTGAGGGAATTTCTAAAATAATGGTGCGGAAAGATCAATATGGTAAAGAATATTTATCACTATTTTTTGCTGGTCCAATCAGAGCTGCTGGTGGGACGACTGCGGCTTTGTGTGTGTTAATTGCAGATTTTGTTAGAAAGAGATCCAATATACCCAAATATGAAGCGACTGAAGGAGAAATCGGTAGATATGTAGAAGAGGTGAAACTCTATGATAGAAAAGTTCATTTACAATATCCTTCTTCCAAAAGTGAGATAAGGCATGCTGTAAAGAATTTACCAATTGAAATTAATGGTGATCCCACTGAAAGTGATGAAGTTTCAGAATTTCGAGATTTACCTAGAATTGAGACCAATAGAATAAGAGGTGGAGCCTGTCTCGTCCTTAATGACGGGATTTTACTAAAAGCCCCAAAACTATTAAAAATCACAAAAGCTATGAATTTAGATGGTTGGGATTGGTTAGCTGATTTGAAAAAAATTGCCCAAAAGGAACATTCTGAAAAAATGGAAAATGGAAAGGAAGATCAAGAAATTGAGAAGGATGTAGCTCCAAATTTTAAATATGTTGCTGACATTATTGCTGGTAGGCCTGTATTTAGTTATCCCTCCGAAATTGGAGGTCATAGAATAAGATATGGACGATCTCGGAATACGGGGCTAGCAGCAGTGGGGATCCATCCTGCATCGATGGGTATTTTAGATGACTTTTTAGCTATAGGCACTCAACTAAGAATTGAAAGACCAGGAAAAAGTGCATGTGTTTGTCCTGTAAGTTATATTGAACCTCCTATTGTAAAGTTAAAAAATGGAGACATTATTAAGGTAGCTTCCTACAAAATTGCTAGAAAAGTATTTCCAGAAGTAAAAAAAATATTATTTTTAGGAGATATTCTTTTCGGTTATGGGGAATTTGTTGAGAATAATCATAGATTAATACCTTCTGGTTATGTAGAAGAATGGTGGGCTTTAGAATTAGAACAAGCCTTAAATATTCTTGAAGAAACTGATCCTAGAATGTTAGAATTAGTTGGGAAACCTTTTACTGCAAAACCAACTCACGAGGAAGCAATTAAGATTTCACAAAACTATAGAATCCCTTTACATCCTACATATACAGACTTTTGGGGGAATATAAATGTCGAAGAACTAAACAAATTAAGAACTGCTTTTGTAAGTGGATTTTTAGATTTGGAGCAAACAATTATTATAAATTATGATAAAGATATATCAAAAATTCTTGAGAAAGCTTTTATTGCTCATACAATAAAAGATGATAAAATTATTTTCAGCACGGAAATGAATTTCATATATTCGAAAATATTCAACCTTTCTAATAAAGCAAAAATCTATTTGGAAAGAAAAGATGATGTTTTCTCTTATTTCGAGAGAGTTTCTTCAATAAAAATAAAAAATAAAGGTCCTAATTTCATAGGCTCTAGAATGGGAAGACCTGAAAAATCAGAGAGAAAAAGTATGAAAGGAGTTCACTCTTTGTTTCCCTTAAGCGCTAAAGTTGGAAACTCACGATTATTTGAAAAAGCAGTAAACTTTCAGAAAATAAAAATTGATGTATGTAGGAAAAAATGTCAAAACTGCGGCGCAGAAACAATATTTAATTCTTGTCCAAAATGTTCTTCCCATACTAAACTAAGATCTATTTGTGAAAAATGTAAAAAATTATATCCACCTGTAATTTCAAATCCAAATACTTTCCTAGATGCAAGATGTCCTCAATGCAATGAAAGGTTGAAATCCTCCAGCGAGGCAATATTTAATATAAAATCCCACTTAGATTCAATTTTGAAAGCATCACAAATACCCTTCCCAAAGAAACTAAAAGGAATTTTTGGCTTAACAAATCAATTTAAAGTCCCAGAACCGTTATTAAAAGGAATATTAAGAGCTCAAAATGATGTTTTGGTTTATAAAACAGCTGAAATCAGGTATGATGCTACTGATATCCCATTAACCCACTTTAAACCTAAAGAATTAGATGTATCTATTGAACAACTTAAACAACTAGGATATATCCTTGATTACCGAGGGGAACCTTTAGTTGACAATGCTCAAATATTAGAATTAAAAGTTCAAGATATTATCCTTTCTGATGATTGTGCCAGATATTTTATTAAATTAGCTAATTTTATAGATGAAGAATTAGAGATCTTCTATGAAATGAAGCGCTTTTATAGTGTTAACACTAGAAAAGACTTAATAGGGCAATTAGTTGTTGGATTAGCTCCACATACCAGTGCAGGTATAATAGGGAGAATAATAGGCTTTAGTCCTGCGAGATCTATTTATGCTCACCCATTCTGGCATGCTGCAAAGAGGAGAAATTGTGATGGGGATGAGGATGGAATTATGTTATTAATGGACCCTCTTTTAAATTTTTCACGGCATTATTTACCAAACAAAATTGGGGGCAGAATGGATGCAACCCTAGTAATCTCATCAATTTTAGACCCAAATGAAATAGACGCTGAGGCTCATAATGTTGATGCCATGTTTAAATATCCTTTAGAATTTTATAAAGCGACTGAAAATTATTCAATGCCTAATGAAGTTGAAAAGATAATGGATTTAGTCAAGAATCGATTAGGGACACCAGAACAGTATGAAAATATTGGATTTACTATTCCAACAGAAAATATTAATGAAGGACCAGTCACATCTGCTTATAAGACGTATGAGTCTATGAATGAAAAAATTGATGCTCAGTTACACTTAGCAAAAATAATCAAGGCTGTTGAAGCTAAAAAAGTAGCAGAGAAAATTCTATCCACCCATTTTAATCCCGACATTTTAGGAAACTTAAGAAAATTCAGCACCCAAGAATTTAGATGTATTAAATGTAATTCAAAATATCGAAGACCGCCAATTTCTAATGCAGGAAAATGTCCTTCATGCGGAAACAAAGTAATATTGACAGTAAATCGCGGTGGGATTGGAAAATATATCCCTCGAGCCTTAAAACTTGTTAAGGAGTATAGCTTAGATGATTATACTCTTCAAAGAATGGAATTAATTGAAGAAATTGTAGAAAGTCTTACTAACAATCCAAAGTTGAAACAACATAAACTTGCTGATTTTTTTTAGCCTTTTCCAATCCTTGAATCTATATTTTGTAGAGCTTGATAGCAAATTCCTAAACACCCGTTTAAGTTAGCTGGTGAGCATTTATCAGGTGTGTCTCTATTTGAATGAATGAACTTTGAATCATTAGATGAATGAAAGAATACTATCTGAAGTCTTTTCCTTGCTCTTCGAGCAAAAGATCTAAAAGTTTTATGATCACTCTTCGGTTCTAAAATCTTATTATACCTTTTTAATGGAATGTTCAATGTGTTTGCAGTAGCTTCAAATATGTCATTTAAATTTTTATTCATTTTCCTCCTAATTTTAATTCCTGCTTTATCAATGAGTCCAATGTATGTTCCAACCATATCTATGTTAATATTAATCGATTTCTTTAAATCATACTTCTGCTTTAGTTCCCGGAAATGCTCGGAGCAGAATTTCTTCGACCCTTTCAATCCCCATTCTTCAGCTCCCGTCCAAATGAAGTATAAATCCATTTTTTCTAAGGGATTCTTATCAAATAATTTTGCCAGTTCGATCAAAATTGCAACGCCGCTAGCGTTGTCAATCGAACAAGAAGAGGGCTTTTCCTTAAACACTAAAAAAAGAATTGGTAGTGAGCTGAATATACCAAATAAGGAAACTATCGCTATAATTTCAACGATATTTGGGGGGAGTGGAAAAACTCGAAGTAAATCAAATGTGAGCCATACTGAAAATATTAACACTACTAAAATAAAAAAAGTGATTATTAAACGATATATTAAAAAAATAAAAATCTGGGTTTTGTAAGATATATTCGCGGAGATTGAATCATAATGAGCAGAAAATATAACTACTGGTCTATTAGGGTCTTTATGTTTTGCGGGTATCAAGGTATAAATGTTCTTTGATGATTCCCTTTTAATTAGGCTTATGTCACGAGTTTTTTCATTAGAAAATTTTAAAACTAGATAAATCACTAAAACCAATATTAACCTCGAAATAAGGAGGTACGTAATCAGTATTAAGTAGCTTGTTCTCATTAATATCCTTGTCGGACCGGTCCAATCAAAATATTCCAGGGTAGATTCAATACCTTCATTTTTCAATTCTTTCTCTATATAAAATATGGCTTTAGTCTCCCCTACAGTTGAGGCTGATCTGTTGAATGCTAAAGATTCGACATGCTTTTTAGTAGCTAATTCATTACTTAATGCCAAACTTGAAATAGAAATTACCTTGAATTATTTATAATTAATCTTCTCATTATATTGATCATTATTAAATGCGGATTATTTCACGTTTTATCTTACACAATATCCAAACATCAAAAAATTAATAAGAAAACAAATATGCAGGAGGTGGGATTTTCATTTGAGATCGATGTGATCCAAACCAAAATTCGAACCCACGAAGACCTATGTCACTAGAACCTCAGTCTAGCGCCGTAGACCCGGCTTGGCTACTCCTGCTTGTTTATATAATTTTTTTTTAAATTATTTTATGATGTTTTGAGATATTGAATTAAAATAATGTACATAATTTTTAAAATCTTTTTCCTATAGCAGTTGAATTTGATTTATACCACAAAACGTATTAATTCTAACATTAATTCTAACTAAGTAAGGATTATCTTTTTCTATAAATTTTTAAGATAATTGTTATATATAAAATATTGAATTTTGTTATTTATTGAAAAAAAAGCTAATTGGGTTATTTAAATAATGCCAGTTGATCGTAAGAAACTAGACGCATTGTTAAAATGGTATAAACAGGATATTGGGGAACACTTAATTGCTACAATTATTGTAAACAGAGAAGGTTTAGTTATGTCAGCTTTAAAGGGCGATTCAAAATCGGAAATTGAAGAAGATGTAATAGCAGGCGTTACTGCATTAGTAGAACCTGTTCTTACTAGAATTACTGAGGAATTTAGCTCAGGGGCTTTTGGAACCGGAACTTTTGATACAGAAGAACATAGAATAATATTTTGTGAAGCAGGACCAGAAGCTATTTTTGTTACGGTTCTGGATTCAATTGCCATGGTAGATCCTGTTTTTCCATATGCATACTTAGCTGCAGAAAAAATAGCTAGAATTTTTGATGGTAGAACAGTTAGCCCTGTCATTCCTAAGTTAGTTGTAGATAGAAATGCCAAAGATATTGAAAGAAAGGTAGATAAACTACAAAAAATTAAGGTAGAATCAGGAGAATATGCATTCAAACTAATTTTAGGTGGAGAAGGTGGTGTAGGGAAGACTAGCTTGGTTCATCGATTTGTTGAAGATAGTTTTCAGACCGATTATAAATCTACTATTGGAACTTCGATTATGAAAAAAGAATGCGAATTTGAGGGATTGGATTCAAAAGTTCGGTTCGTAATATGGGATTTAGCAGGCCAGGCACAATTTAAGCGAGTTAGAAAATCCTATCTATCAAATGCTGAGACAGGTATTTTAGTTTTCGATGTAACTCGAAAAGAAACCTACGATAAAATTGAAAGTTGGTATAAAGAAATATTAGATGCATCATCAACTATCTCTTTAATTTTAGTGGCTAATAAGGTAGATATGGAGGGTGAAAGGGTCGTTACAACTGAACAAGGAGAAGGTCTTGCTGAAAAACTAAATCTCTCCTACATTGAGACCTCTGCTAAAACAGGGGAAAATATAGATGATGCCTTTAAAATGCTTGCTCTTCAAATAATTAAGCGTTATATGTTTACAGAGGAGGTTTAATTGAAGCCCCTGGGGGGATTTTCATGATGATGCGTAATGCAAAACCATATTGAACCCCCGACCCTCAGATTTTTCTCTAATTTTCAAATACGAATCTGATGCTCTACTACTAAGCCACAGAGGCAAATATTTTAATAAATATAGATTGATTCAAAAATTATAATAGTTAAAAAATTTTAAATTTTACTTAATGAATAACAATCCTTCGGTAAGAAATCTCGGTGAAATTAAGTTAATTAAATTTATAGAAGAACTAATTTTAAAAAAAACGGGAAAAGCCTTAATCAGAGATGATTCCTTTTTTTTTAGCCTAAAAGGCAAAAAATTGGAAGATAATTTAGTCTTAAATTCAGATATGCTTGTATCTACGACTGATGTTCCCCCGCATATGAATTTTTGTCAAATAGGCTGGAAATCTGTATTGATGAATTTAAGCGATTTAATTGTTAAAGGTGTCAAACCACAAGGAATAGTAATATCTTTGGGATTACCCAGAGAACTTAAGAAGGACAACTTTTGTGATATTGTAACTGGGATGATTGAATGCTCTCTAAAATTTAAGGTTGATTATATAGGGGGAGATATTAACGAGACTAAAGAATTGATAATAAATCCCACAGTATTCGGTTTCAGAAATCCATCAAAAATTATTTATAGGAAGGGAATAAGGAGTAATGATATCTTAGCAATTAATAACAAATTTGGGTTAACTGGGGTTGGGTTTGATATTCTTTTGAAAAGAAAAGGAGACATTAAAAACTTTTCTAATTACAAAAGATCTTTGCAAAGTGTGTTAGAACCTAATATTTCCGAAAGAGAAGCATTTTTACTCTCTGAGAAAAATTTAGCAACCTCAAGCATTGATTCTTCAGATGGATTAGCAAAATCTCTGCTAGATTTAATGGCATCAAATCCACAATGTGGTTTTGAAATTGCTTTTGATGATAATTTAATTGACTTTGAGTCAGTAAAATTTTCTAAGGAATTTAATGTTCAATTGGAAAACCTGATTTTTAATGGTGGTGAAGAATTTATCCATCTATTTACGATAAAACCCGAGGATTTTTCCAAGGCTCAAGAGATAATTCAAGCGAATGGGGGTAATCTTTTTAGGATAGGTTTAGTAATTCCGGAGGAAAATATCTACACATTAAAAAAAAATAAAAGAACTGAATTAAACTTTCATGGATTTGAACATTTTAACTAATAAAGCTATATGGGAAATAGCTGTTATCCAAATATTAACATTGTGAAGAAGAAACACATTATAAAATAAAATTTTTAAAGCATTATTGATTTCTTTCTATTACAAATTATACATATCATAAAATAATGTAGATTTGGGCTATTAGCGCAGGCAGGTAGCGCAGCAGGCTTTTAACCTGAAATTTGTTAGAATTTTTCTAATAAAAAGGAAGGTCAGGGGTTCAATTCCCCTATAGCCCGTCTTAGTTTTACAGCAACTTATTTCTTCAAAATATAGTTGAATCACAATTATTTTTCTAATGAATTTTCCCTACTTCTGGTAATTTAAAGATATAAATATTCTTTAAAGATTTGTTTTTATTGAGACTATTTAGTTGTTATAAATTAATCATTAGGTTATATATGAAAAGTGAAACTGTTGATAAATTGGATAAAAACATATTCTCAGAAAAAAATAAAGAGGTTAAAAATGAGGGTTTTAAACCCCTCATCTTATTCGGAAATGGAAAATAGTTAAACTAATTAGCTTGAAAATTAAAACTTATATGTTGTAAAAATTCCTTATATCTTGAGCGTAAAGTTACTTCTGTCACACCGATAACTTTCGAAATATCCTTTTGGCTTATCTTTTGATTCTTTAGCTTTGCAACTAAATAAATCGAACCTGCACACAATCCTTTTGGATCTTTACCGCAAATTGATGTGTTTGCGATGAAATTCTTTAATACTTTAATGGCTTCTTTTTCTACATTAATCTTTAGTCCTAAATCCGCACAGTATCTAGGAATTAAAGCAACCGGATCGATATGTGGAGATTTTAGGTTTAACTCTCTTACTAAAATTTTATAGCATTTTTTCACAATGTTATCATTTATTGACGCCTCATCCAAGATTTCCTGAAGTGTGATTGGTACTCTTTCTTTTTTACACACGTAATACGCACATGCCGCTATCATCCCGTTAATTGACCTTCCCCGTAAAAGATTCTTCTTAAACACTTCTTTGTAAAGACGAACTGCTGCCTTCTTGACACGATCAGGAAAATTTAAATTGCCGCCAATTCTCTTTAACTCAGTTATGGCTATAAGCATATTCCTCTTTTCCCATGATAAATGTGTATTCCACTTTGCTGCTCTTCTTAAATCAGGATTCTTGATCTTCGTTCTATCTATAATAGTACTCAAACCAATATCTGGCATTAAAATGGATATAGGACAGCCTGTTCGTTCTTTTTTATCCTTCTCCTGCTTTGAATAGGCTCTTATACCACTATGAAAAATATCAACTTCTTTCTCGTTAACCACTAACCCACATTGCTGGCAAACAGTCTCCCCTCTTTGATGGATAGAAATTGTACCGCCACCACATTCAGGACAAAAACTCGAATTAGGAGTTATTTCAACAACCATTATATTTTACCTCAACTTAAAACATTAACATTTTGTATGTTATTTTTTTTTTTATACACACACATTAACTAAAATTTTTTCTCACATTTTTTTTGTGTGAAAAATTCTTTTTTTTTGTGTGAAAAAACATTTTTAGTTATAATAATAAATCACAATCTTATATTTAAATGTTATCCTATTTTATAAAAAAATAGTATTTGTATAAAAAAATATCTAGGTAAAAAGTTTTTTGTTATGATAATTCTTGTACAAAAAATGAATTTAGACTTTTTGAAATGGTATATTATAGGGAAAATACTTATTTAGCCCAAAAAAAGATGATAAGCCTTGAATTTATCGGAAAAATGAGAAACTTTAGGAAACACTTGTTCTTCCTTGTTATGGTCAAAATTAAAAGATGAAATGGAAAAAACTCGGTGTTCAAAAAATTGGGTGCAAATTTTGTGTGTAATAAAATAATGACTTTATTCTTTTTGTGTATCATAATCGATCCTATTTTAAAAAAATATTTTCTTCTTACGTATATCCCTCAAAATTGTACTAATAAACAAAAGTTAAATATTAGTTATTTTATTATTTTTTTACGAAAACTACTGAAAAGGATTTAGTGGCTCAAAAATTCCTGTACCAAAAAAACCAAAGAAAAAATCGGATAATTCGGAAGAAGAGGAATTAATTAAAATTGATAATGAATTTTTCGACAAAACCGAGGAAATGAAAAGGTACGAAAAAGAGACCAACCGTTATGCCGTGTGGCGTGGTTTAGTAACTGAAGGCTTTAAAAAATGGCAAAAAGGAGAAAAAATTTATCAACGCGACAAGGAACGCATATCATTATATGTTTCTGAGGATACAAAAGCGAAATGGTTAGATTATACCAGAAACGATGGTTCTCTAACGATATCAAGATTAATTCGAGAAGCTGTAGACTCATTTATTGAGAGCAAAGCACAATTTGATGGTAATGATCTTTCCAAAATAAATCCTGAAACAATTTCTAATATATCTCACACATTAAAGGAACCATTAACTTCAATAAAAGGATATTCACAATTACTACTTGAAAATTACCGAGAAAAATTAAATGAACAAGTATTAGATACGGTAAAAAACATATTTGAACAGAGCGTCCTTCTTGAAAAGAAAATAATTAGTATATTAGATAATATTAATGTGGAGCCTGATTATGATGTGCTTTTGATTGAGGACGATTTAGCAACAATTCGTCTAATAAAAAGCTACTTTGAGAGTAAAGGTTTTAAAAGTAAAGGCGTAGTTAGTGGTTCTAAGGGATTGGAAGAATTGGGAAAAACTACTCCGAAATTAATCTTGTTAGATATTATATTACCCGATTTAAGCGGTTATGATATATGTAAAACAATCAAATCTGATAAAGTATATAAGAATATCCCCGTTTATTTTTTGACAGCCATAGCTGGTTCTGAAGTTGAGAAGAATTTACCAGAGACTAAAGCTGACGGTTATATATTGAAGCCATTTAACTTTTCTGATTTTGAAGTAATATTTAAAATTTTAAATAGCTATAATAACGAGTCTACATAGCTTCAATATTCCTATAATGTAAAATTTCAGTTCTTTTTATAACACCTAACCTTGTTATGACTTTTTAATGAATTTAATTGAGTATTTAAGGAGAAGATAACACAATAATTTTAATTAATTAAAAAGATTTATTAAATGATAAAAAATATAGAAATAGTGTAAATAACCGATATATTAAGACATATTTTTATAAAAAAAGAAATTAGAGCCAATAACAGTTTTCAATTTTAATCATTAATATGAACAAAAAAATAGGGTTGTTATCAATTTTCAAAATTAAAGATTTTTAATAATATTTATAAGAGATGGATGAAATTTCGGGTGAAAGTAATAAGTCAAATGGCAAAACTAAGAAGGAGGATGAAGAAGATTACGTTCGAAAAAGATACACGGATGAAGAAATATCTAATTTAGATCTAAAAAGCGACAAACTAAAAAATTTAATGGAATTATACAAGGAACAGACTGATAAATATGCAAATTGGCGTGGAACTATAACAGAGGGATTCAAAAAGTGGCTAAAAGGTGAAAAAATATATGACAGAAATAAAGAAAGAATCTCTTTATATGTTTCGGAAGACACAAAAAAACAATGGCAAGATTTTAAAAAATCTCATGGATATTCGACTATATCCGCATTAATTAGAGAGAGTGTAGATTATTATATCGAACAGAAATCAAACTTTTTAGCTGGGGGATTGCAAAATATGAATGAAAAAACTATCTCGAATATTTCACATGCTTTAAAGGAACCATTGACAACTATAAAAGGTTTTAGTCAACTCCTTCTTGAGAATCACAAAGACGAATTAGATACTGAAATATATTCAACAATACAGAACATTTTCGACCAATCTATGCTGCTCGAAAACAAGATTATAAATATTTTGGACAACATTCAAACTGAAAATATTAAGCCTCAATACGATATTCTTTTAATTGAGGATGATTTAGCTACTATCCGGTTATTAACAAGTTATTTTGAAAGTAAGGGCTATAAATGTAATGGGGTTGTAAGTGGTTCTAAGGGATTAGAGGAATTAAGAAGTGGAGTCCCCAAACTAATTTTATTAGATATAATCCTACCTGACATTAGTGGTTATGAGATTTGTAAAATGATTAAGGATCATCAGAAATTTAAAGAGATTCCTGTGTTTTTGTTAACAGCAATTCCTGGTTCTGAAGTACAGAAGAAAATGGGTGAAACTAAAGCGGATGGTTACATTTTAAAGCCATTCGATTTTTCAGATTTTGAAATATTATTTGAGCATATTAGTTGAGCATATTTTTTTTTTATGGCACTTCCTTTCTCACAACTTTAAATGTTTTATCCTATTAATTTTTTAAATTCATTAAAGTAAGAGAGTTTGTCAAAATGTAAAAAAATTTAATAAATTGGAAATATTCTTATACATTAAATAAATTTAAGCAGACGTAGCCTAGCTGGTAAGACGCCGGCCTTGAGCGATTTTGAACATCAAGAGAGCCGGTGCGCGTAAGCGCTCGGGGGTTCGAGTCCCTCCGTCTGCGCTAAAAAAGGTTATGGTGTAAAAGAAATTTCATTGAATGGGCTATTAGCGCAGGCAGGTAGCGCAACCGGCTCTTAACCGGAAGGTCGGGGGTTCGAAAGGATTCGCATATCGCATCTCCTGGACAATTCCCTCATAGCCCGTTATTTATTTTTTCAATACTGGAAATTTGAGAATAAAGAGAATAATTTTGAAAAACAGAAGGGTTTAAGAAGAATTATTATTCCCTTCTTTTCTTTGATTTCTTGAAACGGCTCACCAAATCCCTAAACTTATACTTTATCAAAATTAAACCATTGACACAATTTTATAAACTTATTATTTGGTTTAAGTATCTTTTAAAACTAAAATTTTTGAATATTTATTCAATTTTGTTAGACTTAATTCTTAACAATTCCTCTCTAATTTTTAGTTTAGTAATAAGATCTAATCTATTTTTTAGTCTTTTGTGATTACGTTAAGGTTTTAATTAACCGTAAAAGATAATAGAAATCTCCTGTTGAATTATCTTTACCAATAATAATAGTACGAAAACCATATTTAAAGGCAATTTTGCTGAAGTAATAGACATTGAAGAAAAGATATTTTACCGGAATCCCAAATTGATTATTATATTGAGGGGTATATACAACATACCAATAATTTAGTGTTCGAATATGCCGAATTATCAATAAAACTTGACCCTTTCTATTAAGTAATTCCAAAAATTTCTTTAACATTTTTTTTAATCTATAACTATTGTTAAGTCTTTTTCTCACGACCTTAACAAAATATTTTTTTCTTTTAAATCTGTTAAGTCAAAATAAGTTCACTATTTTATGCATTAATATTTTAAGAATACGAATTTATTGCTCATACCTTAATTTCTTCTTTAAATAAATATATTGATATTACTGTTATTAGGTCTTTGTGGAGGGAGAAATTCTGAGGGTGAAGATTATCCAAGCGACTTTATGAATGCAGCAATCATTATCGGAATCCCGTATCATTATCTCCTCAATTGATTTTTAATCATTATCTTCAATATTTTTATATGGGAGATCTGACGCCTTTAGTAAAGGCTATTCTTCATTTTTTTGCTATAAATTCATTTGCTCTCTGCTATAAAT
>SDBS01001792.1_pt1 | contig 21650 bp, 14 predicted proteins | sample 2277091 | NCBI WGS metagenome assembly SDBS01 (sample SAMN10404972, study PRJNA504765) | marine sediment metagenome | isolation source: marine sediment core GS10_PC15, 163 cmbsf | place: Arctic Ocean: Southern Knipovich Ridge | collected 2010
CCGCGAGCATTATCACACGCGCTTGCCTTCCCATAAGGCTCCCCTTAAAATATACTATACGGCGAAAACCGAGTCAAATATAAGTCCTTCTCGCCTAAATTACAACCTACTTTTTAGCGCGCCCGAAGCGTTCCCGCGGCGGTGCTTACTCGGCGGCCTTTATCGCGGCCTGCGCCGCGGCCAGCCGCGCCACCGGGACCCGGTACGGCGAACAGGACACGTAGTCCAGGCCTATCTTGTGGCAGAAGGCGATAGTCGCCGGGTCGCCGCCGTGCTCGCCGCAGATGCCTATCTCGAGCTCGGCCTTGGCGCCACGGCCTTTCTCGACGGCTATCTCCATCAGCAGGCCGACGCCGTCAACGTCCAACGTCTGGAACGGGTCCTCCTTAAGGATGTAATGGTCGACGTAGTAGCGGAGGAAGGGGCCGGCGTCGTCGCGGCTGAAGCCGAAGGCGGTCTGCGTGAGGTCGTTGGTGCCGAAGGAGAAGAAGTCGGCGATGAGGCCTATCTCGTCGGCGGTCAGCGCGGCGCGCGGCACCTCGATCATGGTCCCGACTTTATAGGGCACGGTCACGCCCTCGGCGTCCATCACCTCGTCCGCGGCGTCGCGCACGACCATGAATTGGTTGTATAGCTCGTTGACGTGGCTGACGAGGGGTATCATTATCTCCGGCCGGACGTCGACGCCGTCGCGTACGCACTCCACCGCGGCGCCGATTATGGCGCGCGCCTGCATCCGGGTTATCTCGGGATATATGATGCCGAGGCGGCAGCCGCGGAGGCCCAACATCGGGTTGAGCTCGCGCAGCGTCTCTATCTTCTCGGTCAGCTCTTCGGCCGGGATATCCAACTGTCCCGCCAATTTCTCGACCTGCGCCGGCTCTCGGGGCAGGAACTCGTGGAGCGGCGGGTCGAGGGTGCGGATGACGACGGGGCGGCCGGCCATGGCCCGGAATAGACCGACGAAGTCCTCCCGTTGCATGGGCCGGAGCTCTTCGAGGGCCGCGCGCCTGCCGGCCTCGTCGCGGGCGACGATCATCTTGCGCATCGACGTGATGCGGTCGCCGGCGAAGAACATATGCTCGGTGCGGCAGAGCCCTATGCCCTGCGCGCCGAACTTGACCGCTATGGCCGCCTGGTCCGGCTGGTCGGCGTTGGTCCAAACCCCCAGCCGCCGGGCCTCGTCGGCCCACGACATGAACTCGGTGAACTGACGGTACACCTTCGACTCTTCCGGCGCGAGCGTCTCGTCGACGAGGACGCGTTTTATCTCCGACGGCTGGGTCTCGAGGCCGCCCAGCAACACTTCGCCGGTGGTTCCGTCTAACGAAATTTCGTCGCCCTCTTTGACGACCGCGCCCCCCAGCGCGACGAACTGGCGCTTCTTATAGTCTATGCGGATGTCGCTGCAGCCGACGACGCAGACCTTGCCCATCTGGCGGCCCACGAGCGCCGCGTGCGAGGTCATGCCGCCGCGCTCGGTCAATATGCCCTGCGAGGCGGACATCCCCCTGATGTCCTCGGGCGACGTCTCCGCCCGCACCAGTATGACCTTCTCGCCGCGCTCCGCCCACGCCGTGGCGTCGGCGGCGTTGAAGACGACTTTACCCGCCGCGGCGCCCGGGCCGGCGTTCAGGCCGCGCGCGATAACCTTGCCCGCCCTGACCGCGGCCTCCTTCTGCTCCAAGTTGAACACCGGCCGCAGGAAGTGGTTGAGCTGCTCCGGCTCCATCGAGAGAAGGGCTTCCTCCTTGCTCATCAAGCCCTCGGCCACCATGTCGATGGCGATGGTGAGCGCGGCGTACGCCGTCCGCTTGCCGGAGCGCGTCTGCAGCAGCCACAGCCGGCCGCGTTCGAAGGTGAACTCTATGTCCTGGAGGTCGCGGAAGTGGGCCTCGAGTTTACGCGACGCCTCCTCCAGCTCGCGGTATATGGAGGGCTTCTCTTCGGCCAGCGCCTCGATGGGTTTGGGGGTCCGTATGCCGGCGACGACGTCCTCCCCCTGGGCGTTGGAGAGATATTCGCCGTAGAGGCCCGTCTCGCCCGTGGCCGGGTTGCGGGTGAAGGCGACGCCGGAGCCCGAGTCCTCGCCCAGGTTGCCGAATACCATCGACTGAACGTTGGCCGCCGTCCCCCACTCGTCCGGGATATTGTTTATCTGGCGGTAGGCGATGGCCCGCGGATTGTCCCACGACGCGAAGACCGACCTAATGGCCCCCCACAATTGCTCGCGCGGGTCGTCCGGGAAATCGACGCTTTTGCGCTCCTTCACCGCCTCCTTGAAGAGGCGAACCAGTCCCTTTAAGTCCTCGGCGCTCAGCTCGACGTCGAGCTCGACGCCGCGGTCCTTCTTGACGGCCGCTATTATCTCCTCGAACGGGTCGACGTCGTCTTCCGTCTCCGGCTTCAGGTCCAGGACGACGTCGCCGTACATCTGGACGAAGCGCCGATACGAATCGTACGCCGGCCGCGGGTCCCCCATCTGGCGCGCCAGGCCGGCGACGGTCTTATCGTTCAGGCCGATGTTGAGGACGGTGTCCATCATCCCCGGCATAGAGACCCTCGCGCCCGACCGCACCGACAACGACAGCGGTTTGTCGACGTCGCCGAACCGGCGGTCCAGCGATTGCTCCACCCGTCCCAGGTGGATCTCGACCTCCTCCTCCAGACTCGGGGGGAACTCGCCGTTGCGGTAAAAATATACAGAGGCTTCGGTGGTAATGGTAAAGCCGGGGGGCACCGGGATGCCGATGTTGGTCATCTCGGCCAGGCCGGCTCCTTTGCCGCCCAACAGGTCCTTCATCTTGCCGGTGCCTTCGGTGGCGCCGTCGCCGAAGAAATATACGTACTTCGTATCCATAAAGCCCTCCGAGGCGGGAATCTACTACCTGGGCAAGTGAGTATTTAGTTAATCCGACTATTTTACATTAAAACTCGAGGAATTTCAACCGCCCCGTCGTTAATACGATGTTATAATATTTTGGCATAGAAACAACTTCTTATGCAACCCGGCCTGGAGACAATACTACCTCTCGTGGAAAAACCCGCGCGCTACATCGGCGGCGAGACGGGCGCCGCGCCGCCGGCGCGCCCGGGCGAGCTGCGCTTCGTCCTGTGCTACCCGGACATCTACGAAATAGGCATGAGCCACAAGGGTTTCTTAAACCTATACGCCGCGCTGGCCGAGGTTGACGGCGTGGCCGCCGAAAGGTGCTTCGCTCCCTGGGGCGATATGGCGGCCGAGCTCCGCCGGCGGGCCGTCCCGCTCGGCGCGCTCGAGTCGGGCCTGCCGCTCTCCTCCGCCGACGTGCTCGGCTTTTCGTTCGCGACGCCCTTGAACTTCACCACCGCGCTCTCGATGCTCGAGCTCGCGGGCGTGCCGCTATTCGCCGCCGAACGCGGCGACGCCGACCCGTTCGTCGTCGGCGGCGGCCAGGCTATGTTCAACGCCGAACCGATGGCCGATTTCCTGGACGCCGTCGCGTTGGGCGAAGGCGACGAGCTGGTCGTCGAACTCGCCGAAGTCGTCCGTGCCGCAAAAGCCGATGGCGTTACTCGAGCCGAGATGTTGAAGAGGTTGGGCGGCGTAGAGGGCGTGTACGTACCGTCGTGGTACGAGGCGACGTACGACGGCGGCCTTTTCGCCGGACTCCGGCGGAAAGAGCCCTCCGCCCCGGCGCGGGTTCGGAAGCGGACGCCCGCCGACGCGGCGGCCGTCCCGGCCTCGCCCCCCTTGGTGGCCAACGTACCGCCCATCCACGACCGCCCGGCGGTCGAAGTCACGCGGGGGTGCGTATGGGGGTGCCGCTTCTGCCAGGCGGGGATGGTCACGAGGCCGGCGCGCGAGCGCGACGCCGACGCCTGCCTGGGGGAAGCGGAAGCGCTCACGACGGCGACCGGCGCTTCGGCGCTGTCGTTCCTCGCCCTCAACGCCTGCGACTACTCGGCGCTGAAGCCGTTGCTCGAGAACGTCCGCTCGAGCCGTCCCGACGTCAACCTATCGCTGCCCGCGGCGCGCATATCGTCGTACCGCGGCGAGCTTTCGGCGGCCCTCATATCGCAGCGGCGGAGCCAACAGACATTCGCCCCCGAGGTCGGCGCGGACCGCCTGCGCGGGGTCATCAACAAAGACTTCGCCAACGACGACGTCGTCGCCGCGGTGGCCGCCGCCGGCCGCGCCGGCTGCCAGAACGTTAAACTCTACTTCATGGTGGGCCTTCCGTCGGAAACGGATGACGACGCCGCGGCGGTGGGCGAGCTCATCGCCCCCTGCCGGCGGGCGCTCCGCGACGGCCTGGGGCGCTGGGGGAACCTCTCGGCCGCCGTATCGCCCTTCGTGCCGCAAGCCCATACGCCGTTCCAATGGCTGGGCCTCGCGCCGCCGGAGGTGCTGGCGCGCCGCATCGCGCTGGCCAAGAAAGCCGCTCCCCGGCAGGTCAAGGTCAACGGCGACGTCGGCTCGCGCGTCCTGGAGGCCTGCCTCGCCCGGGGCGACCGCCGCCTGGGCCCGGTCATCCTGGAGGCGCACCGCCGCGGCGCCCGCTTCGACGCCTGGCGCGACCACTACGACGCCGGCGCGTGGGAGGCGGCGTTCGCCGCCGCGGGCCTGGACATGGAAACGTACGCCCGGCGCGAGCTGTCGCTCGAGGCGCCGCTGCCGTGGGACCACGTCGACGTCGGCGTCACTAAAGATTTCCTGGTCGCCGAATTCAAGAAGGCCCTGGAGGGCCGGCCTACGCCCCCTTGCGAGAGCGTCGCCTGCCGGCGGTGCGGCGCGTGCGACGACGACGGCGTTACCCTTCAATTCGCGGCGTCGTCGCTCCCCAAGGCCGAAGCGCCCGCTCGCCCGGCGCTCACGAGCCGGAAGCAACGGCTGAGGTTCAGGTACGGCAAGGTGGGGCCGCGGCGGTGGTCGTCGCACCTCGAGCTGTACCGCTTGCTGCTGGCGCAATTGCGACGCGCCGGCGTGCCGCTCTCGCGGTCCGGGGGTTTCTCGCCCAAGCCGCGGCTGGTGCTGGCGCCGGCGCTGCCGGTAGGCGTCGCCGGCCTGGACGAATACGGCGAGGTCTTCCTGCACGAGGAAACCGCGCCCCAAGACTTCGTCGCGCGCGTCAACGAGGAGGAACCGTTCGTCCTGGCTCGCGCATGGGAGGAAGCCGTACGCGGGCCGGCGCTGGAAATAACCGTCGAGGGCGCGCATTACCGCGTGGAGTTCGTACCGCTGGCCGCGTCCTTGAATATACAAACGGAAACCGTGCTCGACAACGTAGACGCGCGGTTGGCCGAAGGCAGCGTCGCCGTCTCGAGCCGGCACGGCACGAAAGACCTGGGCGACGAACTGCAAATTGAGTCCTGGTCGGGCGAAGACGGCGTGTTGGAGTTTTACCTCGCCGCCGGCGCCGCGGGGTCGTTGTACGGCGTCGTAGCTCGGCTGGCGGGAGTGTCGGCCGCCGAGGCGCGCGCGGCCCGCGTCACGAGAACGCGCGTCGTGCTGGCCGAGGCGGACGCCGCCGGGTAACCCCCATAGCTCGTTTTCCTTTGCCTCGCGGGCGCGTAATTGGTATAATTATCAGTAAGGCGTTTGACCCTACGGCCTGCTCTTCTAACGCGGCAGGAGCTATGACGCAAAAGGACATCCTGGTCGACACCTCGCTGGGCGAGGTGCGCGTTGCCGTTCGCGAAAACGGCAAGTTAGTGGAGCTGTACCTCGAACACGAGGAGGCGGGGCATTACGCCGGCGACGTTTACAAAGGCCGGGTGGAAGACGTGCTCCCCGGCCTCGGCTCGGCCTTCGTCGACATAGGTTACGAAAAGCGCGGCCTGCTGCACGCGTCCGACATAGTCGCGACCGGCATCGAAGATTTAGACGATGTCTTCCTATCGCGGGCCGGCGCGACCAAGGCGGGCGCCGCGCCGGCGCGCGGCCGCATAGAGGACGTACTACAGCCCGGGCAAAACATAATCGTCCAAGTAACCAAAGAATCTATACGCGATAAGGGCCCTAAACTCACCACGGCCGTCGCCATCCCGGGCCGTTACCTCGTGTTGGCGCCTCACGCCGACCGCGTCAACATATCGTCGCGCATCGAGGACGGCGACGAACGCGAGCGCTTGCGGAGCTTGGCCGTAGAAGCCAAACCCCCGGGCTACGGCTTCATAGTCCGCACCGCGGCCCAAGGCATAGAGCCCGAATTCATACTACGCGACCTCGAGGACCTTGTCGAAACGTGGCGCCGGATCCTGAAAAAGTCGGAGCGGAAGCGCGCGCCGGTACTCCTCTACAAAGATAAAGACCTTCTGGAGCGCGTCCTGCGCGACCAGTTCACCGGCGACGTGGACACGTTCATCACCGACTCCCTCGCCACCTACGAAAGCGTCGTCCTGTTGGCGGAGAAGTACGCGCCGCATTTCGTCTCCCGCGTCCGGCTGTACGAGGACGACCACCCCATCTTCGACGCCTACGCCATCGAGGGCGAGATCGACCGTATGTTCCGGCGGAAGATATGGCTGAGAAGCGGCGGGTACGTCGTCATCGACGAGGCCGAGGCGCTGGTAGCCATAGACGTGAACACGGGGCGCTTTCTGGGGCGCGAGGACCAGGAGGATACAATACTTAAAACCAACCTCGAGGCGGCGGCCGAGATCACCCGCCAGGTCCGACTTCGCAACATCGGCGGCATTATCATTATCGACTTCATCGACATGACGGTCGCGGAGAACAAAGGCAAGGTCCTCGAAGCTCTCAAGGAATACATGGCGAGAGACCGGGCCCGAAGCAAAATACTGGAATTGTCGGAGCTGGGTATGGTGGAGATGACGCGCCAGCGGCAACGCGGCAGCCTGGTCGCGGCGCTTAGCCGGACGTGCCCGTATTGCCGCGGCCGCGGCGCCGTCCTGGACTACGACGTATTAGGCGCTAAAATCGAGCGCGAGGTCACGCGCCGCCTGCGCGAAGAGAGCCGGGAGGAAATAACGGTCGTCGTCCACCCGCGCGTAAAAAATTTCCTGGACACGACGTTCGAGGAACGCTTAAACCGGCTCGAGCTCGAAAACGACGCCCAGGTCAACGTCGTCTCCCGCGAAGACATGGCGCTGGACGAAGTAGAAATAATCAACCCTCGGCGCGGCGCCGGAAAACGCCGCCGTTAACGCCAACCGGCGCCCTTATCATTAAAATAAGGAGGAACGTAATTTGCCGCCCAAAAAAGCCGACGAGGAAAAGCACGATACGAGTTTGGACCTCGACGTACTACGCGAATTGCGGAACATCGACCAAAGCCTGATCTCTTTGAAAGCGGCCTTCGAGAAACTAAAATCGGCGGGGGATTTGACGGACGACGACATAGACATCATTATGCAAGAATTCGAAGGTTTCGTTTCCGGCAAGGTGACGCAGCTGGACAAAGTACGCAACGACCTGCGCGCCCTCTACGAGCGCTATTACGAAAAATACCACGACCGCGCCATCGTCTCGGTCCACGGGGGCGTGTGCCACGGCTGCTTCGTAACCATCCCGCCCATGCGCCTCGACATTATCCGCCGCATGGACAGCATCGAATTTTGCGACAACTGCGGCCGGATCCTAATATGGGAAGCTGAGTAACGACGTTTCCCCCGCCCCACCTATGACCCCCTCCCTTCGAGTTTATCACGACGACGACATCTCGCCGGCCCCGCTCGAGGGCGCCGAGGTGGCGGTACTCGGCTACGGCAGCCAGGGCCGGGCGCAAGCCCTCAACCTCCGCGACGGCGGCGTCAACGTCGCGGTGGGCCTCAGGGCCGAGAGCGCGAGCCGCAACCTCGCCGCCCAGGACGGCTTCGCCGCCGTCGAGCCGGCCGCGGCCGTCGCCGGCGCTTCGTTCGTCGCCGTCCTCGTCCCCGACGAAGTCCAGCGAGAGTTCTTCGGCGGCGACGTAGCGCCCAACTTAAGGCCGGGGGCCGTAGTCATCTTCGCCCACGGCGGCCCGGTTCACTTCGGCGACGTCGCGCTGCCGGAGAGCGTGGACGTCGTACTCGTCGCGCCCATGGGCCCGGGTCGCCTCCTGCGCGAGTATTACGTGGAAGGCCGCGGCCTCAACGCCAAGGTTGCGGTAGCACAAGACGCCACGGGCCGGGGTTGGCCGCGCGCGCTGGCGTACGCCCGGGCGTTGGGGTGCGGCCGCGCGGGCGTAATCGCCACGACCTTCGCCGAGGAGGCCAGGCTCGACCTCTTCTCGGAACAAGCGGTCCTGTGCGGCGGCGTCCCCGCGCTTGCCGAAGCCGCGTTCGAGACGCTGGTGGCGGCCGGTTATCCGCCGGCGCTGGCCTATATCGAGTGCGTCCGCGAGATAAAGTACATCGCCGACCTGATGTTCGAGTACGGCGTCGACGGCATGCGGCGGCGCATATCGTCGACCGCGCTGTACGGCGGCGCCACCCGCGGCCCGCGCGTCATCGGCCCGGAGGCCGAAAAAGCGCTGAAGGAAATATTGGAAGCTATTGAGGATGGCTCCTTCGCCGCGGAGATGAAGAAGCGCTGGCCGGGCCGGGAAGAGTCCCTCGAGGCGGTACGCAACGACGGCCTGGAGGCCGCGCGCGAGGAGTTCGAGAAAATTATCCGACGAGCCGAGAGCGAATGAAAAAGCGGCCCAAGCGGGCCGCTTTTTTCTTGGGTCCGTACTCCCTTAGTAGGTAACCACCATACGCCGGACGGCGCTGCCGCAGGAGGCGTTGAGCCGATACAGGTACACGCCCGGCGCCACGTCGCGGCCGGCGTCGTCGGCCAGGTTCCAAACTACCTCGCGGCGGCCCGGCGCGCTCGCGCCGGCGTCGAGCGTCCGCACTCTCCGCCCGGCGAGGTCGTATATCGTTACGGCGTAATCGCCCGATACTCCGACCGGCAGCGAGAACGCTATCGTCGCGTCGGTAGTCGTCGGGTTGGGGTAGCTGGGCTCGAGCGCGAAGGCGTACGCCGTCTTGATGCCCGGCGTAGCCGGCGCCGGCCCGAACAGCTCGGCCTTGCCGGTAACGGGAATTACCTCGAGCCAGTAATTGTACGTCGTCGCGGCGACGACGTCGCGGTCCTCGTACGCGAACGGCGTCCGGCCCGTTATGAGCTCGGCGTTAAGACGCTCGCGCCTCGCGTCGGCGGCGCCCGCTTCGGTTCCCCGGTATACGTTAAAGCCGGCGTACGTGCCGCTCTCGCAGTCCCACGCCAGGCGAACGCGGTCGTCCAGCGCCGCGGCGCGGAAGTACTTGAGGTCGACGCCGGTGGAGGCCTTGAGGAACTGCAGCGCGGCGTACACGTTTATGCGGCCGGCGCCGTTGTGGTTCACCTTCGTGCCTCTTGTTTGGCCGGGTAAGGGGTCGGCCGTGAGCTCGAGAGCACGCTCGATCTGGGCGGGCGGTAACGTATCGTCGTAGTCCAACAGCAGCGCCACCGCGCCCGCGGCGCACGGCGTCGACATCGACGTACCGCTCTTATAGGTATAGCCGCTCGTATTGCGGTAATCGCAGGACTTAACGTTAACCCCCGGGGCAACGAAATCGGGCTTGATTAGGCCGATGCCCGGGCTCCAGTGGTAGTCGTCGTAGGGCGCGCATTGCGCGTGGCGGTCCTTGTCCCAACAGGCCGGGCCGCGGCCGCTGAAATAGGCCAGGTAGTCGTTGGAATCGGTAGCGCCGACGCCAACGGTACCGGATATTCCCTCGCGCAACGTCTGGTCGGGGTGGAGCCAGGGCGGCGGGCAATTGCCCGGCGTCGCGATGTTGAACGGGATGGGATAGGAGCCGGTCTGGTTGCCCTGGTTGCCGATGGAGTTGGTGTGGAAGACGCCCGCGGCCAGCGTCTTCTCGCTCGCCGCGCGGTGTAAGCCGTAGGCGGGATAGTTAGGGTATTTCTTCGACCAGGACGAGGTAATGACGTCGACCCCTTCGCTTATCGCCCATTGCCAGGCGGCCCACCACGTGCTGGAGGCGCCGCCCAACTTGGCTATCATAATCTGGGCGTTGGGCGCCATGCCGCATTGCGAACCGGCGGTGCCGTCGCTCGCGACGGTCCCGGCGACGTGGGTGCCGTGGCCGCTGTAATCCATCGTGTTGTTGGGGTCGCCGCCGTCGAAGTTCCGGCCGTGGTTGGGGTAGCCGGTCTTGGTCCACATATGGTCGGCGAGGTCGCGGTGGTTGTAGTTAACGCCGCCGTCGGCGACGCAGACCACTATGCCCGTGCCGTCGTAGCCCTCGTTCCAAACTTCCGGCGCCTTTATTTTCGACACGTTCCAGGCGATCTCGTCCTCGAACGCCGGGACGACGTCCTGCAGTAATTCGACCGGTATCTCCTTATCCCAGTGGACGTACGCCACGCCCGGCATCGCCGAGACTAATTCGACCGTATCCCGGTCCGCGCGCGCGGCCACCGCGTTCACTATCCAGAGCGGCATAATGTCCGCGACGCGGCCGCTCGAGGCGCGTCCCTCAAGGAACGCCACCACGTCGCGCTGGCTCGAGGCCGCCAACCGCGAGCACTCGGCCTCGACGACCACGCGGCGTTCGTCGCGCGTCAGGCCGTCCGTCAACGCCATGAGCCGGTCCTGCGGTACCTGCTCCTCCATAACAACGAGGACGCGCACGAGTTCCGTCGCGCCGACCCCGTCGAGGTGCGCCGCGAGCTCCGGCGTGACGTTGGGCGCGGCGTACGCGACGGCGCCCACCAGCGCAGCTAATAACAATAATCGCTTCATCTTCGTTCCTCCGTTTAATCCGTGGAGCCTTCTCGTTCCCACAGCGACTCACTTTTTGAGATGGGTTTATACCTTATATCTTTAATTATAATTAATCTGCGACAACAAATCAAGACTTTAACGCCGGTTGCTGCCGCTCGCCGGAGTCATCCGCACCTAAAAGTAGGATATTATAATATATTATAAAGGAGAAAGCGACCCAAATGGGCCGCTTTTCTCGTCCGTCCGTGCTCGTCTCTAACGCGTGACCACCATCCGGCGCGCGGCGCTGCCGTTGGACGCGTTGAGGCGATACACGTACACGCCCGGGGCTACGTCGCGGCCGGCGTCGTCGGCCAGGTTCCAAACTACCTCGTGGCGGCCCGGCGTGCCCGCGCCGGCGTCGAGGGTCCGCACTCTCCGCCCGGCGAGGTCGTATATCGCCAGCTCGTAATCGCCCGACACCCCCACCGGCAGCGAGAACGCTATCGTCGCTCCGGTAGTCGTCGGGTTGGGGTAGCTGGGCTCGAGCGCGAAGGCGTACGCCGTCTTGACGCCCGGCGTAGCCGGCGCCGGCCCGAACAGCTCGGCCTTGCCCGTCGTCGGGACCACCTCGAGCCAGTAATTGTACGTCGTCGCGGCGACGACGTCGCGGTCCTCGTACGCGAACGGCGTCCGGCCCGTTATCAACTCGGCGTTAAGGCGCTCGCGGCCGGCGTCGGCCGCGCCCGTTCCGGTTCCCCGGTACACGTTAAAGCCGGCGTACGCGCCGCTCTCGCAGCCCCACGCCAGGCGAACGCGGTCCTCCAGCGCCGCGGCGCGGAAGTACTTGAGGTCTATGCCGATGGACTTCTTGAGTAGTTCGAGCGCCGCGAAGACGTCGATGCGGCCGGCGCCGTAGTCGTTCATTTTCGTACCTTTTTTATGGATACCCCCCGCTACCACCGCCGCCGTGAGCTCGAGGGCTTTATCTATCTGCGCCGGCGGGAGCGTATCGAGGTAATCGAGGAGCAAGGCCGCGGCGCCGGCGACGTGCGGCGTCGCCATCGACGTCCCGCTCATCGAACGGTAACCGCTCGTATTCGCGAAATCGCACGACTTAATACCAGAACCCGGCGCCATTACGTCCGGCTTGAGGAGGCCTATGCCGGGGTCGTAGTGGTAGTCGTCGTAAGGACCTAAGGTAGAAAGGCGGTCCTTATCCCAACAAGACGGGCCGCGGCCGCTGGAGCTGACGCGCCAGTCTTCCGACTGCGTGGAGCCGACGGCGATGGTCCCGGCCTTGCCCTCGCGGAGCGTCTGGTCGGGGTGGAGCCACGGCGCCGGGGAATTGGCGGGCGCGGGGATGTTGAACGGCAGGGGGTAACCCGCGTTGACCAGGTGGCCCTGGTTGCCGGTGGAATTGGCATGTACGACGCCCGCGGCCAGGATCTTCTCGCTCGCCGCGCGGTACAGGCCGTACTGCGGATACTGGGGGTATTTGTGCGACCAGGATTGCGTGATGACGTCGGCCCCCTCGGTTATGGCCCATTCCCAGGCCTGGAACCACGAGCCCGCCCCGCCGCCGAGTTTGGCGATCATGATCTTGGCCTCGGGCGCGACGCCGCACTGCGAGCCGGCGGTCCCGTCGCTGGCGACGGTCCCGGCGACGTGGGTGCCGTGGCCGCTGTAGTCCATCGTATTGTGGGGGTCGCCGCCGGAGAAGTTGCGGCCGTGGTTGGGGTAGGAGGGGTTAGTCCACATATGGTCTTTGAGGTCAACGTGGTTGTAGTTGACGCCGCCGTCGCAGACGCACACGACGATGCCGGTACCGTTGTAGCCCGCGTTCCAAACGTCGGGCGCCCGTATTTTTGTGACGCCCCAGACGATCTCGTCCTGGGGGCCGTCAACGATGTCCTCCAGCAATTCCACCGGGATATCTTCGTCCCAGTTCACGGACGCGACGCCCGGCAGCGTCGATACCCGTTCGATAGTCTCGCGGTCGGCGCGCGCCGTCACCGCGTTCACGATCCACAGCGACGTCACGTCCGCGGCGTGGCCCGCGGCGGCCCGCTCGTTCACGTAGGCGAGTACCTCGCGTTGGCTCGAGTCGGCCAACCGCGAACACTCGTGCTCCACTACCACGCGCCGCTCGTCACGGTTCAGGCCCTCCGTCAACGCCATTAACCGGTCCTGGGGCATCTGCTCTTCCATGACGATCATGACGCGTACGAGCTCGCCGGCCGAGACCTCTTCCAAGTGGGCCGCGAGCCGGGGCGCAACCTTGGGCGCCGCAAAAGACGCCCCCGCTACAAATAACGCTAATATTAACGATGTTTTCACGCCGAACTCCTTTAGTCCGGCCCGCAGAAGTCGTGCCTTTCCCACGGGCGGTTTCGATTAATACAAAGGGTGAGTTTAAATCCTCTAATTATAACTTTATTTTGGAGCTGAAGTCAAGGCGACAATATCGGGTCGTAATCCCACGGCACATCTCTCACGCGCCGGCCGGCCGCGGCGCAAAGCCGGCCCGCAGCCGGAACGCCGCCGAGGCACTCTTCGCCGCCCCTTAACGCCCTTGACAGTTCGGCCATTATAGCCTATCATACGGTTCTTAGTTTCGCCTCGCGGGTTAAACCGTTGTGATTAAAGACGAAGTAACGCAAGCGCGCGAAATGAACGCCGCGCTGGCCAAGTTCGAGAGCGCCGTCGGCGAAGTCATCGTCGGCCAGCGCGACGTTATATTCGAAGTATTGGCCGGCCTCCTGGCCGGCGGCCACTGCATACTCACCGGCGTACCGGGCCTCGCCAAGACGCTGCTGGTCTCGACGCTGTCGCGCGCGCTCGAGCTCTCGTTCTCCAGGATACAGTTCACGCCGGACCTGATGCCAGCGGACATCACCGGGACCGAAGTGTTGGAGGAAGACGCCGAGCGGCGCCGCCACTTCCGCTTCGTGCACGGCCCCATATTCGCGCAAGTCGTACTTGCCGACGAGATAAACCGCACGCCCCCCAAGACGCAGGCCGCCCTCCTCCAGGCGATGCAGGAGGGCCAGGTCACGGTGGGCGGCGCTACGCACGAATTGCCCAAGCCGTTCTACGTATTGGCGACGCGCAACCCGATCGAACAGGAGGGAACCTATCCCCTTCCCGAAGCGCAGCTCGACCGGTTCATGCTGAACATCCTGGTGCCGTACCCCTCGGCCGAAGAGGAAGCCGAGATCGTAGCCGCGACGACCGCGGCGCCGCGACCGGAGCCGGAGCCGGTGCTGGCCGCCGACGACATCCTCGCTTACCAGAAGCTCGTGAGGCGAGTCCCGCTCCCCGCCGACGTGCTCGAGAAGTCCACCGCCCTGGTCCGTAAGACGCGCCCGGACGCCGGGGCCCCGGATTACGTGAACCAATGGGTCAAATGGGGGGCCGGGCCGCGGGCGGGGCAACACCTGATTTTGGCGGCCAAGGCCGCGGCGCTCTTGTCGGGTAACTTCGCCGTCACGCTCGACGAGGTCGAAAGGTTGGTCAAACCGGTGCTGCGCCACCGACTGGTTTTGAACTTCATCGCGGAGGCGGAAGGCGTCACGGCCGACGACGTGCTGACCCGCCTCGTCGCGGATACGTTGGATTGACATGGGTAGACGCAGGCATATAAACGTCGTCATCGCGCCGGAGGACCGCTCCGGAACGTTGACCCTCCGCATGCAGCTCAGATACTTCTACGCCCTCGTCATCTTGACCTCGATCGTCTTCATCCTTATCGTGGGTCTGGTAGTGAACCAGGCCATGGACGAGGCCAAACTCGGCGAGCTGGAGTTGCTCCGCCGCCAGAACGGCCAGCTCAAGGAGAAGGTGGCCCGCATCGCCGCGGTCGAGAAGAAAATAACCAAGCTCGAGGTGGTCGAGGATAAACTAATGGTCATCGCGGGGGAACGCGAGGCGATCCGGGAGCTCGCGCCGGTATCGGTGGAGAGCGGCGAACCCGGGCGCGAGTTCTTGTCGGCGGCCGAGGGTATCCGACAATTCCGGGAATTGGCCACGTCGCGGCGCGGCATAACGCTGAAAGCCCCCGACGGCAACCCGGTGGAAAACGGCTGGGTAACGCGGGGGTTCGGCGAAAACGCCGGCCTGGAAGGCCACTCCTTCCACAGCGGCTTCGACGTCGCCTGTCCCGAAGGAACGGCCGTCGCGGCGACGGCGCCCGGCGTCGTAACGTTCGCGGGCGAGGACCCGATTTACGGCAACCTCGTCATCGTCCAACACGGCCTGACCGGCTACAGCACCTTCTACGGCCACAACCGCGAGCTGAAAGTACGCGTGGGCCAAAAAACGAAACGCGGCGACGTCATAGCGCTCGTCGGCAGCACGGGCCGGAGTTCCGCCCCCCACCTCCATTATGAGATCCGCCTCCACGGCGTGCCGGTCAACCCGGCCAAGTACATAACGCCGGCCGAGAAAGGCGAGGAAGAGGAGCCCCCGCCGCCGCCGGAGGAAGCACCGTCGCAAGAGGAAAAGCCCGTAAGCGAAGAGCGCGAGGGCGGAATCCCGGCCGGCGAAGAGGAGGCAGGCGGCGAGGAACCGCCTCCGCCGCCCGAGGAGCCGCCGCAATAGAAAACGAAACCTTAAAGTATTGCTTCCGCAGCGACAACTTTTTTGGAAAGGAGCTTAATACGAATGTTCGGAAAAGACGCAAGTTCCGCCGGCGATGGTAAACTCAACTCTATCATCGGCAGAGGCTCGCAATGCGAAGGCGAAATCGTAGTGGCGGGGGGCCTAAAGGTGGACGGGAGGTTTAAAGGCAAGATAAAGGCGGACTCGGTCTTCGTCGGCAAAGAGGCCGTAATCGAAGCCAGCGTCGAAACCAACGTCGCCGTCATCGGCGGTAAAGTGCAGGGCGACGTCACGGCGCGCGAGAGCTTGGAGCTACAGGCCAAGTCCGAACTAGTAGGTAACGTTACAACCAAAAACCTGATCGTAGGCGAATCGGCGATCCTCGACGGCTATTGCGACATGGGTCAAAAGGAACGCCACGCTAAAAAGGAAACCGCGAAGAAGCCGACGGGAGAAGTCGCGAAGGCCGGCGGGCCGGCGGGCACCCCCGGCTCGGCGACCCCGGCTCCCGCACCCCCCGGGCGTACGGATAAACGCTAAACGCACGGCCTCACCGGGACGCGGCGACGCGACGTTACCCCCCGTCGACGAAAAACCGGCCCTCGCGGCCGGTTTTCGAAATCGCGTAGCGCGCGCCGCACTCACTGTTCAGCGATCATCAAGTCCTTGTTGGCGTCCGTCAACGCGACGTACACTTTATCCGTCGAGGCGGCGACGCAAACCGGTTGGGCCGGCCGCTCGTTAACGCGCGTCTCCCCCGCGGAGCGCAACAGGCCGTCGGCCTCCAACGTATAAAACCTGACGTGCGCCGTCTTGTCGTTCCGGTCGACGTACGCCAGATACACCTCGTCCCCCGCCGCGGCCAACCCCGGCTTGTCCATCGGGTTGGTATTGACCCTGATCTCGGTGCGCGTATTTTTCAAATGCCTGTAGCTGGGGCCCTTGGAGGACTTGTCCACGGCGTACGTCGTCAACATATATTTTTCGTCCGAATCGATCCAAGCGACGAGCAAGTGGTCGTCGTGAAGCGCTATCGACGAGCCTACGACCGTTTCGCACTCCGCCAGTTTGCGCTCGTTCTCGAGCGAGATCTTCCCGCTGCGCGATACCTTGTACGAGACGATCCGTACGAATTCGTCGTCGGCGTCGGTATAACCCAAGAAGAGCCGGCCGTCGTCAAACGCCAAGCTCACACCGCCCTTGGGTTTAATTTGCGTGCTACGCGTATAGCTTCGTTTGAATTTAGTCTTCCCCTTGGGCTCGTATCGCAGCAATTGCACCTTCGCGGTACGGTAATCGACAAAAGCTAGGAAAATGGCCCCGTCCCCGACGACCATGGCGAAAGGGTCGTTGGTGCGGGAAGTCAACGCCTGCGACGCTTTTGCGTAGACCTCGCCCCCGCGGCTGGCGGACAACTCGAACCGGGCGAACTTCATCATAGGGTCGAGGCGCGCCCAAGCCAAGTAAACGTAGCCGTCTTCCACCGCGATCGCCGGCGACAAAGCCGTCTTCTCGTGGGTGTCGTAAACTACGCCTTGTACGACGCCGGCCAGGGCCGACGCAATTGCCGCTATAACCAACGTACGCTGCACAATCCTGCCCCCTTTCTGCGACCCAGCTTTAACCGGCCGCCGCTTCGGTCTCCTTGCCTTTCGACGCCGCGGCCTTATCGCCCTTCAGCGGTACGCCCGCCATCTCGTGCGTCGACTTCTCGAGGAACAACAACCGTTCCCAGTTCCGGTCGACCATCCCCTGAATTTCCTCGACCTGCTCTTCGGTGAGATGAGCGAAGCGGCCTTGCAACTTTAAATACTCCGCGACCGGCGTGTACTTACGGGGTTTGCGGTTTATATTATAAACGCCGCGGTCCACCTCTAAAAGCGGCCACACGCGCGTATTGACGGCAAGCCGCACCGACTTCACGGAATATTCCGGCGCCATCCGCCAACCCGGCGGGCAACTCGCGAAAATCTGTAGGTACTTCATCCCTTCGATGTCCTTGGCCTTGGCCACCTTGGCAACAAAGTCCTCGGGGAAGGCCATCGCCGCCGTGGCGACGTACGGAATTTGGTGGGCCACCATAATATCGACGAGGTCCTTCTTGGGCCGTTTCTTAAAGTGACGCGCCGGCGTCGTCGTCGTCCACGCCCCCCAGGGCGTCGAGCTCGAGCGCTGCACGCCCGTATTCATGTATGCCTCGTTGTCGTAGCATATGTAGAGGATGTTGTCGTTGCGCTCCGCGGCGCCCGAGAGCGCCTGGATGCCGATGTCGGCGGTGCCGCCGTCGCCGGCCCAGGCTACTACGTTTACGCCTTTTTTCCCCATTATCTCCAAACCGGCGACAAGGCCGCACGCCGAGGCCGCCGCGGCCTCGAACGCGATGTGGAAAAGCGGGACCCCCAGCGTCGTATAAGGGAACGGGCCGTCGATAACCGACCAACAGCACGCCGGGACGGTGAACACCGTGTTGGGCCCCAACGCCTTGAGCGCGTACCGCATCGCCAGCGCGGCGCCGCATCCCTGGCAGGCCAGATGCCCGGCGCACATATATTCCTCGGGCGGTATCGTTAACTTCTTCGGAACTTCAGCCATTACGGTACTCCTTAAAGAACGGAATAAGGCACTGCCCGGGCCGTCAGGGCTTGACACCGTACCAATTGAATTCGGGACAATCGTCTTTTTCCGCGGCTTCGGCGATGGCCACCAGGTCGTGAACTTTGATGTCGCGGCCGCCGAGGCCGGCAACGAACCCCAACACCGGCGGCGCGCCGTCCCGGCCGTAGAGCGAGGCCTTCACCTCGGTGCAGAAGATCCCCTCCTGGCCGAAGGAGATGTTGCGGTCCACGACGGCGACCCTCTTTCTCCCCAGTAGCAACTCCCGAACGTCCTCGCGGGGGAAAGGCCGGAAAGTCCAAATTTTCAACGAGCCGAGTTTCTTGCCCGCGGCTCGAGCCTCGTCCACCGCGTCCTTGGCCGTCGAGGCGACGCCGCCGGAAACGACGAGCACCGTCTCGGCGCCCTCGCACCGGTAGGGGTCGACCATTTTGTAATATCGGCCCGTGACGTCGCCGTATTCCTCCGTCACCCGCTTTATGACCTCCTCGGCCTCCAGCATGGCGTTGTGTTCCATGTACTTGAGCTCGTAGTAGTGGTCTGGGCCGGTAAGGCCGCCAAACGCCGCGGGGTGCTCGGGGTCGACGGTGTGGGTGGCGACGCGGGGCGGTAGGAAGCGGTCGACCTCTTCCTGTTCCGGGAAATCCACCGGCTCCGCGGTGTGACTCAAGAAGAACGCCTCCAGCACTACCATCGCCGGCATTAATACCTGTTCGGCGACTTTGAAACTGATTATTATGCTGTCGAATATGTCCTGGTTCGACTCGGCGTAGAACTGCATCCAGCCGGTGTCGCGCTGGCTCAGGCTGTCAATCTGGTCGGTCCAGATGGTCCAGGGCGGCCCCATGGCGCGGTTGATGTTCGCCAACACGACGGGCAAGCGGGCGTTGGCGGCCCAGTGGAGGACCTCGTGCATCAGCGCCAGGCCCTGGGCCGACGTCGCGGTGAAGGTGCGGACGCCCGCGGCGGAGGCGCCGATGCAAGCCACCATCGCCGAGTGCTCGCTCTCCACTTTTATGAACTTGGCGTCCATGATGCCGTCGGCCACGAACTCGCTGATCTTCTCCACTACCTGCGTCTGGGGCGTTATGGGGTACGCCGAGACCACTTGCGCCCGGCCCACGCGGGCCGCGTGCGCGACGGTGTGGTTGCCTGTTACGACTTGTTTCATAGTTTGACCCTTCACAAAGAGCTGGAGGAGAGGCAAAGCTCCCCGCTTTAAAGACCTTCTCTCATCTCTATGCAGTTCACCGGGCACTCTTCGGCGCAGACGCCGCAGCCTTTACAGTAGTCGAGTATTATCTCCGGCGGCTCGGCACAAGATATGGCCAGGTCCGGACAGAACTTCCAGCAGAGCATGCATATAGTGCATTTCTCGTAATCTATAACCGGCGTAACGTTGCGCCACGAGCCGGTCAGGTTCCAGGACATTCTCCCCAGGCTCTTGGCCATGGGCGGCATGTCGCGAGCGCCGCGGATTTCGATCTTCTCAGTCATGTTTACCTCGCGCTGCGTTTAAGGCCGCGGCGCGTCTTTTTCGTTTCGGCCTTGGCGCGGACGCGGCTCGCTTTCTTCTTGTTACCCAAATTCTCAAAATACGTGGCGGCGGCGACGAGTAGCGGCAGAGCGCGTTGGGCGTCCCCCGCGTCGGCCAAGTGCGCGCCGAAATCGGCCCGGGCCTGGGCGGCGGCGAGGGTATCGGTCGCGGCCAATATATCTACGGCTTTTTTAAATTGACGGGTGGCCTTCGCCCGCTCGCCGCTCGCCGCGGCTATCGAGCCGTTCACGTGGTGGCATATGCCGGCGAACCGGCGCCCCGGCGCTTTACCGAGCAATTCGCTCGCCGCGGCCGCGGCCCGTCCCGCGCGCTTCAACCGGCCCGCGGCGGCGCACGCCCCCGCCAGCCGCAGCCGCGCCCGGAGCGGCAAGTAGGGTTCGGGCGATTTCTTGGCTCCGGCCGCGGCGGCCGCGAAACGCCGGCACGCTTCGGCCTCGTCGCCGCCGGCCAACGCCACCCTGCCCGAGGCGTATTCGTAATACGGCTCGACGTTAAACGAAGGCAACTCCTCGGCGTTGCGCGCGGCCTGCCGCAAGTACTGTTTGGCGGAAGCGGACCGGCCGGCCTCGGCCTGCGCCGCCGCCAGCGCGAGCTGACATAGATACTGTCGGAACGTATCGGCTACGGCCCGGGCCACCCGCAACGCGCCCCTCAATTCCTCCAGCGCGGCCGCGAAATCCGGACGGCGCAGCTTGGCCAACCCCAGGTAATACCGCGCCTCGGCCTCGAGCCGCCGATGACCCGTTTCCTGCGCTATGGCCAGCGCGTGCTCGAGGTCGTCCACGGGGACGGCGAGGTCGTCGTCGTAGTACTTGGCTACGCCGAGCCGGATCAGAACCGCCGCCGTTGCCGGCCTATTACCCAGGCTCGTCGCGGTCGCGAGCGCTTTCCCATAGTGACGCAGAGCTTCTTTATACTTACCGACGCGGAAGGCGACGGCCCCCAAATGGGCCTGGGCCGCGGCCTCGCCCCCCCGGTCGCCGGTGTCGCGCGCCAATTTCAGCGCGCGGCGGTAGTACTTGGCGGCGGCGCGTTGGTCCCCCTGCGCGGACGCGATCGACCCTATGCCGTCGGCCACGAACATGAGCAGGCTCTTGTCGCCGCCCTTTACCGCGATCGCCTCCGCCATATGAAAGTAGCTCATGGCCTTCGACAAGTCGAACGTGCGCCGCCGGTGTTCGCCTAAATTGTACAGCGCCCGGGCGATATGGGCGGTGGCGTCAAATTTTTTAAAGATAGCTAGTGCGGCGTTGAGATTAGAAACGGCGCGCCGCTCGTCGCCCGCGGCGCCGTAGGCGCGGCCGGCCAGGTTCATCGCCTTGGCCAGGCCCAAGCGGTCGCCTATCTCCTCCGCCGCGGCTTTCGCCTTCTCGAGCACCGCGCCGGCCTCGGCGAATTTACCCTGAGCCAGGTAAATCTCGCCCCGGCGCGTATTGAGCTCCACCAGCTCGCGTCGTATGAGCTCGTCGCCGAAGCCGCCCTTTCCCACTTTGGCGGCCGCGACGGCCATGCGGTCGTAGTGTTTCAGCGCTTCGGGCGCGTCGTACGCCGCCCACGCCCGGTCCCCGGCCAGGCGCGCGAATACCAGAACCTTCTCCCATATCTCCCCCACGAAAGAATGCCACGACAGGTCGGGGACGACGTCCAAATCGCCCTCGCGGAATCGCTCCTCCAGGTATCGGCATATTTTCTGGTGGAGGCGCTTACGCCGACGCGCGCCGATGCGCCGGTATATTTCCTCGCGGACCTTGGGGTGGGATAAGCGATACCGGTCGGCGGTCCCGGCCACCGGGACGGCCAGCTCATGCTCGACGCAGACGTCCAGGATATCCGCCAAGTAACCCTCGTTAATAGAGACCGCGGCGCGAATGCCCTCGGGCGCGAATTCGTCGCCGAAAGCGGACGAAACTTCCAATACCTTTATCGTGCGGTCGTCCAGCCGGGCGAGCCGCCGTTGAATAATCCCGCGCACGGACCCCGGGACTTCATAATCGGCGGGAATCGGGGCGCCCTCTACGGCGTACTTGCGGGGCGAGAGGCCGTCTTCGTAGAACGACTTCAACGTCTCTTCTACGAACAACGGATTCCCCTCGGTCTCGCCGTATACGAAGTCGACGAAGGACGGCGCCACGTCGGGAACGCGGAAGATGAGCCGTATCATCTCCGCGACTTCCTCGCGGCCCAGGCGGTCCAGCTTT
>SDBS01001793.1_pt1 | contig 21648 bp, 29 predicted proteins | sample 2277091 | NCBI WGS metagenome assembly SDBS01 (sample SAMN10404972, study PRJNA504765) | marine sediment metagenome | isolation source: marine sediment core GS10_PC15, 163 cmbsf | place: Arctic Ocean: Southern Knipovich Ridge | collected 2010
CCATCTGGACTATGCGATCGTGCGCTAAACCTAAAGACTTACCCTCGGGCGAGTTCTTTTTTACAAAGTCTTTAGTAACAGGCGGGGTCGGCGTCTTGGCTTTTAATTCTTCCTGATATTCCGCGACTCCGGTTGATTTAATCTTTAGCTTAACCGGTATTGTTACAGCTTTTTTTCTGCCCTCACTATCCTCTTCAATTTTCGTAAGTTTAATCTTCGAATAGCCACGACTATCAAATAAGCCAGCACCCTCGATCAGTTCGGATATGACTTCAATTTCTTTTACCTGTTCCATTTTTGACACCCTCATTTTGAGTTAAATTAAATATTTCTACACTGCCGGTTCTACATCTAAACCGACCGTAAAGCCGGTCAACTGCGTGATGTCACCATAGCATTGTGTGGCACAGGCTATCGTGATCCCTTCCTCGCCCTCTGTAAGACCGCACTCGCTTGCTGGCATCCATAGGCCGTTATATTTCCAGCCCAGATCGGTACCGCCAATCTCAATTACATATTCAACAATACAGGTTGATTTTAAGGCATCTGCAAAAGCCGGGTTTGATACCGCGCCCTTGCGTGTAGAGTCGGTTTCGGTCGTTTCTAAAGTATGAGTGTCTGCGCCCACCGTTGTCGTCAGGCCATCATTCATGGCAGCAATCCAATCCAAGATATTGGTTGTCTTGGCTGCGTCCGTGACCGGAAACGACCACGATACTGGAACGGGTGCCATGACGGGAGCATCAGACCCGCTAATATAATGCGCCTCAGAGTTCATGTTCCCACGGTCCAGCTTTAAAAGTTCTTCCATTGTGGGCACGCCTATGGGCGCGGTAAAGTCCCCAGGATCAAGCGTGAACGCCAGATAAAGCGGTGTGGCCGTACCGTCATACAGCCTAATTCTCGCATCTTTTAAGGTTTGAATTCGCATTTTAATTACCTCGTTTTAATATCTGTTTGCTAAAATATGAGTCATTTCGACTACTCCGTAAACCCCACCGGCAGCCGTTAAAATATTCCCTTCTTCCCCCTCCGTTACTTGCGTTTCGCTCGGCAGGAAAAATACCTCGTAATACGCAAACCCGACATTCAGGCCGCTTCCCGGACTTGAAAACAGGATCATTGCATTAACGGCTTTTTGGTTAGCATCGGCAAAGGCCGGATTATCAACCGAGCCGTCATTTTGAGTCGAGCCCTTTGCGGTTGTTCCTGTAGCTGTCCACCTGGCAGAGTCCGGATCGCCGCAAGCCAGGGCGATTTGAATATCATCCTTGTTATACGTTTCATCAATGATGCACGAAAAGCTGATCGGCAGCGGCTCGTAAAGTTGCATATCGGTCGGGTTGATATAGTGCATTTTAGCATTAGCATTGCCTCTATCTAAAACTAAAACTTCTGCCGGTCTTGCTCTGCCGATCGGCCCGTTAAAATCCATCTTTGCAAATGAAATCTCGAAGTACTGGCCATCGACCGGGCAAAGAACGTCAACATCGACATCAGGTGCTGAGGACGTTGTTAGTTGGAGATAAATATATAGCTTATCAGAATCAAGATTTGCATTAAAAGCGTCCGCGCCGATAGCCCAATCAAGCGGAGCCTTAAAGCTGATAATTCCATCTTGGGCGAAACAGTCCGGACTGACAAACGTGCCGTCCGCAATCGTAATCGTGCTGTTAAAATCCGTGCCGTTAAAATAATAACCTTTCAGAACCCCAGACCCGGCGGCATACTCAGATCCGCCGCCCTTTAAAAACTTTACCCTGGCAAAAGGAATGTCTGAGCCAATATAAATTCTATCATCATTGTCGGCTAAAAGATTATTGGCAATATTGGCGTCATCCGCTTCAAGGTCCGTTGTTTTGTTTGTGTACGTAGACACACCATCGAAATGAACCATATCAACGGTAGCGTCATCCCTCGGCGCGGCCCCGTGCAAAACGTCCGCCGAATCAAACAATCTTAAAACACCGTTTTTGCCTATAAGGTGCATTGTTTATATCCTTATATCGGGTCTGTCCTTGCCTAAAAACTTTTGAAAAAACCGCTCTCTAATATATTTAGGGAAGTTATTTTTCTCCCTGTTAAAAAACGGTCCGATCATTGGCCGGGCCGGGATAGTAAAAAACCGGGTTGACTTTTTAACCGGGTGCCCCACTGCCGGGAAAAACTTCCGTCTCATTTCGGGTGTAATTCTTATCCTCTTGCCAAACTCGTGCATTTTAGCAATAGCCGGAATCGTGGCTGATTTGCCATGAAATTTAAACCGGGACTTGCTTGGTAAAAAACCAAGTCTTAGCAGCAGTTGTCCTTTCGACATTCCGACCTTAAAACGAATCAGGCGCCCCATGAAATACAACGGCCCCTTTCCCCGGTGTCCTAAAAGATTCCAGTTGGCGCCAGAAGTGTTTGCCTTGGAGGTTATCGGGCTCTTTTTTCTGGATCCTCCAATTCTGCCCTTTTCAATATCCTTTCTCAATTTCTTCCTGAAATGCCCGCCGGCCATTTTAAACGCCTCCCGGGTGGCCCACTTGGCCCTTTTCGGGCTCACCTTGAGGGATCGGATTAATTCCTTATCGTGGACTTTAACAGAAATTTCGGTCATGTCTCTATCCGTCTGAGCGAGATAATAAAAAAATACGGGTTATCCGTTATTACTTCCTGGGTTGGATCATGCTCCCAATCCTTACTGTCAAACGTATATGTATCACCGTGTTGAGGGTTTGAAACATCGGCAACCGCGACCGCTATTTGACATATTGCAAAATTATCACCCCTGACATACGGTTCCTGGAACGGTCCGTCTCTGCTAATCAATGCGTTAATTGACGTTCCTGCGCCGCCCGTAGGGGTATATGTGACCGCCTGGGCAAACTCATTCACGTTTAAAGCGGTCGCGGCAAAGTCCGTTCCTATTTGATCTTTTAAGGTCATTCGTCAGTTGGATCCATTACCCTCTATCTTGCCAAACCTTGATGTAATCAATGGTCATAGTTCTCTCAATCGGTCCAGCGGCAATGACCTGAACAATCGCAAAAACCGACAATGTTCTACCGGCCTGAACATCGAGCGTTACCGACGCGATTTCAGCATTATTAACCCATACTCTCGGCAAGTCAGGATCGGTTAAATCAAACCGTACAGTGACATATGTTCCGTTGGAAATATTAATTAAAGTGTCCTGGTAAGTGCCGCCAGCGCCGGCATCATTGGTAAACATAATAACAGCATCCGCGCTGATCCCGTTTTCTTCCTGAAGGCCAACCATCATGCAATCGGTACATGCCCCGGCAGTAAATTCAGTAACCGCCGCTGTCGCCAGCCCGACCATTGCGATTGCATCAACGATGTTATCTACCTTGAAACGAAACTCGATAATTGGATTTTGGTCTGTATAAATTACCGGCTCACCAAAAATGGTTGTACTGTCATTGTCTGCTGAATTAGCCGTGACTAATTCCAAAACCCCGCCGACGCCATTGGCAAAATTCGCCATGTCATTTTCGTTCGTACCGCCGACAGTCCAGTATGCCTCTTTCGATCCAAACTCATCTACCGCATCACCAGAATTGCCGTCATCAAACTCCTCAACAAAGTAGTATTTTCTGGAACTGATATGACCAACCACATCAAAGTCAGCTACAGGAGCATTACTGCCCAGGGCAACCCAGCCATCACTGCCTTGCACGAAAAGAGCATTGACTTCATTGTCAGACTCGACTCTGAAATCAACGTCAATCGTATCCTCGTTAATGACAACCTCGGTCGGTGCGCTGTTCGCTGTATCTTCGCCGCCGATTGAAATCAGGTTGCGCTCGGTTCCGTTGACCATCGCGTAAATGTCAATCTGTCCAGACTCCGCGGCATTGGTAACATCCGAACTCAAAGCCCTGATTGATCCCATAATGGTTTCAGTGTTTCCATCATCGTCACCGGAAAATCGGATTTCGCCCACTTCATCATCGTCGGCTGCATTATCCCCATTTTTTACAATATGGATAACTGCTCCGTTGGCATCAGTATTGGTATTGGTAATGACCGTGATCGGCTTTTCCGAAACCGCGCTATTAAGGGCAACATCCCCGCCCGACACAGTTAAATCACCAACAATGGTTACTGATTGGTCACTTGCAATGGTTACCGCCAGCGTGTCTGTGTCCGATCCATCGGGAACTGTATAAAATAAAATCTCGGTCGGCGTATCGGTTCCTGAATCCCCCCAATCTGCCGCTGCTTGTATCAAAATCGCCTCTTGAACTTCAACACCGGCATCATCATATCCGGCAATCTGGATTCTTAGAAAATCATCACCGGAACTATTAGCAGTAGCGTCACTATTCACAGACCGAATAATCGGAGAAGTTGCGCCACCGGCTGTCATTTCCAATTTTAAAACCGGCTTGCTTGCCGTGGCACTTTGAATATGCAAAAGTTCATCGGTTGCCGCTGCCGTTGCCGTGCCAATTCCAACCTCCCCTGTGCTTTTAATAACCAGGGCGGGAATCCAAGTAATCGCCACATCAGCCGCATTGGCCGTATCCTCGGTATTGAAAATGTAGGTACCATTTGTCATTTGAAGCATCGTGGATTCATCACTTGCATTGGTTGAAATGGCTTCCCACTGACTATCGTTGTCATCAAAATAAGCATTATGGCCTATATAACTTGAATCGCCCGCCGCCTGTACCGTAGAAGCCCCAAAGAATCCGCTGCCGCCGACCTGCAATGCCTGCATATCAACACTGGTTTCCCAATCCAATACAGCCGGAGAACCAAGAGTTAAATGTCCGTTAGTGACCTTTACATGACCAGAAGTAACTAATAGATCACCAGCTGTTAATGTCAGAACATCTGTGCCGGAAGCATTGCCTGAGATAACCGTGGCCCCATATCTTTTAACAGTAAAGTCGGGATTGGTGCCGTCTTTCAGATAAATATAAGCCCCGGTATAGGAAGCGTCGGAAATGTCTATAAAAAGCCCGTTCCCGGTCAGGCCCGTGCCTGATGTGGTAATGCTGATAACATTCCCACTGGTCAGAGCGTCATTGACATAGGTAATCCCGTTTGCCGTGGTCGTATTGGTATCAACCAGATTGATCAAGGCCCCAGCAGTTCTAACCCCGGTTGCAGTAATTTGAATCAGGTCGTGGCCGGTTATGGTGTTATTTGTCAATGTCACTAAATCGCTGTTAGCGGTATCAACAATGGTTAAATCACCCTGGACAAGATCCAGGTTGACACCGGAAGCCAAAATCACTTCTGAGGCTGCGCCGCTGGCGCCCATGTTAATATCGCCGGTTCCACCAGATGTACCGATATCCACATCGCCGGCACCGGCTCCAGCTCTTAATGTCAATGAGCTTCCAGCCGAAGATACTAATGCATCCTGCTCGATGGTGGTCGCGCTGATTGTTCCAGAAGTGGTAATATTACCGGCCCCGACATCAAGAGAAGTTCCTACGATTGCGCCGGCCCCGGACACATCAAAATTAGTGAAATCGATTGTAGCCGCACCGCCTGAAATCGTACCGGTCGTGAGCAAGATTACATTTGTCCCAACTGAAATAGAATTTGTAATATTGGTATCGGTCAGATCAATGGCGATTGCCAGGGTCGTATCTGCCGGAATGTCAATCGCGCCAGAGGCCGCAATGGTGACATTATTAGCTACTACGATAAAATCTTCCCCAGCGGTTGCTCCGTCGTCGGCACTGATTGTCACCGCTGACGATGCACCGGATGTAAGGGCTGCCGCCGCCGTAAAATCAATGCTGTTTTCATCGATCAAAGTGGTTTCGGATATAATTACATCCCCGCCCTGGCCTACCTGGAAAACAGTATCAGCAGACTCGTCATCCCTGGCCTTAATATAAATACCCTCACTATCATCGTCATCGAAAAACGAAAGAGTTAAAAGCGTAACTGATGTTGCCAGGTCAATATCGGAATTATAGATCGTCAAAGCGTCCACTTTTTCAGACGCGACAATGAGTTCAAGCAAGGTGCCATCGGTGGGTGTCCCTGATTTTTGTTCTAAAACCATGCCAGATACATCGCCGAAATTTCCCGTAAAATCCAGGTTGAACATGTCAGCAGTGCCACCGAAATCCCAGGTGGTTGTATATGTGGTCATATCAAGGGTTGCGTGTGCATCCGGTACTGACAGATCATCCCAGGCAGTGCCTGATAACATAACGCTGGTTTTAGAACCGCCATCAGTAATGACATAAAGGGTATCGGAATTGACATATAAATCCAAAAATCCACTAGGCGGTGTACCATGGTCGGCCCCTTCATCTGCAAACCTGATTCCGTACTTTCGCCGGGTCGGTGTTCCGGCCTCGGCAGGCATGACAAAAAACAAGATCAACGGAATCAGCAAAAAGAGTGTCAATATACCAATTAGTTTTTTCATTTTAAAACCTCCAAACCTTTTTTATTGAATCCGTTTTTATTCGTCGCCAGGAGCCGTCGTGCCGCTCAATACCTGGATATTGTAAACATAATCGGTTGCACCGATTTCAACATCCCATGCAACGCGGGCCTGGAAAGCAACCCGGCTGTCTAAATAGGCCTGTGTTTCCATTCCGAGCGATACAAACTCCATTCGCAGTTTCCATTTTCTTTTAAACTGCAATTTGGGCGCTCCGTAGTGCCAGCACGAGGCTGAAATATCATCGAACTTCGGAGTTGATACAATTCGCGCTACCGGCACATTCCACTTACCCCTCGGCCCCCAATTTGATACTTCGTTCTCGACACCCGGTACATGTTCGGAGTTGGCAACCTTTAAAACTTTGCCCACAATGGCGTCCGGAGCCATGATAACGATCTGACTTCTCGGGATGGTAACTCTCTTACCCCTGGCGTTTAACATCGTCGCCAGTCGAACACGGGCAGCTTCGAGGCTGTCTTCATCGACAAAGGCAGTGCTATTAAGACGATTGCCGGAAGGCGCGCGCGTTCCCGGGGTGTTCGCCGTGGAACTATAAAGCGCGGTCCCCGTTCCGCTCGGTCGATAAACAAAAGGCTCTACCGGACCGGATCTTGACCCTTCTTCATCATAAACCCTGGAAATGGTCTGCTCCTCGATCCATTCGGCAGGGATGATCCCCAAAGCGTTGGCTTTTGTAATCAGCATGGGCATGTCGTTTTCTTCAAGAACTTCCCTCTTGATGGTAAACTTTCGCCCATTTCGCTTGTGTTGGATCGTAACGGTTTCTTCCTCGGCTCCGATCTCCGGGAAATCGTCGGCGTCTTCCTTGACCTCATCCTGGTTTTTGTCAAGAGCGTGGACGTTGACAAGGGTCGTTACTTTTTTGTTGTCGTCAAAATCTTCGACTAACGCTTGCCCAACGGTTTCAACTCCCTGGTAGGCATCGTTGATCTGACCGACAACGGCGGTCCCGGTAAGCACCGGAAAGGCAGAGGTGCCGATTGCCCTCACAATACCGTCGTCCATGTCTTGCATTTGGACGGTCACGCGGACATCTGATAGGGCCGCATATAGCCCTTTCAGGTTTTTAAAATTTTCCAGCTTCAACTTGCCGGCATCCACCCCGGCCTGAATCTTTTGGACAAATACTTCGGGCTCATTCTGTGCCAGTGTCCGCAAGTCGGCCAGGGAAAGGGTCCTGTTCGCCCCTCCCATCAAATTCGATTCGATAATTCTTGTTTTCATTGTTTATTTCCTCCGTTTATTTTAAAATAATGCACCTTTTAAAAATTTATTCGATTAAGGGCTTTCTTCCGTCCATTCATCCAGTTGGCAAAGCACTATAAACCCGTCGGCACTTTCGGTGAGTATTTGGCACCAATTCCCGACAGTTGTTTGACCGATCGACTCACCATTGGCAATCAATACGCCATCCAGCCGGAATTTATCATCATCATCGGGATTAACAGACTGCGTGGCGCCGTCTATATTGATGACAATGATATCCATGCCGGGTTTTACGGCCGGCAAGGACAGTACCGTTGTCCCTGACAATAGAATCAAAGTGTTGTACATATCGTTTTCGGCCAATGTTTCGGCAGATGATATTGCTATCATTTTTCTACCGCCGCCCCGGGCGACCATGCTTTTTCCGAATCGATATCCCCAAAAGGATGCCGCCGGGTTAAAAGAAAAGTTCGCGTGAGATACATTCCGAATAGTGGTGTTTAATTCCTGCGGATAATGATCGTCGCCAACAACATAGGCTACCGCGAACGCCCCGGCAGCTGCAGTCAATTTTTGGGTCGTGCTGGCCGTCAGCGTGTAAGGATCTCCAACGGCTACTCCGGCCGCGGTCACCAGCTCGAACTCAAACACATCCTCCGGATGAAGTGAATAAAACTCTATATACCGCTCTGCGTTCAACTCCCCGGTTCTGCCAACAGCCGCTTTTTGTTCTTCCCTGGCAACCGCCAAAGGGTAGCGATGATCCGCAACCGCATCAACCGCCACGAAATAGCCGGAGGTCTCATTCCAAGTGCAAATTTCACCGATCTTGATCGCCTCCGTACTCCCGGCCTGCACCAAACCGAGGAAGGTGTGCGGAGTTCCGTTCTTTCTTGTTGAATATACAAATGGGTCTTTATTTACCGCCATGATCTTCCCCCTTATTTAACATAATTAATTTCGTCCCTATTTACTGGCCAGACCATTCACCGACAGTAGCTCTGACGATAAAACCGTCAGCATCCTCAGTGAAAATATGAACAGCTTTTCCAGCCCCGGTCGCTGTAATATAATTACCCGCCGTTGTCTGCGCGCCGTCCAGCCGGAATTGATCGGAAGCGTTCAGGTCGACTATATTGGCATTTCCGTCCGTATTGACAACGATAATGTCCATGCCGGGCTTTACAGCGGGGAGTGTTATTGTGGTCGTGCCTGACAACAGGATTAGCGTATTGTACATATCATTTTCGGTTAGAGTTTCGTTGGTGGCTATCGCTATGATTTTACGGCCCCCACCTCTCGCAACCAGGCCCTTGGCGAACCGATATCCCCAGAAAGATGCGGCGACATTAAAAGAAAAGTTCGCATGGCTAACCGACCGGATCGTGGTGTTTAATTCTTGCGGGTAATGATCGTCGCCGACCACATAGGCCACGGCAAAAGCTCCAACCCCGGCGGTCAATTTCTGAGCATCGGCGTTGAGCGTGTAGGGATCTCCAATCGCAACCCCAACGGCAGCAGCAAGCTCGAACTCGAAAACATCCTCCGGATGAAGTGAATAAAATTCCATGTATCTTTCGCCGTTCAGCTCCCCGGTCCGACCGACAGCCGCTTTTTGTTCTTCCCTAGAGACTGCCAGCGGGTAGCGATGGTCTGAGACGGCGCTGACCGGTATAAAATACCCGGTGGTTTCGTTCCAGGTGCAAATTTCACCGATAGAAATAGCCGCTGTGCTCCCGGCCTGCACCAAACCGAGGAAAGTGTGCGGGTTGCCATTCTTTCTGGTTGAGAACACAAAAGGATCTTTATTTACTGCCATTTTATTTTCCTCCTGTTATATTTTTTAATTACCCACCGAAATTAAACTGAGTGGGATTTGACAGTCCGTTGATAAAAGCATCATCGTTATCGCCCAGGCTTTTGAATGAAATAACCTCGGCACCCTTACCCTTGTCCTGAATGCCGGTCCCGTTCAGAAGCCCGCCCTTGTCCTTGTTGTCGGGATCTTCGCCCAGGACCGCCTGGTCCGTAATGGCTTTCAGGCATTCGGTTTCATTTTTCCCGTTTAAGATCATGTCTGAAACCAGGCTTTTGCATTCCAGGGATACCGCCGCCGCGCGGCCCGTAATGTCAAGGGCCTGCTCGGATGTGATTCTCATTTGAGGCTTAGCATCTTCGATAATAGCTGACCTGACCGCCTTAACGATGTCATCCGTTTTGGGAATGTCTGATGCTTTCCCCAGATCAAGACCCTTCAAAACTTCTGTGATAATTTCCTTAACTTCTTTTCTGTCCATTTGATTTTCCTCCGTTTTTTGTTTAGTATCTCCGGACTTAAATTCATCCGCAAACTCTCCAAGTGATTTATTGACTCCCACGGTCCCATCTGATGGAATCGGGGTTAAACTAATTTCAATGGGCTTCCATTTTATAGCTAAAGTAACGGGGCCTTGAAATCCCTCAAACTCTTCGCCCGCTTCAACATGAGTAATAGCCACCGGGACCGCCCCTACAGATACGCCCTTTAAACTGCCGGATTTTACCTTATTGAAAGTTTTAATGCTTTCTTCATCTTCATCAAAAAAGATTGCAGCCCTGCCAGTACGGTTTTCGAGTCTAACATTTTCAAGCCGTCCGATAATTACAACAGGTTGACCTGGGCCTCGTGGTTGATGATTTAAAAGAGCACTCCCTATGTCTCTGAGATAAGACAGGTCAACATTATCATCACCATGTAGCAATATTTCAGGATCAGACCACGAAAATGGCTTGTGCGGTTCTTCAGATGAAAAACTAACATCTACACTACGATTTTTTTCGTCAATGGCTCTTACATTGATCTTAAACGACCGATAAAACAGACCTTGCTCCTGTTTCTTCATCATCTACCTCGTCCTCTATGTCGGGTTCTTCCTCGGCCTCTGGCTCCTGCATGGAATTAAGTATCGAGCCGGGTTTTAGATTGTATTTTTCTTCTGCTTTTTGGATCTTCTGTAATTCTCGCCCGCGAGTATCAATTATCGTATCAATGTCCCGGCCCTTGCCCGCCGCGATATTTGTCAGGGTATCAGTGGCCATATTAAGTTCAATGCTTTTACCCTCGGCCTCTTTTTTCGGGTCAACCCATTCCCAGCCGGGCGGCACCCAATAATGGGCCTCGTAATCTGATTTCCGGCGGTCATAACCCGGCGCCTTGACAACGCCTTTGCTGATTAAAACCCTTAATAGTTTAATATATGACCAATAACAGAAATGATTTATGATATATCTTTGCCTCACTCTGGCAGCTAAATAAAACTGCAAAAGAACCGTCCGGGCATTGGAATAATTCATTCCCTGCCAATCCTGGTTGGCTACCTCCGGCGGTATATTAAGACCGTTGGCAGGGCCGCTTAAAAGCTCTTTTGTGTACGAATCAAACGCCGAATTGGGCCTGGTCGGTGAATTGATCTTCGCTTCCTCACCGGGCCTGAGATAGTGCCATTTCCCCGGGGCAAACTCATTGATTTGATTGTATTCGCTTGACCCGCTCGGCTCCGTGTAGTTTTGAGCAAAGGTACTCGGTCTGCTGGTTGTAACAATCCCCGTCATACAGGCATCTTCGAGCGCGGCCAGTTTTTCAGCCTCCATGTATCGATCCAAGTCCTGTAAATCCTTTAAGCCTGGGGCCAATTGAGAATAACCCCTAGTCTGCTCGGGCCTGGTGGCGTAATATAAATGCGAAACTTTCGGAGTGCCGTCTTTATCGAAAGCCTCGATTTCTTCCATGTTGTCGAGGGTGGGTAGGCTATGAGCCATCTTCTCGCCGTACGGATACGCATCGCCGGGATGCAATTTCAAAACAAAGAAGGATTTTTTGACGCCTTCATCGTCGTACCGAACACCATTTCTGATTTTATCATCTCCAGACAGTTCAATCGGGGTTTGCAGTCTGTCAATTTCTAAAAGCTCAATGCAAAGCGGAATTTGCCGGCCAAAAACCTTTCTGGATCTCCGACCGCTGTTTCTAAAAACCGCTAAAAGCTCTCCGTCGCGATCCAATGCGCTCTCCACAAGTGCTTGCTGCTCATAAAAATTATGATTCAATTCCGAGTCTGATATCCTAACCCATTCCGCCCAGGCTTTTTCGACTGTGAAGTTAAACTCTTTGGCATCCGGCTCCGTGATTCTTGGAAACTGAAAATCATTGTCATCAGCCACGACATTGGCCTGGAATGTAATTCCCTGTCCTATTACGTTCTCAGTTATCCGCCTTATCGGACCAGCCACACGGCCATTGTTATATTCTAAGCTACGGACCTGATTCCTAAGGGCTTCCGCGCCGTCCATAGCAGCAGAATCAGGACTTAGCCTTGACGTTAAAAAATCTTTTCTTAATCTTCCGCCGTCTATCGCCCCAAAGGTTGCCCGGTTTGTGCGGCCCTCTAAAAATCTGTCAATGTAATTATCGTTCTGTCCTCTTAGCCGATCAATTCTCAATCTTGCAATCTCAGCTTTAAGAGCGTGCTCCGGGGCAATATTCGCCAATATTTTATTAAGCCAGCGCATTAGCTAAATCTCCGGTGGCTGGAATAGCTTGTCATGGTGTCCCTGTTGCCCGTATTTTCAAGAGCTTCCAGGTCATAGGTTTTTTGCAGTAAATCAATAAGTTCCTCGTAAGTTCTATATTTCAAATCATAGCCCATGATCGAATATGATCCAACTAGCGGCGTATTTGCTACATGATTAGCGATAGCGTCTTTAATCGCTGTTCTGAGCGCGGCCCATGTGGAAAAGGTAGCCATTTACCTGCTCACCTCAAATCTATGCTTGCAGGCCCGGCAACGCAGAGTAGCCTTGTATCTACTGGCCTGTTCTGTCACACAAGGGGCTTCCCCGCACTTCGGACAGGGCGAATTTCTCCACTTTCGGGTCGGTTTTGCCTTGATTTCAGCCGAAACCGGAGCCTTTTCCTGCTTTTCAGGGGCTAAATCAGCCTGTTTTGCCTCAGTTACAGGCCCTTTTTTGTCGATAACCGACTGTTTTAATGACTTTTTAGTGCGTTTTTTTCTCGATTTGCGAATAGATTTTGTATCGGTGGGCATAATAACCTCCAATTTTGAGGTTATCTTAGCATAGGAAATTTGCGGAAAATGAGGAAAGGGCGAAAATACCCTTAAAATGGGGTAAAAGAGGGTCGAAAGTACCCCAAGAAAGTTCTTGACAAGGGTTTTTTAGCAGTTTTTGGGTTGATTTGTGACACCCTGCGCCATTAGTTGACATTCTATGGCAAGTTAATGTAATTGCTGTGTTTTTTAGAACTAATTATATGCCTGTGTCATGGTTTGTCACTTAGTTATATGACAAAGTTTGTCACTATTTATTTGGCTCGATTTGACTGATTTGAAGGGATATAAATTATTATCTTACATGATTACAGGCACCTATGGCGTTTTATCAATGTTTATTCTGTCCTGGCACGTTAGTTGCTCTACTAATAAAGCATGAAACAACAAAACATAAACCCAAAAGGAGCAAGCAATATGAATCTTTATGAAATAAAAGGAAGCAACAACTTTAATGGTAACAGCGGAACGTGGACAAGAGAAGCAATCTCAGAGCAAGAAGCGAGGGATTATTTCGGGAGTGATGGTGATATTGAGTCGATTAAAATGGTTGGCGAAAGTGCCCCAATCATAGCAGAAAAAAAAGAGGAGGTTGCCATAGAAATTATAGACGCAGAAGAAATCCTTTATGAAATGGATGCAAACAATTGTGATAAAATAACGGTTAAAGAAGGTTTTGGGCAAATGAAAACTTATACTCGTAAAGAAGTAGAAAAAAGCCTTTTCGGATATAAATACCGTATTCGCGCCATTAACGATTAACCCTCCGACCCTGCCCTTGACTTCGGTTGAGGGTGGACGTGGGAAGGTTAAACCACTAACTAAAAGGGAGGCAAAACATGAATATAATTCAACTTTTAATTATATTAATTATTGTACTATTAGTTCTTGGAATTATTGGATTTTATAAATTAATAAAATCACAAATGAAAAAAAGATGGAAAAACAGAAAATAAAGTCGAATCCCGAAAATAAGTAAATCTAACCCCCCCGCCGGAGGCATTGTATCCGGCACGGAGTTGTGAATGATGGATACTGATAAATGTAAATGCGGGGAACACAAGTACAAAAACGACGACCTGTGCCTGTCTTGTAAAAGTTTGATTCTCGCCGGAAGGCTTGACCCAATCAAAAAAGCCCGGCTGGACGGTATAAAAAAGTGGATGAATTTAGCCAGAAAAAATAAGCAGTGGCGACAACATAGAATTTTAATGCGGGCGTATATCTTGGAGTTAAATCAGTCTCCATCAATCTTACCATCCGGCACGTCTTTATAATCGCCGGTTTGGGTGTTGTCTCTCAGCCATTTGTCTATATTTTCAGCATGGGCATAGATCCTGTTGTTGATCCGGGTAACAGGCATGCCCATTCGAAGAAACATATTAAGCACCTTTTTCCCAAACCCGAAGCGGTCCATGATGCTCTCTTCGCCTATAAGCAGATTGGTTTTAAGATCGTTTGACACGACACCTCCGGTTCAAAGCTACGACGCTTTTTCGTAATCACAATATCTGCAAACATAACGCTTTGTCCCATCACCGTCCATAAAACATCCGTCAAATGGACCATGCCAATTTAAAAAACAAAGAGGCCTGTTCAAGCAAAACAGAATCCCACGCTTAATATAAATCCAATAAAAACCAAGGCCATATTGATACCATTTCTTACTGCGCATGCCCAACACACTATCAATAAGTTCATCCTTTTTCACTCAAAGACCTCCTCATTCATGATTTCCTCCGATCATTCCGCCGGCGCTCACGCCCTCCGGCATTGAAATAATCAAGACTATAAACCTTGCGTCGGATCTTCTTGCGCCTTTTAGGTTTTGGTTTCATAACCACCTTTTTATTCGATAATAAATCCGTTTGTACCATTTTAACCGCTCCCATTTCTGTCTAAGACGTTCTAATAGTGCATATGCACAAGCATCTACAAAAGCCGCCTGCCTTTCAGCCTCTATGTATTTTTCGAGATCGTTCATTTTTCAACCCATCGCTCTAAAGCCACGCCAACAATCCAACCGACCGTAAAAAACACCATCGCTATAATGATATATATTTCATCCCAAAAAGTTTTTATGGTCCCCCAAAAAGCCGCCCTTTGGACTTTCCTTCTGTCCAAAATCATCGGACACCGGCACACTTTGGGATTTAATTAGCTTTTCGATTTCGTCCCATTCCAGGATAGATATCCCTGCCCGAATAGCAGCAGCATAGGCGTAAACAAAAGTGTCAAGAGCATCGTTCCGCTCTCGGGTCTTAACCCATACCGGATGCGGGAATCCCTTTCTGAATTCGGTGATGATCTTTTCGGCAGTCAGTTGCATATAAAATTCATCCTGCATACCGATAGGAAAATGAACATAGCCGGGTCCGGGCTCTTGAAGATTCAGCCGGCCGTAAATCATGGCCTTTGCCGTATCCGAACCGACCGACCAAAGCTGCACTCCCTTTTCGATCTTAGCCCCGGAAAAATCAACATCCTGCAACGACGGTGCGTTTGAAATAACAGGCCTGCCCGGTTTCGGAGCACCACGAACCGCGATCACCCTCGGCATTCTTGCCCGGCAATAATTATAAACAGCCTGCGTTCTATGGCCGCCGGTATCGATAGCCATAGATTCAATACGCAGATCAGCCCCGGAGTTGTGCCGGTAGGATCGTTCGAGAACAGAGTCAAGTTCCTTCCAGACATCCCCCTGGGCAGGGTCGCCGTATAGCTCTCCATGATAAACCAGCCATGATTCCTCGCCTTTGCCCCATGCGTAGACCGAACATATCAATCTGTTGTCCTGGGTATCGACACCGGCTGTTAAAAGCAATCCTTTCTCGGGAACGGTCAGAATTTCATACGGTTCTGCCCTTGATTTGAGCTTAATCCATTCCGGCTGGGAGCCTCTTTGCTCGAACGGTAGTCCCATCCTGGTATTGTTCCAGACCTTTAACCGCTCCTGGTTGCCCCTAACATCAAGAAACTGTGTAGCAATCGCCGTCCATGATTTCCAACCCAATGGGGCATATAGCCCTGATATCTGATAGCCTCTTTTTTCACGCTCGGGATATGTCGGCTTCCATTTGGCTCCGAACTCTATGGCCATCATTTGTGTTTTATGTCGTTCTGGAATTTTTTTATTGCAAAATTTGCATTCATACCAAATTTGCTTGATAAGACCTTTTTTGTTACGATCAAACTTAATTCCAAATTTAGTATCCCTACCACCCCATTCCAATTTTTGCAGATTCAAACAAAAGGGGCATGGCACTTCATAATAACGCTGGTCTGACTCGTTAAATATTCCTTCAATCCGTGACATCCCTTTTATTGTTGGGGTTGAAACGCTATAGATTTTTTTTAAAATCTCATAAGTATCGGTCCTTGCTGAAAATCTGTCCACCGCATCGCCTTCGTTGGTAATGTAGATAGAAAAACCATCAATATCATCAAGGAATAAGAACCGAATTGGTTTTGACCGTGCGCCCGACAGACTTTCAGATCCGTATAGAAAAAGTATCCCCCCCGGAAACTCTTTTACAGTAACCGTATTGCCGGAATCTCTTGTTCGTGAATCTTTTATTTTTTGTCGTATTCTCTCCGTGTCTTGAATTGATGGCGCAATTTTTTGTTTTGAATGTTCCTCTGCCAATTTGCCAGTTGGGAACACCATCATCATTGGACCCTGTACTAAATCAACAATATAAAAAAACCAATTATTGCCGACTTCGGTAAAACCCAATTGGGTAGCTTTCATCACACAAATTTCTTGAACCGGACTATTGGCTGATAAACAATCCATTATTTCAACGAGATAAGGTGTCCGGGAACTCCGATATTTTCCCGATTCCTTGCTTGATACCTTTGGCAAAATCCTATAATTATCAGCCCATTCCGTAACGGTGTAGTCCGGGTCAGGGGTTATGCCGTCGATTAGAGCCAGGTATGGTAGGCCCGTGTCGCTATTTATCTTAGCTTTTAAGAACTTTGCTTGTGGCATCGCTTAAAGATATGTTCTGCCTTGTTGAAATATTTAAAGCCCGTATCGTTTTGTCAAAAGAAGCGGTCTCCTTATAGGCGACTTTTATATCATCCCAAACAAACGGATAATATTGTGAAAGCACCTTGCAAATTTTTATTTCACTTTCCTCTAACTGCGTTTCGGGTATCGGCATTTGAAACCTCCTTATTTATCGGTTGTGGTTGCTGGTTTATTTTTTTTGGGTAGCATTTCCCTCATAGCTTGAATCCAATCGCTCCTTTTTGCCGGGTCGGGTATTAGTTCTTTTAACATTAAATTTATTTCTTTTACGGACAGATCGAGGGCTTTGTTTCTCCGATCCGTTCCGAATTCCGCCCGGGTTTCAAGAGTAAGCCATTTTATAACTATAAAAGATAGCAAGTGATCTTGTAGATCGCTAATATCCGTTTCCATCTGTTTAAAATCGATGGCTTTCAGAACTGTTTTGGAATCAAAAATATTATATCCGTTTTGGCTGCCTATAACCCTGTTTTTAATCAAGGCGCGTGTCAGGCTGTCCAGGTCCCCCCCCTCCATGCTGATTCTTGCTGCGTTGTATTCAATTCTGTTGATAAGATCGTTTGTTTTTTTAAGAAGGAGAGGAGTTGTAATAGCTACACTCACAAAAACAATAACAGTAATCACGCTTAAAAATCGAGTTCTCATGGCTTTCCTCCTCCCTTTTTCTTTTGCTTCACATACCCATCGATTAATTTTTGAAGCTGATAAACCTTCATAACCGGTTTTTCCTTTTCGTCATAGCACCGGACCCAGATATAAGATCCCCGCTCGGATAGAAATTCAGGTTCACAGCCCAGCTTTTCGATATCGAGAATTGCGGCCCGTATGATTACGGCCACCTCCGAGGCTATTAGTTGTGGTTTCAGATCCAGTGGTTTGTATCCTGGGTTTTGAGCAGCGGTTTTTTGCAATTTTAAAAGCTCTGCTGCGGTCGCTCCTTGATACTTAGGTTGAGTGGATGCACATCCGATTAAAAAAACGATTGCCAAAATAATTACGATAAGTCTTCTCATTTTTTTCTCCTTAAGTTTTGCATTAATTAGTTTTGATTATATACCTTTCGGGTAAATACATTAGCGAGAGTTTTTCAAGGAGATCCTCTGTAAGATTCAATCCTCTGGCTAATGATAGAAAAATAGATATTTTCTTCCATTCTTCTTTAGTCATTGCTCCAATGTGCCCACAGGGTATTTTAGCAATAGTTTTTCTGCCTAGTTCCACCGTAAGCAGGGAACATTCCTCCGGCTCAATTCTCAAATCATACTCTGGTATAACCGATTGCTCCGCTACCGCACCAGCGACCATAATCAAAACCAAAAACCCCGTTAAAAAAATACTGATTAAAGATATTAATGTTCTCATTTAGATCCCTCCTTTATTTTTTTTTGGGTGTTATGTCGAATCCAGCTAACATATAGCTTTCTAACCAATTTAAAAATACCTTGCCCGCTTCCTCCATCTTGTCGGGAGGGTAAGTGATACGGAATTTTCCATCTGCCCATGTAAAAGTCAATTCCTCTCCAGGACCAAGCGTAAATACTACGTTCTTGGCCACAGAAAGGGTGGATATAGAAGAAGTACCCACGATAGATTTAAGATCTTGCTCCGCCACCGCTCCGGCAGCCATAATCAAAACCAAAAACCCCGTTAAAAAAATACTGATTAAAGATAGTAATGTTTTCATTTAGACCCCTCTTGTTTTTTAGTTTCAAACCCACCCAATATATCAGATATATCCGGAAGAGTTACTCCAGACTTAAAGTCTTCAACCATACATTCCAAACTCCACATTGCGTCGATATAACATTGTCGGATATGGCTGCACTTTTCAAGCCTCGGTAGTTTTGCTGCCGCAATAAGACCTAATCTTGAGCTAAGCATTGCCACGGTTCGCACTACAAAAATATGCAATATGAGTGAATATGAATGCTTTTTCATAGCTTGTTCGCAATATTCCATGAGCTCTTCCCTCGTTTTAACTTTGCTTTCTCTTGTCGTCATTTATCACCTCATTTTCTTGGTTGCAATCTTGAGCATCCTTGCCATTTCTTTCAAGATGCTCGTATGTTCCTTTTTTAAAATCTTTAAAATCTTACTCTCGCTTTTTTCAGCCGCCAGGATAGGGGCAACCCTCGGGCCGATATTTAACAAAGCGTCCCGAAATATCCGACCGGCCCTAAAGTTTGCATCCGTAACATCCGACTTTAAAATATATTTCCCGGTCTTAATCTCGAAATCAAGTTTCTGATTAGCCGCCTTGAATCGCTCCACCCAGGTCCGGGCTGTCTTGTAATCCTGTCCTGTGATTTCGCCGTCACTGGCTTTTTCCGTGTCGGCCGGCACATCGTCCGTAACCCTTGCCCCCTTAACATAAGCAGGGTGGAGGTCAGACTCCCACCGCTTGTCCGCCAACACCGAAACAAGGTGTAATTTACCGCTCTTCTTGCGCCAGCAGCCGTCAAAAAATCCCTTGTTTTTTAGCTTTGTAATCTGAACCCGGTTGACCCCCCGGTGTCGCGCATATTGTGCCTGGTTCATTAACGGCATTATTGAACCGTTGGGCTTGGAGAATCATTAACATCTTCTGGGGTCAATACCCGCTTGCACGAGGCGCATTGCTTGACAGGAACATCAATGATAAAATCTTTTCCGATCTTGTTTTCCGGTAACAATCGGGATATTTTTAAAACCCTGACTCGATTTACAAAGACATCCTTGTGGCATTTTTTACACGTTATCGGTTTGCCATGCTTTAAAAGCTCTGGTGATATTTGAAATTGAGTTGCCATTTCAGCTCCTTTTTTATTTCGGTTTATTTGGTAACGGCATCCAGTGGGTGGGGGTCCACATCCAACCTTCCGACATGGTCATAGGGTTTGGCATACCGCAGCAAAGGCGCCAATATCCCTCACGGTTCGGAAAAAACTTAAGAAGAGGGATAGCTGGTTGCCAGAAAACCGCTGTCATTGTCCCACCAGCGTAACCTAAAATAGGCTTCCTCTTCCTATCCTTTGGTGCCGTTTCGATCGGTTGCCATTCGGCTTCAAACGGACAAGCTATAGGGCAATCTTTAGTATTAAAAGAACTTACATTGCCGAGCTTGGGTGCGGGTGTCGGTTTAGAAAAATCGTTCCTTCCTGTGTTTTGTTTCGGCCCTTTGCCGGGCTCATAAAAGCAAGGCCACACGGCCAATTTTCCTGTTGCTTTATCCAGGCCGACAAACTCTCCCGCTGAGATATTTTCTTCCGCCTGTCCGATTGGTTCCTTCTTATAGCACAGTGTAAGTTTTTTCCCATACCGATTCGGATCGTGCGTGCCCATGATTTCAAAGTCCGGGCATTTACCGTGTCTGTTTTTAAGCTCACAATACACCCGGGGCAACACCCTTGAAGTGCCTGAAACATAATCCATCTCGGGCTCTAAACACACCGGCTTGTTTTCTACTTTTTCGCCGGGCTTAAGGTAAATCCATTTTCCGGGATAGGCGTCATGGATCGGTTTTAGAGTGCTCACCCAACGACAATCCTTGCAAAGATGCTTATCATTTTTCATATTTTCCTCCCTATCAATTAAGTAGATATGTTTAATTTCGGTCGCGCGCATGGTATAGAATGATCTTTATAAAACTTTTTTTCATCATCGGTTGGAGGGTTTGAATCATAACCCATTGCCGAATCAAGATAGCGGAATGTATTTAAAATATCTTTGCACGCTTTCACAGGAGCGTGCGAATCATGCATCCCAACAGATAGCCAGCCAGTCATATAATTAATTAATGAGTATGGAATTTCAAAAACATCTTCGCCGTATTTTAGCTCTGCACACAATTCTTTTTTCTTTGCCAACGGCGGGTGCCATAGTTCTGTTTTCGTCATATTTTCATCCTGATATAATTTAAAACCGCTCTACGGATTACTTCTGACTCTTTCAAACGCATAACTTTTACTGCTTTTTTAATATCTTCATACTCGCCCTCGGTCCAACGGTACAACTTCCGGACCCCACGATATTCGCTCTTGGGTTTTACGGGACGGCCCGCCTTGATATTGTCGCGCCGAATACATTTGTAAGAGGGTGAAATCGGAACACCGGCATCCGATAAATAACTGTAAAGAAATGTTACCTGTGATCCGATAGGCTTATCTTTCCACAACTTCAAACGCTCTTTATCCTTAATGCCCGAGCAATTAAATTCAACGCCGGATTCCAGCCTTAACCGCAACGCCCCAAAGGTGCCCTTGTTTTTGCCGGTCCCTGGCAGGAACTCAACGAGGGTCGCTTCTGCATCCTGCTTGGGTTTTAATTTATACTGCTTCCCGGTAACCAGGTGGGTCAAAACTATACCCTCGTAACCCTCAGAAAGAATTGCTTTGTATGTTTTTTTAAGCTCGGTTTTGGTTTTAGGATAATGCTTAATGATCTTTCTAAATTCAAAGAATTCAATGAGTCCGGCAGTGTCAGGAGCCGAACCCATGACAATAGATTCGATCTTTTGGAAACTCAGATCGTGCGAATATAGCTCCCCGGTAATTATCAAGCGGCCGGCCATTAGGGATCCCCGCATTTTTTTATAGGCGGCTGTCAGGAACGACCGACCTCTAGTGGCATTTTCAAAAACAGGCCGGGAAAGACTTTTGACTTGATGTCCGCCTTTGGTAAAAAACCCTTTGCGTTCAGAGTTCCACTCAGCCCATATCCCATTCAGTTTTGGCTGGACACAATACCGGCTTGGGTCTATTTTGTTTATGTTTACTATTGATTCCATTTTTATTATCCTGAATATAAAACAGGTGTTTAATATTGTCAAGACATTTATTAAATTATTTATAGAAAATATATAGTAAAAT
>SDBS01001794.1_pt1 | contig 21646 bp, 25 predicted proteins | sample 2277091 | NCBI WGS metagenome assembly SDBS01 (sample SAMN10404972, study PRJNA504765) | marine sediment metagenome | isolation source: marine sediment core GS10_PC15, 163 cmbsf | place: Arctic Ocean: Southern Knipovich Ridge | collected 2010
TTGACTGAAGCGACGGTATTGATTGAGCAGTGGCGGAAGGAGTACAATCAGGTACGTCCTCATAGCTCGTTAGGTTACCGGCCACCTGCTCCTGAGGCTAGAATACCGGTAACTCTAACTTAACAAGTGGTATCCCTTTTGGGGGCACGTCAGCGTGACAAGCAATTGTGGCCTCAACCACAGAAAACGCTACCCGGTTACGATTCTAGGTTAGCGGTAGGTAGGAACTGCGGTGGACGGCGCACTGGTTGCTTGCTCAAAGGCGGAAGCCAGCCACGAAGTGAACGGACCAAGGCTGGTTTGGCTAGAGAAGTTGCTCAAGGGAAGAAACTCGGGCGACCTAAAGGATCGAAGGATAGAAAGAAGAGGAAGGGAAGCTGACAAATCCTTGCAGTTAGGCGCCGCTTCCCTTTGGGAGGGATGAATATGGTTGCATACGCATCGTACATCCTTCTGGTACACATATCAATGAGTAGTATTACCCATTCTAGTGTGAGGGAACGCTCTGTTTCACCTGGGATTAAAGTCACCACGTGGGAGGAATGCGCGGTCAGGTTATACATACCCTCCAGAAATGTAGTCATTCAAGAAGCGGATCGTTGCCTTGGACTCACTCAGGTGCATATCAACTACGTCACGCATTGACACAATCCCCTCTAGCTTCTGACCATTCAGTACGGGAAGGTGCCTTATCCTTTTCTGGGTCATTACGTCCCTGAGGTAATCCAGGTCATCCTCAGGGACTGCTATCACCACATTCTCGGTCATCACATCTTTGACTTTGATACTACTCATTGCCTGATGATGTTGGGAGAACTCCTTCAGTAAGTCTCTCTCGGAGATGATTCCCAGAAGTGCACCTTTAGAGTCGCACACTGGGAGTGCTCCTATATTGTTCTCAACCAGTTTCTGGATAGCTGCAAGAAGGGTCTCATCGGGTCTAATGGTTATGACTGAAGACCCAATTCTCTTTAACAGATCCTTTACCCTTAAAGGTAGAGCCGCCATTTTGAGTCACTCCTGTGTCAAAGATGGATTCTTGTGTCGAGATATCGGCGCTACACTACTTTGGAACTCGTCCTATGATTGAGCAGGCTAAGGTGTAGCTGGTATGCAGACGCCGTTCTTGCAGACGTACCCCGGAGGACAATCGGTATCTATAGAACATGTCAACTGCCTAATGTCGTACCTTTTTGCGTGCCCTGCGGTCCCATACTATGAAACCGCCGGCAACAACCGCCCCGACAAAGACTGGTGCAACAACAAAGATTGCCAAGCCTTCTAGAATTCCCAGTACTAACTCCATCTCTCTCACCTCCAGTTTACCGGAGATTACACGACTTTCATTCCCCTGTGATTCAGACCCCCTCTTTCATACCTTAGATTATCAAACTGTGCGCCATTTTCAACAAGAGGTATAGTACCCTTTCTTCGATGAAAACAAACCTTGTTTATCAGGTAAACCCTGTCTTCTCTTTGCCGATACATGCCCTGATTGTGAGAACTCAGCTTATGGGTCAATCCCGGTGTGGCCATCTGGTTTGCGCTCACTTCTGCTCGTGGCATAGGGCATCACTGGGGCAATAGACGGGGGATACTCCCTTCACGATATAGGGTGTTTATCATAAAAAAACAAGGCATTATCTTATTTAATATCTCTTTAATACAGCTTAAAATGATAGGTAGTTGATAAATAAGTAAGAGAGGCTTAGTTATGGGTATTGTGCTACCACTTGCGTCTGGCATTGTCAGTCTTATCTTCGCCCTGACTGTTCTTGACCAATTCTTCGCCAGGAGAAAGCCCTATCAGCTTATCTGGGCTATGGGTTTGCTCATGTACTTTATTGGTACCGGGGCTGAGTTCTGGGTAGAGGCATGGGGGTTGAATGAAGCGATTTACCGGCTATGGTACCTGTTCGGGGCTATATTTGTAGCCGCCTACCTGGGGATGGGCACCCTTTATCTGCTTACCCCACGACGCGTGGCTCACATCATCATGGGGATTCTGCTGGCAGCATCGTTATATGCCGCCTTCAGAGTCTTTACACTTGGCCTTGACATGAGTACCATACATTATCTTTCTTCCCGTCCCATGCCCGATGACGTGAGACTTATGGCTCGCGTCTTCAGCTATTTCGGCGCGATTGCCCTGGTGGGAGGGGCTATATATAGTGCCTGGGTCTACTGGCGACGCCGGTTCATGCCCCACCGGGTAGTTTCTAATATACTGATTGCTGTAGGAGCCATGTTACCGGCTGTGGGTGGGGCAGGCATGAGCGCGGGATGGCCTCTCTCGCTCTTCTACGTCCTCGAATTACTGGGGATTATAATCATCTTCATAGGTTTCTTACGAAGCCGAGAGGTATTTGGGCTCTACCGTATTCCTCTTATTCACGGATTCAAGAAGGTATCGGTTGATTGAGACCAGCCTTGTTTCGCCGGCAGGTGCAGGGGACAAGAAAGCGACTTTTTGACCTCGCGTAGGGTTAGTAGTGGGTCTGGGTGAGCCCGGAAGGCAAGCAGGACGAAAATGACAAGGTTGTTTCTTCCACCAGCTACGCGCGCTGTAACGTTTGGCTGGCCGATGGAGAAAGACGACAGTACATGAACTGGTTCACTTCCAAAGCAAGACGTCTCTGGCAGTGGGTGCGTAGGCTCCCTAAGACGGTGACTATACCGATTGTTATCGCTGCTGTAGTCGCTATTTCCGTTGGTGGCTACTTTTCTGCCCGTTTGTACAACTATATGCAGCATGACCCTAACTTCTGCAAGTCCTGCCACATTATGGAGGAATCCTGGGACCGCTGGGTTACCAGCGAACACCGGGACACAGAATGCCATAGTTGCCACCAGCAGAGTTTGTTTGCCAGCGCCGGGTTATTGATTGACTTTGCCTTCGGGGGTTACGAGAGAGTCGAAAACCATGCTGTAGTCCCTGACGATGCCTGTGAAAAATGTCATGAAAGCGGTAATCCCCAGTGGATTCAGGTAGCAGCCACCTCGGGTCACGAGCAACACGCTGAGGAGCAGAACGTCGCCTGTACCAAGTGTCACTCCATTACGTTGCACCGCTTCGAACCGCCGGGACCGATCTGTAACGTTTGCCATGAGGAGAAACACACCGAGATATCTGGAATGGCAGAGATGCACTGCACTGCCTGTCATCAGTACCTAGTAGAGGAGGAGAAGCTTCTGCCTCTACGTAAGGGCTGTCTTGACTGTCACCAGGCATTGACTGAGTTGGGAGTCACTTGGTCCACCGAAGCCCCTATGCAGTATCCCTGTGGAGACTGTCACCAGCCTCACCAGCAAGCGGAACCGCTGGTTGGTTGTCTATCATGCCATACCGTAGAAGGAATGCACCTGGAGGGAGCGCACCGTGCCAGCTCATGCCAGACCTGTCATCAGGCTCACGAGTGGCAGGTAACCAAGCGTGATACCTGTCTGACCTGTCACCCAGCTCAAACTGAGCATCACCTCGCTACCTCGTGCAGCAATTGTCACCAATTTCATTGAAGGTTAGCAGAAAGGAGGAGTACGGATCGCATTTGCTGAGTAATAAGCCCTGGAAACTATCATATAAGAGGAGGACATAAAACATGGACGCTTGGATTTACTTTCTTATCGTCATAGGCGCACTGGTATTATTAGCTTTCACCATCAGGATTGTGAAGCAGTATGAGCGTGGGGTAGTACTTCGCTTTGGCCGGTTGGTCGGAGCCAGAGATCCTGGCTTCAATCTGATTATTCCTTTCGTTGACAATATGACCAAGATTAGCCTGCGTATTGTGACCACAGTGCTGGAACCCCAGGAGGTAATCACGAGAGACAATGTCACCGTCAGGGTAGATGCCGTGGTTTACTTCATGGTAATTGATCCGGTGAAAGCGATAATCAACGTTGAGAACTACAGAGAAGCCACCATTCAGCTGGCCCTAACAACGCTGAGAAGCGTTCTTGGGCAATCGGAGCTAGACGAACTCCTTGCCCATCGTGATCAGATCAATCTGAGGTTACGGGAGATTATTGATGAGCAGACTGAGGAGCCGTGGGGAGTCAGGGCGACACTAGTTGAGGTCAAGGACGTACTATTGCCGGAGGCGATGCAGCGGGCTATGGCTCGGCAAGCTGAAGCAGAACGGGAGAAACGGGCCAAGGTTATCCATGCCGAAGGTGAACGTGCTGCTGCGGAAACGCTGGCTGAGGCGGCCGAGATAATTCAAAGGCAACCGGCGGCACTGCAGCTACGCTACCTGCAGACCCTGGTTGAGATGTCTGGTGAGCAGAATAGCACCATAATCCCCCTGACAGTGGACATTCTCAGTGCCTTGTCCAATACCGCAAAACGTGGACAACAATAGGTCGGGACAAACCTGTAAAAGAATCTCGGAAAGATGAGCGAAGCCGCCATTGGCGGCTGAGATGATGAGTGTTGAATTCTATATGGAAGGATAGGTCTATACACAGAAGCGGGTTCCCAGGTTGGATAGCTGTGGGATTAAGGACTATCATTTCGCCTCTGGCGAGGCTGCCTGTCTGGCTTTGGCCTGTCGGTGTGATAGTGGTAGTCACGGTGATAGCCGGATTTCTAGCGACGTCGCAGACGCTGACTGTTAACGCAGATGATGAGCAGGATTCTACTATTGAAAACTGCTTACGCTGTCACCCAAGGAAGCTGGAGTTTCACGACAAACTCGGTTCAGGAAATAGAGCCTGCTGGGTCTGCCACGATGCTACCGACATGGAAACACTGCATCTTGCTGATGGAACGCCGCTTTCCCTTACAGATTCTGCCCAACTTTGCGGGCAGTGTCACCAGGAGCGCTATCAGGCCTGGCAGGAGGGCACGCATGGACTTCCTGGGACTATTGCCTCGGAAAGGTGCAGTAGTTGCCATGACCCCCATGGACCTCAGATAGCCCTCTTAGACATAACTATGCCGCACCCGGCGCCTCAGCCTGACCCATCGCCACCAACGGTTGTACTACAAGTGATATTGGGAACTGTTTTATTGCTCACGGTGGCTCTGGCAATAGTGGTGACAAGAAGAGGTGAAGGACTGTGAAACGAATAAGCCGAAGGGAGTTTGTAAAGTACTCGGTAGGTCTGATAGGACTGGGGTTGCTGGTCAAATATGCTAGGCCCTCTTTCGCGTCTACCGGCGTAGGATTGCCTGGCACACAGGAGACCGAAAAGAGGACCGCTGATGGCCTGGATACCGTCGTTGACAGTCGGAATAAATTCGCCATGGTGATGGACGTCGGGGCTTGTATTGGTTGTAGAACATGCCAGTGGGCATGCAAAGAGGAGAACAATGTACCCGATGCTATTTCTCCACCCTGGATAGAGGTATTCGAACTGAAGTCCGAGGTAGATGTGACCGGTCATCCGTCACTGGAAGACCTCAAAGAAGGAGCCACTACTTCCTATACGGAATCACCTCGAGAGGGAAGGTGGTACTTACCGGTGCAGTGTTATCACTGTGACAATCCGCCATGCGTCAAAGTCTGCCCTGTGGGCGCAACCTATAAGGATAAAGATGGCCTTGTCTTAATGGATTATGAGAGGTGTATTGGTTGCAGAATGTGCGCGACGGCATGTCCTTACAGTGCTCGTCGATTTAATTGGCGACAACCAGAACTGTCCCCTGATGAGGTTAATCCACTGGTACCCATCCGTCCCTTGAGCGTTGTTGAGAAGTGCACCTTTTGTGTACACCGGGTCAGGCGAGGGAAGTTGCCCCGTTGCGTGGAAGTGTGCCCGGTTCAAGCCAGACGCTTTGGAAATCTTAACGACCCGGAAAGCGAGGTTTCAAAAATATTGGAATCAAACTTCAGCTTCCGACTCTTGGAAGAAGTCAATACTGAACCCAACATATGGTACACCACACGAGGGAAGAAATGGCTGCATTGACAAGAAGACGAGGACCGGATAGAACTACTCTAGATTTAATGCGGCCGGTAACGGTAACCGGAAAAACGTTCTATTTCGTAATTGCCTTAGCGTTGGCTATGTTTGCTTTGTACCTTTACACCTTATTTATTCAGTTTACCCAGGGCCACGGAGTCGCTACCGACCAATCCACACCAGTGGGGGTGGTATGGGGACTGTACGTCGCAGCTATAGTCTTTTTCATAGGTATCAGCCATGTTGGCATCGGCGTTTCTGCCGCCACCCGCCTCCTCAATCTGGACTATCTGAAGTCCTATGCAAGAATGGCTGAAATACTCACCATGGTCTGTTTGCCGGCCGCTGTGCTCGTTATCACGCTGGATATCGGGAGACCCGAGGGGTTTCTCCTCAATGTCATGAAGTTTGGGCGCTACCAGGCACCTTTCGTATGGTCGGCTACTGTTATCTCGGTATATCTCGTTGCCAGTCTGGTGTATCTCTACCTATCAATGCGGCGGGACATCGCTCTGAGTGCAGAGCTGGTGCCGAGATGGGGCAAGTTCTACAGGCTATTGGCATTGGGGTATGAGGACACTGAGGAACAAAGGAGACTACACGACAAGACTCTGTGGTGGCTGGCGCTGGTTCTTATTCCCATCATGGTTTCGGTGCACTCCGTCTATGGTTTTGTGTTTGGCCTTCACGGCGCCAGACCCGCGTGGTTTAACCCTTTCATGGCACCATATTTTGTCCTTGGTGCTCTGGTTAACGGATTCGCTACTCTCGTCATAGTAGCGGCGCTGATACGTAAGATCTTCCGGTGGGAGCAATACCTGCCCGTCAAGGCGATAAGAAACGTGGCGAGATTCCTGTGCTGGATGACGCTTCTCTATATCTATTTCTCTATCGCTGAGTACCTTACCTATCTCTACAGCCCGTTAGCAGGTGAGGCCAATGTGGCTCGTTCCTTGTTCCTCGGTGAGTTCAGCATTATTTTCTATCCGGCAATGGGTGCACTCGTTATCGGCTATCTTATCCTGTTCTTCAATCAAACCGTATTCCGCCATCAGTTTACACTCTGGGTCACCGTTGTTGGTGCTGTCCTGATAGATATAGTCTTGTTCGCCACCAGGTACCTGATTGTGGTGCCTTCACTGACCCGTCCGCTCCTTCCTTTTCCTACCGGAACATACACCCCAACCTTGTACGAATGGTCAGCCGTTATCGGAGTCTTTGGGTTCGCAGTAGGCCTATACGCTGTCTTTATGAAAATCTTCCCGATTATAGAACTGCCGCTCCCCGGTGAATTGGAGATGGAAGAATGACAACGAAGCTTCTCATTGTTTTGACCAACGCGATAGTGAGTGTGACCCTAACTGGGTTGGGGCTTGCCGGTATGGTTCTGAGAGACCCCCTTTTGGGGGGTGGCTACGAGTGGGCTACCTTGCTATGGATTGTAGGCTTGGTCACACTGTTTTTTGTACCGCTGGAAATATGCGTAATAAAATCGCGCAAGAGAGATTGACTGGTAATAGACCAGAGAGACTCAGGTTTGAATTGCTTGCTAGTGGAATAAAGGGAATTAGAAATGGGGCATCTGACTAGGGCCGGAGCGCTTCTGCTACTGTTGCTCGTAATCGTTTTTGTTGTGCTCAGGGTAATACCTGCCCCGGCATTCATGGTGGATTACGGCTTTCATCAGTCGGAGACTGAAGCAAACAACGAGAAGTGGGCAGGTCTACCCATTCAGTATGTTGGGTCCTCCGTTTGCATTGATTGTCATCAGGGCAAATATGATATGTGGGAGAAGGGAAATCACAGAGCCGTTGCTTGTGAGAACTGCCATGGCCCGGCAAGAGCCCATCTGGAAACGAAGGCACCCGAGTCTTTGGATACCTCAAGAGAGCTATGTGGCTTATGTCATGCTCGGCTTGTTTCTCGTCCCAGTGACTTCCCTCAGGTGGACATGGCAGTGATGGGGGCGGACGAAGAGTGTGTTACCTGTCATGACCCGCATGAACCCAGAGCCGGAATGCCACCCGCCGTTCCGCACGAGTTGGAGGAGCGTAGTGATTGCAAGTCATGCCACGCACCACACGAGCCTTTGGTTGTGCTTCCACCCACAGTTCAACATGCTCTGGAGGGACACGAAGAATGCCAGATATGCCACGGCCCACATGGAGTCAGAGAGGCGATACTGCCCCAGATTCCACATTCTCTGGAGGGGCGTGCCGACTGCTTGGTGTGCCATAACGCTAGCGGAATCAAACCTGTCCCCGAAGACCATATCGGGCGCACCACCGTTACTTGCTTAAACTGCCACCGGAGCCAGTGAGGTTGAAATAGACAAATGAAGATTTCGCGTCGAGATTTTATCAGGATTGGGACCAAGGGTTTCATTGGTGGAATCGTTGCCTATGGCATTACCTCTTTGGTGCAGAATCTTACGCAGATAGGCGGCGTCGCGCAGTTCGCTCGTGCGGCGAGCCCTGGGGAAAGCGGCTGGGAAAAACACTATTGGGGCTTTGTCTGTGATAACGAGAGGTGTATCGGTTGTGGAAGATGTGTGGTCGCCTGCAAACGAGAGAATAATGTCCCCTGGGAGCCTGAATACAATCGGACCTGGGTAGAGCGCTATGTCATCGCTGAAGACGGAGAGGTTCTTGTGGACTCCCCGAATGCTGGTAGAGATGGGTTTCACGATGAGCCCCAGCTCCTTGATATCCGTAAAGGTTTCTTTGTTCCCAAGCTGTGTAACCAGTGTGACAATCCGCCATGTGTCACCGTTTGTCCGGTCGGTGCTACCTACATGACTGAGGACGGCGTCGTCTTGATTGACCAGGAGCACTGTATTGGCTGTGGGTATTGTGTACAGTCGTGTCCTTATGGAGCAAGGTTCTTCCTGCCTGACAAGAAGGTTGTCGATAAATGTACCTGGTGTTACCACCGGATTAGTCAGGGACTGGTTCCGGCGTGTGTGCAGGCATGTCCGCGGGAGGCAAGGGTGTTCGGTGACCTGCAGGACCCTGAGAGCCCGGTCAGAAGAATCCTTGCCGAGAAACGCGTCTATGTTTTGAGACTGGAGTTAGGAACTGAGCCAAAAGTGTATTACGTCGGGTTTGAAAAGGGAGTGCATTAGATCGTGGAAGGGTTTGTATTTCCCAATGAACTTACGGTAGATTGGGACCTGCTTATCGTTCTCTATCCTTATATCACCGGACTGGTGGCCGGTGCCTTCATTGTATCCTCACTCTATCATGTGTTTGGCATCACTAAACTCAGGCCCATCGCTCGATTCTCTCTAATTGCGGCGCTGGCTTTCCTTATTGTCACTCCTCTGCCTTTGCTCGTCCACCTGGGGCGACCGGAAAGGGCACTGGAAATGTTCCTAACGCCGAACCTTACTTCGGCCATGTCCGCCTTCGGTTACATATGGATGATATATCTGCTTCTGGTGCTCGTCGAAATCTGGTTGGTATTCAGACCGGACATCGTGCGGTTTGCCGCGTCAAGTGAAGGCATCAAGAAAACGCTCTACTCTGTGTTGGCATTGGGTGTATATGATATACCAGAGGAATCCCTGGCTCTTGATAAGAGGCTCATTAGAATACTGTCCTTTATCGGAATCCCGATCGCCCTTCTCCTTCACGGCTACGTCGGCTTCATCTTTGGTGCAGTAAAAGCTAATCCGTGGTGGTCCACCCCGCTGATGCCAATCATCTTTATCATGTCGGCTATTGTCTCAGGCATAGCACTGTTAATTGTGTTGTACGTCATCGTAACTAGAATCAGAAAAGCACCACTGGACTATGATTGCCTGCGTTCTCTCTCCCTCTGGCTGATGGGTTTCCTCAGTGTCAATGTGGTTATCGAGGGTCTGGAAGTCTTCACCATGCTGTATGAGTCTGAAGAGAGTTGGGGCATCGTCTCCCAGTTGATAAACCAGAAGATAGCGCTTGGCTACTATGGAATTCAATTCTTGCTCGGCGCCATAGTTCCGCTCTTGATTCTTGGTGGGGTTGAAATAAGTAAATTGCGGGCACCTGGAAAAACGTCTCTCAGACTGGCAGCTTCATCTCTGGTGCTCGTCGGAGTCTTTGCCATGCGCTGGAACGTGGTTATAGGTGGACAATTGATGTCCAAAAGCCTCAGAGGTTTCATCACATACAGTCCACCCCTTCTGGGGATAGACGGGGTACTTGTTGGTGCATTGCTTATGATACTGCCATTCGCAATTATTGCCCTCGTAAGCTATCTGCTCCCCCCGTGGCAGGAAGAGGTCCAGCAGAAAACTGCAAGGATAAGCTCCCTGCGTAGAACATAGTGCGCGGTTGCCAGATCATTATACAGAGATGAGATTATCAGTCCCGACCGCAGATCGGAGGTGAACATATTCCGATATGAGATTAAACAGGTACTTTTTCGCCCCAGAAACAGGTATAAATGCTCACGAATGGAGGAATGGTATTGTGCTAGTGTTTAGTAGGATAGTCACACCTTCCATACTACGTAATATCTGACAGAGGAAGGTGATAGTTGCGAAATGGTTGAGCTTCGCTAGTCAGAAAGGAGAAGCACGTGCGAAGAAGGAAGTTGATCTGGGTTGCGATTGTTGGTTTGGTGGCAATAGTAGCGGTCGCACTAGCTGGCTGCGCCGGGGCGGAAGGCCCCCAGGGACCACCGGGAGATGTTGCTGATATCACCTGTGCAGAGTGCCACAACGATACTACACTGGTTCTGGCAAGACAGGTACAGAATGCAAATTCACTTCATATGACAGGGGGCCATTCTTATTACGGTAGTAGGGCTGATTGCTCTATCTGTCATACCAGTGAGGGTTTCACCCAGCGCCTCGCGATAGGTTCAGTTGACATTGGGGAGGACACTATAATAGAAAACGCATCCCCGATAAACTGCCGCACCTGTCACGAAATTCACGAGACCTATACCGCGGCTGATTTTGCTCTGAGAGTTGACGGTCCGGTAACTCTGGAGCTGAGTGGAGATACCATTGATTTAGGTGCCGGCAATGTGTGTGCCAGTTGCCATCAGCCCAGATGGAGTTACGACATACCAGAGGTAGGTGGTGGCGATTATGAGATTACTTCTTCACATTTTGGCCCCCACTATGGTCCGCAGTCCGCAATAGTTGTCGGAGTAGCCGGATACGGTGCGTTTACGGGAACCAGCGTCCATGACAAGTATGTAGAGGATGGCTGCCCGGTGTGTCACATGCCTGATGCTTACGGAGCCTATGCAGGTGGACACACCATGAAGATAGCATATGAACGTTCTGGTAGGGAAAGAGAATATCTGGTAGGGTGTGAGACATGTCACAGTGACATTGAGTCTCTTGACCGCAACGATGTTCAGACCGAAGTTCAAGCCTTGGTTGATGAGTTGGCAGAACTTCTGATTGCTGCAGGCATAATGGACGAGGACGGAGATGCTGTGGTAGGAACATACTCCTCGGCGCAGGCCGGGGCTTTGTGGAACTATTTTATGGTAACGGATGACAGAAGCGATGGAGTCCATAATCCCCAATATACCAAGTTCCTCCTTCAAACTGCTATCGCTGCCCTAGAGTAGTTGCTGGGTCGGCAGACGCGCTAATACAGAGTTTGTTGTATTGGGAAGGGGAGGTCGGTATATCCGGACCTCCCCTTTTTAGATGGCAAGCACCGCGATTGTGTAGTAAATAGATGAGCAATATCAGGTTTTGGAATGCCTCAACTCAGTCAGAGTGCGACAAAAGTCGCATACAGGCAGCCCGTCATAGCATAAAATATGCTACTTGAGTGTTCTCTTGCTGGAGGGGTGAATGGTGCTGAAGAAGAAAAGGTTTCTCGTCGGTGGAATCATAATAATCCTTGCGATAGTCTATCTCGGCTATACGGGCTTTGTGGGTGGCGCAGCCTATTACTATACGGTTAGCGAACTCATAGAGCAGGGAGACTCAATCTATGACGAAAATGTACGGCTCAATGGGCAGGTTGCACCCGGTTCTGTGCAACAGGAAGTTGCGAGCCGCACGCTGAAGTTTGGCATTACTGACGGACAAGGAAGCCTGCCGGTGCTCTATCAGGGCGTTGTTCCTGATACCTTCAAGGTGGGTAATGAAGTGGTAATTGAGGGCCATCTCAATTCGTCCGGAGTTTTTCAGGCGCACACCCTGATGCCCAAGTGTGCCTCCAAGTATGTACCCGAATCGTAGAATCAGCTGAGAAGAAGTTATTCATATGGCAGATATTGGATACATCGCCCTATTTCTAGCGTTGGTAGCCTCAATCTATTCGGCTATCTCCTCAGCACTGGGAGCCAGGCAGAAGAATACCAGACTGGCTGACAGCGCTTCAAACAGTCTCCTCGCCGTCTGTGCACTGGTTACGGTATCGGTGGCAATTCTAGCCTATGCACTGCTCACTCATAATTTCCAGATAGAGTATGTTGCCTCATACACCAGTCGTAGTCTTTCTCCACTCTATCTCATAAGCGCCCTGTGGGCTGGCAATGATGGCTCTTTACTGTTCTGGGCATGGCTGCTTTCTCTCTTTGCCGCAATGGTAGTATTTCAGAGACGTTCCACTGGCAAAGAGTTAGTGCCTTACGCATCCGCTGTTCTCATGGGTACCGAAGCATTCTTCCTCATTCTCATACTCGCCGTATCAAACCCTTTCCAGAAACTGGCCCTTATCCCGGCTGATGGCATGGGGCTTAACCCGATGCTGGAGAATCCGGGGATGGTAATTCACCCACCAGCTTTGCTGGCAGGCTATGCTGCCTTCGCCATCCCCTTTGCCTTCGCTATCGCTGCCCTGTTGACCAGAAGGCTCGGCGACGACTGGATAAGAGTGGTAAGAAGATGGGCACTTTTTGCCTGGCTTCTCCTCGGATTCGGCAACCTTCTTGGTGCCTGGTGGGCGTACGTGGAGCTTGGATGGGGAGGGTACTGGGCGTGGGACCCGGTGGAGAATGCGGGTTTGATGCCCTGGTTAGTAGCGACCGCTTTCCTTCACTCCACGATGATGCAAAGAAGGAGAGGCATACTCAAGAACTGGAATATGACGCTGGTAATACTAACCTTCACCCTGGTGATATTCGGTACTTTCTTAACCCGCAGTGGTATTCTCTCCTCGGTTCATACTTTTTCGGAAACTAACCTGGGGCCCTTCTTTTTGGCATTTATAGTCATCACCCTTATCGGCTCGTTCGGCTTGCTTCTCTATCGTCACAAAGAGCTGAAGAGTGATATGGAGATGGAATCCCTTGTCTCCAGAGAGAGCACCTTCCTGCTGAATAATCTGCTCTTGGTCGGTTCTGCCTTTGCCATCTTCATCGGGACAGTTTTCCCTGTGATCTCTGAAGCCATACGGGGAACCAAGATTACTGTTGGGGCTCCCTTTTTCAATCAGGTCAATGCTCCCATCTTCTTGACCGTCATCCTTCTTACCGGGATTTGTGCCCTCGTTGGCTGGCGACGGGCTTCAGTCAAAAACCTGTTGCGCCGTATTCTCTGGCCTCTGGTGGCAACCGTAATCCTGGGAGTAGTTCTTTTCATTCTCGGAACGAGAGCATGGTATGCTCTCGTCGCCTTCCTCCTGTGTGGTTTCGTCTTCTTAACCATTCTCTATCAATGGTTCCGGGAGACCAGGGCACGCCACCGGATGACAGCAGAGAATCATGCCAGGGCATTCTGGTCCTTGCTCAGTGCAAATAGACCCCGCTACGGCGGCTACATCGTTCACATTGCTATCGTCTTAATCGCCATCGGGGTCATTGGCTCATCCGTCTACGATGTAGAAAAGGAAGCTACCCTTATGCCTGGTGAGTCGATGACTATCAAGAACTATACTCTCACTTATCAAAACATGGACAGTTATGAAACTGAGGATAAGACTGTCGTTAGCGCTACACTTTCTGTCCATAATGGTAATCGAACTATCGGTAGTTTGATTCCGGAAAGATATTTCCACCGGAGCCAAGATCAACCGGTGACTGAAGTGGCTATCCGCTCCACCCTCGTTGAAGACCTGTATGTCATTTTGATTGGCTGGGATGAGGACGGTAGCACTGCCTTTAAGGTTCTGGTCAACCCCTTGGTTAGCTGGATATGGATTGGGGGAGGAGTCTTCGTTTTCGGTGGACTGATTGCTTTCTGGCCCGACCGACGGAAAACCGTCGGCCCAGGAGTAAGCCAGAGTGAGGAGTAAATGGATATGGGGTTGAGGAAACTGGGTATCATCATTCAAAATACCCTCCTCTTTGTCCTGCTTGCTATCTCTCCGGTCAGGGCTGACTCGCCCACGGTGAGTAACATATCCCAACAGCTTATGTGCCAGTGTGGTTGTGGCAGGGCTCTGGATAGCCACGTGTGTGCTACCCAAGAAGCGATGACTGCTGTGATAAGGCAAAAAATCGCTCAAGGTCAGTCAGCAGAGCAGATTATCCAATCCTTTGTTGCCCAGTACGGAGAACAGGTGCTCTCGTCGCCCCCCAAACAAGGCTTTAATCTCACCGTCTGGGTTACGCCCTTTGCTGTCCTGCTTATTGGTGCAGGGATAGTATACAGCGTACTGAAAGGATGGGCAGAACGGGGAAAACAAACTCACTACGGTGCTGCAGTCGAAACACAAGAAAGTGATCAGGAATACCAGCACCGACTTGAAAAGGAACTGGAAGAGTTCAGCGGGAGGGGGTTCCGATGACCGCTTTTATCGCCGTGCTATTGACCGTGCTGACCTTTGCCTTCGTTACCTATCCGTTCCTTAGGCGAAGGTCAAATTCAGTCGGTCCGGTTGAAAATAATAGACTTCACAGGTTGCATTCTGAAAGGGACACCACCTATTACATGCTTAAGGAATTGGAATTCGACTTCCAGTCGGGTGCCCTCACCGAGGAAGATTATCGGGACATGGAGGCAAGTTACAGAAAGAAGGCTATCTCCATCCTCAAAGATATTGATAGTCTGGAAAAGGGTGCCGATGTGGATAAGGAAATAGAAAAGCAGGTTCTGGAATTGCGCCAGAGTAAGGGGCAGTTCTGCCCGCAATGTGGGGCGAAAGTGCAAGAGGGCGACCGCTTCTGCTCCAGTTGTGGCGTCACCCTGCCCCAAGGAGGGGATGTTGATTAGGCGTATTTCTTTCCTGATAATGGCATTATTCGTGCTGAGCCTGCCCGTACCTGTCCTCGCTGCCGAACCGGCCGGCGGGATAATTGAGGGGCAGATAATCAATGGAACCGAGGGTGGTAGCAGTGTAGCTGGGCACGATATTGTACTGACGACCTACCTGAACGGGGCTGAAGCAAGCACAGCTATTGCTACAAGTGACGACGAGGGGCGATTTGTTTTTGGTGAACTATCGACTCAGTCAGAGTATGTCTACGCGATATTGGTCGTCTTTCAGCAGGCAGAGTACTACAGTGAATGGGTTAGCTTTGAGGAAGAAGAGATGAATAGGTCCATTGAAATGACTGTCTATGATTCCACTACCAGCGATGAGGCAATCAAGGTAACAACTGCCCACACAATCATATACGTCGGGTCGGGAAGCTTACAGGTGCAGGAGTATTTTCTGTTTACTAATGAGTCAGACCGAACCTATATTGGGTCAAAAGAGATCGCCGCCGATGGAAGCAGGGAAACGTTGAGGTTCTATCTGCCCGGTGAGGTAACCGAACTGCAACTTGAATTCGGACTGATGGAGTGCTGTATCCATAGCATGGAGGATGGTTTTGTTGAGACCATGCCCCTTTTGCCGGGAAATAAGGAGGTGCTTTATTCCTACAATGTCGCCTACAATTCAGGAACATATACCCTCCCCATAAGGCTACCTTTCCCCACCACTGCCCTTGACCTTCTAATCCAGGGTGAAGGTATTGCGGTTACTAGCGACCAGCTAACAATAGAAGACCCACTGGATATGGACGGCACTTCATACAGCTATCTCTCTGGTAATGATTTAACAGCGGATGACACCTTGACAGTCAGGCTGTCCGGTCTGCCTCGAACCAATAGTCGGACAACTGTCCTCTGGGTATCATTGACACTGGTAGCCCTTGGCACTGCTGCTGGCTTTTTGTATCTGACCAGAAAACGGAAACTCCAGCCGGTCAGCCCGAAAGATGGTCCTGAACGGGTAAGGCGAAGATTGCTCGTTGAACTTGCTCAGCTGGATGATGCCTTTGAGACTGGCAAGATGCCGGAAGGAACCTACCACAAGCTGCGCGAAGAGAGGAAAGCCCAGTTGGTTGAGGCGCTGCAAAAGTCAAACAAGGAGAGTGACCGCACATAATGGAAGCCCCCGGCTCTGCTTCACAAACGTGGGCTATTAAGACCGAAGGCCTTACCAAGTCCTTCGGCAACCACCATGCGTTAAGAGGGATAGACCTTGAAATCGAGCAGGAAGAGTCTGTTGTTATCTTTGGTCCCAATGGAGCAGGAAAGACCACCCTGGTCAAGGTGCTGGCCACCATTATGAATCCCTCTTCGGGGAACGTTCTGGTTGATGGCTTGAATCCTAAGAATGATGCCGAGAAGGTTCGACGCCAGATTGGCGTGGTTACTCACCAGACTTTCCTCTATAGCAATCTCACTGCTTATGAAAACATGGAATTCTACAGTCGCATGTATGATGTACCGAGGCGCAAGGAGCGAATTCATGAGGTGGTATCAATGGTCGGGATGAGCTCTCGTCTCAGTGACAGAGTGGGTACTCTGTCCCGGGGTATGCAGCAAAGACTATCAATTGCCCGTTCGCTGCTTCACAAGCCAGCTATAATGCTGCTCGACGAGCCAGAAACAGGACTGGACCAGCAGGCTATCTCAATGGTCTGGAAGGCTCTGCAGGAGGAAGGGGAGAAAAAACGTACTATTATCCTTACCACCCATAACCTGGAGCGTGGACTGGATGTAGGTGAGCGTCTGATGATTTTAACTCGAGGAAAGATTGTTTACCAGCATTCAACACAGACCTTGGATGTGGTGGATTTGAAAGAAGTCTACGAGTACAGCACGAGGGTTACAGCATGAGTTTCTGGCACCAAGTTGTCGCCATAACCTGGAAGGATGTTCTCTCTGAGATGCGAACGAGGGAGATTGTCTTTTCGGTGCTGGTGTTCACTCTTTTGGTGATAGTAATCTTTAATTTTGCCTTTGGAGTAAGTCAGGAGACGGTGGTGCTGGTAGCCCCGGGCATGCTATGGGTAACCTTCGCCTTTGCCGGCGTGCTCAGTCTTAACCGTTCCTTTATCTTGGAGAAGGAAGAGGGTTGCCTCGAGGGATTAATGGTAGCTCCTATCAGCCGAGAGGTTATCTATGTCGGCAAAATGCTGGGAAGTTTGCTTTTTATGCTGATTATTGAGGCAATAGCACTGCCTATTTTCGCCCTTCTTTTCAATCTGGAAGTCTTCTCACTCCAGCTCGTTGTCACCACCGTCTTGACTACAGTGGGATTTGTCGCCGTCGGCACTCTGTTTTCCGCCTTGGCGGTCAATACCAAAGCGCGGGAGATGGTACTGCCCATTCTCTTCCTTCCCATTATTGTTCCCCTCATTATTAGTGCGGTCAAGGCTTCGGGGCTGGCACTTTCCGGTGCACAATGGAGTAGCCTGGCATCCTGGCTCCAGATAATAGTCGCTTTTGACGCCATTTTCTTGGTGGTGTCTTACTGGGTCTTTGCCTTCGTCATTGAACAATAGAGGTGAAACATGAATAGGAGTTATCTACTTAAGAACGGCTTACTGGGACTGGGCTTCATTCTCTTTATTACGGCTCTATACCTGGTATTCATTCGCGTTCCGACCGAGGAGACGATGGGGATTGTGCAGAAAATCTTCTACCTTATGGTCCCTATGGGCTGGCTGTCCTTGCTCTCCTTCCTTATTGTTTTTGTTGGCAGTATCTTCTATTTGGTAAGGAGGGAAAGCAGGTGGGACATCCTCGCCCACTCCTCGGCTGAGGTTGGCATTGTCTTTACCACCCTCGCTCTCATCGTAGGCTCCCTCTGGGCAAAGCCCGCTTGGGGGGTGTGGTGGGACTGGGGGACACCCCGCCTGACTGCCACCCTTGTTCTCTGGTTCATCTATCTCGCCTATTTTGCGGTACGCTCCTTTGCCACTGAGCAGTCCCAGGGTGCCAGGTTCGCTGCGGTAGTCGGTATTGTCGGTTTCGTCGATATCCCCATTATCATTCTGGCTACCACACTCTGGCAGGGGATGCATCCCGGACCGCTAATTTTCCGAGGCGGATTAGACCCTTCCATGCTTTTAACCCTCTTGGTCAGCATAGCTGCCTACACCGCTTTATATTCTCTTCTCTTGATTCAAAGGATTTCAATGAAAAATGATGAAATTGACGTAAAAAGATTGAAGGAATCAGGTAGTTAGGTATACAATTGACTTAAGGAGATGAATAGAAATGGAAAATGCTGGCTATCTATTTGCTGCCTTCGCGATAGTCTGGGCGGCGGTTTTCGCCTATGTACTTTCCCTGTTTATTAGACAGAAAGGACTGCGACGGGAAATCGACTCGCTAAGCGAGGCGTTCAACGAAAAAGAAAGCGAATAACCGGAACCACAGAGAGGAATGCTCTTCACCAAGGAGTGCCTTTGTGTCAGTGAAACAAAAAGCCCTTTCCAGCTCAGGTAGAAAGAGAGCAACTGGAGTCTCCTCAACGGCCGTTGAGGCAGATAATTCCGCTAGCGGTAGTGGCAGCTCAAGCGACTACTTGCAGGCAATCATTGATTGTCTTGAGGACGAACTGATGGTTATTGGGCGGGACTATCGTATCATAGAGGCCAATCGGACAGTCTTATCAAAACACGGCAAGCTCAGACATGAAGTGATTGGACAACACTGCTATGAGATTTCCCATGGCTTACCTGAACTCTGTCGCCCGCCTCATCATGAGTGCCCAATCAAGGCAGCGTGGGAGACTGGCAAATCCGCTCGGGTAACACATCTCCACGTCCATGATGTCAAGGGTGGGAAACAGGAGAGGTTTCTTGATATTATCGCTTCTCCCATTGCGGATAGACAAGGTACTATCACTGCGGTCGTTGAACTGATGCGTGATGTAACTGAGACCAAAGAACTGGAATCGAAGGTCGCCAAAACCCACCAAGACCTTCTGGCTCTGAATACTATTGCCGGTGTGGTCAGCCAGTCACTGGAACTGGACACCATACTCGAAAGTGCTCTGGACAAGACATTGGAGCTAATGCAGCAAAGTGCTGGAGGCATACTGTTACTGGACGAAGAAAGCCAAACGCTGTCTTACCGCATTTATCGTGGCTTATCCAAGAAATACGCCAAGGGAATACGTCTCAAGTTAGGCGAAGGCATAGCTGGTAGAGTGGCTCAAACTGGTGAGCCAATATTGACAGACGATGTCTTGGTGGACTCTCGTGCCGCCCATCCTGATCTTGTAACAAGAGAGGGGATTCGGGCATTTGTCAGTGTTCCCCTACGTTCAAAAGACAGAGTTCTGGGTGTGCTTAATATTGCCAGTCATGAAAGCCGCAAATTCTCCCCTGAAGATACCCAGCTTCTCAGCGGTATTGCTGCTCAGATCGCCATTGCCATTGAAAATGCCAGGTTGCACCAGGAAGTGCGGCACAAAGAGGAGATTCGTGGCGAGCTATTGCAGGAGATATTCTCAATCCAGGAAGAAGAACGGAAGAGAATTGCTCGTGAGTTGCACGACGAGACAAGTCAGATGCTCGCGGGCTTGGCGGCCAGCCTTGAAGCTGCGATAGGCATGTTACCCTCTGGTTTGAATAAGCCTAAGGCCATGCTGAGAAATGCGCAGAACCTGTCCATTAATGCCCTTGATGAGATACATAAATTGATCTACGACCTTCGTCCTACACTGCTTGATGATTTGGGGCTGGTGGCCGCAATAGGGTGGCTGGTAGACAATAATCTGAAAACATCCGGGGTCAAGGCTGACTTCAAGGCTGTGGGTCGGGCAAGACGATTGGATGCTCAGGTAGAGACGACCTTCTTCAGAGTTATTCAGGAGGCGTTCAATAACATCGTCCGGCACGCTAGGGCGAAGAATACCCGCATAAATCTGTATTTTAGGAAAACCGCCATTGAAGTTCGTATCACGGATGACGGAAGAGGTTTTGATGTTGAAGAGGCTATAAGTTCAAAGGATAGACCCCGAGGACTGGGGTTGTTGGGTATGAAAGAGAGAGTGGAGCTTGTCAATGGCATCTTGAACATCTCGTCGCACGCTGGTAGTGGTACCGAGATTGATATAAAGATTCCCGTGAATCAGGAGGTGTCCAATGAGTAGAATAGAGGTACTGGTGGTAGACGACCACGCAATACTACGAGATGGTATCCGTGCCTTGCTTGATCTCCATGATGATATTGAGGTAGCTGGGGAGGCATCCGAAGGAAAGGGGGCTGTTGAGAAAGCCCGAGAGCTAAAGCCTGATGTGGTGGTCATGGACATATCTATACCGGGGATGGACGGTCTGGAAGCAACCCGTCGCATCAGAAAGGAAAACCCGGAGATGAAAGTCCTCATCCTAACTCAACATGACAATAGAGAATACGTGCTATCAGCCATCAAGGCAGGAGCTGCTGCTTATATCCCCAAGAGAGCACTGAGTTCCGACCTCGTATCAGCCATACGTGCCTTATGCCGGGGAGAGTCTTTCCTGTACCCTTCTGCGACTGCGGCCCTAATTGATGATTATCGGCAGCAGGCTCAAATAGAACCCTTCGACCACCTGACGACAAGGGAGAGAGAGGTTCTTAAGCTAATCGCGGAAGGTCGCACTAGTCGTGAAGTGGCTGACCTGCTCTTTATTAGTCTAAAGACAGTTCAGGGGCATCGGGCAAAAATAATGGAAAAACTGGATATACATAACCGCACCGAACTAATAAGATATGCCATGCGTAAGGGACTAATAGATATGGCTACATAGACAGAATCAATCACACACGGTGTCGCCAAAACAGCCATCAGATAACAATTAGCAAATAAGTGTGATTATCTAAAGGTGTGGAGACAGTAGGGTAGACGTCTGAAAGGATCCAGATTTGGGAATGAAGTCTGTTAACAAGTGATATTGGGGCTACTTCATTCTGTTTGGAAATGAGACAAAATCAGTAGGATGTCTTATTGATTAACAAAACAGCTTCTTGTTCACCTGGCTGCCGGTTGAACAAATCATCGAAATGTGCAAGGGCATCCTGCATTATTTTGCCGACATTTTGCCGACAAACTGTTTAGCACTACCCATTACTGGATGGCACTCCCAGATACAAAATCCCTATCGATGTCAGACAGGAAAATACTAAATGCTATCTGGAGGGACGAGGTGGCACATCAGGCTTCTTACTTTTAATCAGGATGTCACAGTTAAAATAAGACTTGACTTTTGGTAATACCAAAAGTATAATCAGACTGTGAGCGGCAAGATTGGCAGGCCAAGAACGGGTAGAAAGCCGAATTTCAGTATCAGACTAAACCCTGACGCCCTTCGGCAGGCAAGACATGCTGCTATGAACCAAGAGAAGACATTAGGACAGTGGCTTGAAGAGGCGATAACAGAGAAAATTCAAAGCGAACAAAAAGAGAACTAAATCAGAAAAGGAGGTTAAAAGGATGAAACAAAGGGCACCTGCTTTACCAAATTTCCCTACCTTCCAACAGCTTTGGGATACTCTTGGCTCAAAGCTAATTGAAACTGCACAAGAGCACCTGCTTTACACGCAGGGGGTCAGAGGTTCAAGTCC
>SDBS01001795.1_pt1 | contig 21642 bp, 20 predicted proteins | sample 2277091 | NCBI WGS metagenome assembly SDBS01 (sample SAMN10404972, study PRJNA504765) | marine sediment metagenome | isolation source: marine sediment core GS10_PC15, 163 cmbsf | place: Arctic Ocean: Southern Knipovich Ridge | collected 2010
TATTACCATCTTGACCTCCACACATTTATTGAAAATGAAGAGATCGTTGAAGGACTTATTACATGCAGTAAATGTAAAAGATGGTATCCAATAATCGATGAGATACCTTTCATGCTTCCTGATGAGCTCCGCAACGGAAAAGATGATTTACCCTTTCTTAAAAAATGGAAGAAAAAATATCCAAAAGAATTCTTGAAAGAAGGAAAACCATATAATGAAACATCCTTCAAATCCTAACGTTGCTCTGCATAATACAACAAAACTTATGTTTACTCTGCCTATTTAGACCCATCTAATAATTATCTTTAATAGCAAACGCTTTCTCAAATGCATCTTGTTTCTTAAAACTTCTCTTCACTAAGCTTAATTACAAAAGTAGCTCTCCTTTTTTAGTTTATACTACTCAACCTAAGAGTAAATAGTTAATTCTGTAGGGAAGAGTTAAAAAAGAGATAACGTGTACAAAGTAACGTGAAAAGAGGGAAGCCCGGTGGTGTAGTGGTCAAGGAAGATCATCTTCGGCTAAGCATATGGGGCTTTGGACCCCACGACAGGAGTTCGAATCTCCTCCGGGCTACCAATACACATGTACCAGAATACCCCTTTTTATGAAAATACAGTCCTCTCTCGTCTCAGCCTTAATCTATTTGTCAAGTCAATCATGTTGAACTTGATTCGTTGATTCTTTACCCCCTGATACTTCCCCTATTTCTCCCCAAAATACTGGAGAGATCTTCCGCAACACCCCCACTTTTTTAAAACAACCCAGCAAACCCAAGTTATGGCTTACAAAACACATTTATAAATCGCATTTTGAGACATTTTTATTGTTTAACCCGTATGCTAATAATATTCAGAATACAAACAAGCTTAATTTAGATTTTTTTTCTAAAAAACTGATGTTGAAAGCGAATGATTTGAAAAGGTATTTTGAAAGACTAAGAATCTTCTCTCAGATTAGATACACTAATTATCTTGAACATATATATTTTGAAACATCATCAAAGATAGATAACTGGATCATTCTAAGATGAAGAAATCTTTAAACAATGTTACTGAAGCATACGATAAAACAGCTCCCTTTTATGACTTATTGAATCATGTGTATTTTTTTGGGAGAGATAGCCAGTTCAGATCAATAATTGTTGAAAATCTTAATTTGAAGCCTTATGATACGGTGTTAGATTTATGTTCTGGTACAGGTCTTGACTTTTCCTTCCTTCTTGATAAGCTAGATGATCGTGGTACAATCATTGGCGTAGACCTTTCCCTGCAGATGCTACAACGTTCTAAAGAGAAGGGAAATCGTAAAATGAATCTGATAAGAGCTGATGTTGCCCATCTCCCCTTCAGAGATAACATCTTTAACGCAATTATGGTTTCCTTCTGTTTAAGAATAACACCAACATACACTTCAACAATTAAAGAGTTGGCAAGGGTACTCCAATTATGTGGAAAATTAGGTATTCTTGCTAATCATAAACCCCAAGGTTTAGTAGGAAAATTAATAACAACAATGTTAAGTGCAATATTAAAAATAGATTTTGGAATCAGTCTATCTAAACACATTAAGAAGGAATTCACGATAATTTCGAATAAACTCATGCATGGAGCTCTTGTGCAGTTAATAATTGGAGAACGTATTAAAAAAGGAAATTAATGAAAAACATCTCCAGCACTAATGGAGGTTCGAATTCCCTAATATATATCAATCTTCATCATTAATGTTAAAATAGAGAGAATATCGGCAGACTCCATCTACTCTTTTTGAAGTGATATAAAAATACGTGACGTAATTTGCTAGAATTCGTTATGGTACCTGAATATAATCCTAGAATAAAGATTTAAAAATGAATAACTATTAATGAGAAAAATGTGAAAAATTCAATAGTTATATCAGCTTTTTTTAAACTAATACGCTTTAATTATTCCCTATTCAGCGCATTTGGGGTTCTACTGTCCGGGCTTCTGGCTGGTGACTTACGAGGTTTCCAGGGTGAATACTTGATCTCTTTCGCAATTATCTTCTTGTCAGCTGTTGGATCTTTCGCTTTCAATGACTACTTTGATTATAAAGTTGATCAACATAACAATCGAGTTGATAGACCTTTGGTTCTAAATCTGATACCTCGAAGAACAGCCTTGTATACCGGAATTGGTTCTCTTATACTGGTATACCTGCTTTCTCTATTTCTTAATCCTTTGGCTAGATTTATTGTCATTGTTGGTGTATCCTTATTTTATTTTTACAGTATCAGATTGAAGAGAATCATTTTTGTTAACAATGTTCTAATCGCAAGTGCTTATGTGCTAACCCTATTACTTGGAACTCTAGTTTCTAACAGTTTCGTTGAACCGCTTATCCTTTATTTTTCCATAATAGGATTCATAGTGGGGTTGGCAATGGAAATAATGATTGATATAATCGATGTTAAAGGAGATAAGACATTTCAAATTCAAACATTATCTACTAGATTTGGTATAAAAAGCGCCGCTCAAATCTCGGCTTTTCTTTATTTATTAATCGTTATTCTTGATCCATTGCCATTTTTTGTAATGATCGATTCTCGTCTCTATTTAGATTACGTGTTTTTACTCGGAATACTAATTCCAATTGTTTCTTATCTCTTGATATTCAAGGATTTAATACGAAACCAAACCCCAAAAGGAATCTTCGATTTAAAGAGAAGACTTTTCATTACGATGCAGATTGGTAGTCTTGTTTACCTATTGGGAGTTCTATTGTAATTTAGAAAAAGTGTAGTTAAGGATTGAATGTAATTCTTCCACCCATTTTTCTCGTTTCTGTTCTATCTCTATTGTTTCCTATTATTTTTAATGTAAGTTATGTAACATCTAAATAGGACATATCTATTAGAGAATACCTCTAAATGGTATCCTCAGTAATGAGAGGAATGTGTGATGACAATAAAATTAAGCATAGATTCATATGAAGCTGGGATTGGTGCTGTTGGAGGTTTAGCAACTGTTCATAATTATCTTTATTGATTGATTTTTACATTTGTTGTAGTTCTTTAAAATGCTGTATTAACCACAATCTATTTTCTGAGTCATTTATCCATTGCAGATTTAGATCTCTATGACGTTTGGAAGTTATCTTCTTTGGTTTTTTCTTCTAAACTATATACTTGATAAGGAAATATTTTAGCTAACTAGCTTCTTTTTGTAAGCCTTTTTAAGTTCCTACATTGTTTCTATGCGTTGTTCTACTCGTTTCTTGATATGACCCGTTGTCAATTAGTTAATTATAGTGTATACTCGGTGCATCCACCTAGTTTCCGAAGTATTCAAATTCTAATAAAGATTATTATGATGTATGAATGTGAAGAAGAACTTCCGCGACACATTTATGGATATCAAAGAAGCATATTCATCAATCGGTGATGTCGTTCACCACACGCCCCTTATTAGGTCTAATACCTTCAGTCGTATGACAGGAGGAGAGGTATATCTGAAGTTGGAGAACCTCCAGAGGACAGGCTCTTTCAAAATTAGGGGAGCATATTACGCAATATCAAAGTTAAAGGACGAGATAAAAGCCAGAGGTTGCATTGCAGCATCAGCGGGTAATCACGCTCAAGGTGTTGCCTATGCTGCTTCCTCATCAGGTGTTACCGCAACTATTGTGATGCCTGAATTCTCTCCAGTAGCCAAGATTCAGGCGACTCGTGGATATGGGGCAGAAGTTGTGCTACATGGAAAGACCTATGACGAAGCTGTAATAAAAGCCTTGGAAATATGTGAAAAGAGCAAATCAGTATTTCTACACTCTTTTGATGACCTAAAAGTCATCGCAGGTCAGGGTACCATTGGCCTCGAGATGCTGGAAGATGTAAGTGACTTAGATGCTGTTGTTGTTCCTGTGGGTGGCGGTGGGTTAATCTCAGGAATAAGTATTGCATTACGAAACATCAAGCCGAATATCAAGATATACGGTGTGCAGGCCTCAGGTGCTGCATCAATGGTTCGCTCCATAGCAGAGAAGAAAATTGTTGAACTACAGGGAGTTAATACGATAGCTGATGGAATTGCTATTAAACGACCCAGCAACCTCACCTTTGAACTAAGTCGGGAATTAGTCAATGAGATTGTTCTCGTGGACGATGATGATATTTGTCATGCGATTTTCTTATTACTTGAGCGGTGTAAACAAGTTGTTGAACCCGCAGGGGCGGTTGGGCTTGCTGCATTATTGAGTGGGAAGATCGATGTAAAGGAAAAGAAGGTTGGAGTAGTGATTAGTGGAGGGAACATTGATATGCCTATGTTAACTAGGATAATAGAGAGATCCCTCTATCGGGAAAGTCGAATTGTTAGGGTTTCAGGACTCCTCCCAGATAGATCAGGTGTGTTAGGAGATGTTCTAACTATCGTTGCCAAAGCTAGAGCTAACGTTGTAACAATTGAACATAACAGGATCAGCCCACGTATAAATCTTGGTAAAGCGGAGGTGACCCTAGTCCTAGAGGTACCTGAGATACCCTATATCGACGAGTTACTCAGAATGCTGAATGATGCAGGATACTGCTTCACTAAAGATTAATCGTATCGTCAATTTCTTTCAGTGTCTCAGAGTGGTCTTGTATATTGGGGCTTGAGTAACTCCATCTTAGTCCTTCTTTAAAAAAGGTGTATTTTGGGAAAAATTTTAATATAATGGAAAAGATTGTGAAATTTGTAAGTCTTTTTTATAATTATAATAACAGTTTTAACAATCATTAAAAAAAGTTAAATTACTAGGTAAGGAACCTTCTATAATATGTTTAAGATTCCTTTTGAATGATTAAGAGTGAGTATTCAGTGAAAACTTATAATGATAAGTTGAGAATGACTTGGCAAGATCCAGAACAAATTCTTACGAGGGTGGGTTTGAGAACTGGCTTTACTTTTATAGATGTAGGTTGTGGCGATGGATTCTTTACTATTCCTGCAGCTAAGAGAGTAGGTAATACAGGACGTATCTATGGGATAGATATTAATGAATTTGCCATAAATAGTTTAAGAGATAAAGTTGCAAGGGAACGGTTGAATAGGGTACATCTGGAGCTTGGAAAAGCTGAAGATATTGTTTTATGTACAGCTTGTGCTGATATTGTTTTCTTCGGGATAGTTCTACATGATTTTGAGAACCCTGGGAAGGTTTTACTGAATGCGAGGAAAATGATAAAACCTTCTGGCAGATTGATTAATCTGGACTGGAAAAAAGAACCAATGGTTGTAGGTCCGCCCTCACGAATTCGATTCAGTAAAGAACAAGCACTTTGTCTAATTTCTGAAGCCAATTTTAAAATAGAAAAACTAAGCGATGTTGGACCCTATCATTATCTTATTATCGCTAAACTCTAATTGAAGCCCTTTTTTCTTCAGTATGCTCGCAATAGTTGTTAAGGTTAAGTTTTTCAAGACTTTCATGTTGCATTGTAAAATAAGAAAGCAACTTTTGCAAATAAATTGCGTATAGGTACTTATTGAGAACACTTTTCTTCACAGTCTCCACATTTGATCTAGTGTTTCACTCCTTTGTCTGATGGAATCATCTTGGAATATTTTAATGATGCTCTGGATATGTTTCTAGTACTTTAGAGAGATATAGGGGGAAGATTTGGGGGGTAAACCATCTCTAAAAAAAGGAGAATTGGTATATATGAGCATATGCTCATGCCTCCTCCGGGCTACCACATTTCTCTATTTGGTCTCCACATCCCCCCTTTTTATCATCCATCTATTGAGAATGGAATATTTCTGATAATTGGTAGTTGGTGGGGGGTGGGAGTTTAACGTGAGCGAAACGACCACAGTGCTGTGATGATTGGGTAATTGAATACATGCCCAGAAATTGTCGTTACTTGAAAAGATCAGAGAAGGATTATATGATTCTGATAATAAATCGCGATTAAATATTGCTAGTGCCAGCGACTTGTATCAGCTAACTAGTTTAGTGGCTAGCTTGTGATTTTACTCTATACTTGAAATCTAGTTGGTTGCTTCATATTTCTTATCTTATTGAGTGAGGTATTGAATGGTCTGAGGATGAATTGTTATATCACGACTATCATTTTTATAATGCTCTTGGTTTTATAATTGTTAAGTTTAGCTGGCGCGTGTGCTTAACTAGCTGTCTTTTGAGTGAGGGAAGCAGATAAATGAATAAATTGAAATGGAGTCTTAGAATAATCACTATATGCTGTACTATACTGCCATTGTTGTTTACAGTGTTAGTTTACCAAGACAACTTGATGGGCTTAGTTGTTCCTCCACAAATAACTGATGCAATGTCTGGAGATAACCAAGCCATACAGGAAATATTACCTGATTTTAGCGACATGTTAAATGTAGAACCAACGTTTAACGATGATATTCAATTTAACCTTGAAGATGGAACTTTTAGCTTTTCGATGAATTTTACCAGTCAATTAGATATTCCACTCCCGGTCAATTCATTCAGTTTAACAGTGTCTGATGAAAATGGATCTATCTTGGGAACTATTAACTTGGGTGACCCTTTGGTTTTGGTTCCAAGCCAAACCTCGATGATTCCAGTTGAAGGAACCTTAAGCCAAGAACTCATTGATTTGCTTCAAAACAGCGGTATGGACCCCACTAATCCAGATTTTAACCCTGAGAGTATAGAAGAGCTTGGACTGGATCTTAACGACATTCACTTGACAAACGTTAACCTAGACATTGGGGGTATACAACTACATATTGATGAATGGAATTCTAACGAGCTTTTTGGATCTCAAGAATCCGACTCAGCTGAAGGACAATAAAGGTGAAAAAACTATGCAGTTAAAAAACGTTAACTGGATTGGACTTACAAGCGGTATACTGTTAATAGTTGTTATTGTGCTCTCATTCTATAATCCATGGTGGCAACTTAGAATAGGCGACTATGGATACGCAAACTTTTCACCTCTAAATACTGAATTTAGTTTTCTGGGAATAACCTTTTTGATTCCTTTATTGACGACCTTAAATATCTCCTGTTTATTCTTGCTATCTATCAGTGCAGTCTTAATGATTGCCTATTCAGTTAACCCAACAAAAGAATATTCAAAACAATTGCTCTGCTGGTCTTACAAAAAACCGTTAGGTATACTGATAACTTTTATAGTTGGAATAGTAGCACTTTCACAGCTTGTATCATTCTTTGCTAATCAGTTCACTCAAATAGAATTAACACTTCCGATAATTGGCACAACTGTGATCCAAGTATCATCAGAGCTCCTAGGCGAATTAAGCGGTATCCAGATAGGATTAACTGTTTCAGGTGCGTTCCAATGGACTTTTTACTTAGCAATCGCGGCTACTGCCCTGTGTATAGTCACGAGAATCCGTTATCATAAAACAGTTATCATGGCAAAGCCACAAATTTTAGCGAATCCAAAAAAATAATTTAGGAACAACCACACCAACGACTTGATAATGTATATGCACAATTAAGATTGTCAAATTCTTCAGGGATTAAAATTTAGTCTCCAAACCCAAAAAAATAAAAAAACATAATTCAATATTTTTTAAAAAGAAATATGACTTTTGAGGCAAAATATTATTATTCTTAAAAGAAATTTTTAATAAATATGAAAATGAGAGCGATTGTATGCACAAAATACGGGCCACCTGATGTTCTTGAATTAAAAGAGGTAGACAAACCCTCTCCAAAGGATAATGAAGTCCTGATAAGAATATATGCAACAACCGTACATCGGGGGGACTCTAGAATGTGAAGTTTCACAATCCCTGGAGGATTTATTGCTAGGTTCCTAGCGAAAATAATGCTTGGTTTTAGAGGACCAAGAAAAAAAATACTAGGGATGGAACTAGCCGGGGACATTGAGGCAATCGGCAAAGAGGTCACACGGTTTAGGATCGGTGATCAGATTTTTGCATCTACCGGGATGAATTTTGGTGCGTATGCTGAATACAAATGTCTGCCTGAAGATGGAATTGTCGCACTCAAACCGGCTAATTTGACCTATGAGGAAGCTGCAGCCGGAATTCCTACCGGGGGAGCTCATGCATTGAGGTTTCTTAGAAAAGGAAAAATCCAGAGTGGACAAAAAATCCTAATCTACGGCGCTTCTGGAAGTGTAGGTTGCTATGCGATCCAACTTGCCAAGCACTTCGGGACCGAAGTTACCGGAGTATGCAGTACCACGAATTTAGCGTTGGTGAAATCTTTGGGAGCCGATAAAGTTGTTGATTACACCAAAGAGGATTTTACGGAAAAAGGAGAACTCTATGATATTATCTTTGATGCCGTGGCAAAAATCCCAAAATCAAAGTGTAAGAAAGCACTAACTCCGCAGGGTACATACATGTCCGCTCATGATAGCATAGGAAACGAAAAGAAGGAAGATTTAATTTTCCTCAAAGAGCTTGCTGAAGCGGGAAAGATAAAACCGGTAATCGATAGAACCTATCCATGGAAACAAATTGTAGAAGCCCACCGGTATGTAGACAAAGGACACAAAAAAGGAAATGTAGTAATAAATTTAGACCATATTACGCGATAGACATCTGGATAAACGTAATTTAACACTTTACTGCGTAGTTGTAGAAGAAGATAGTTACATCTACCATCATTTATGAAATTTGTAGATACTTCTGAAAAAAAATAAAGGTAAAGGAACCGTCTAACTTTTTATCAAAAGGGTTGGTAGACTGGTGGAGAGCGGTATCTGGGTATCCAAATATTTTTCGATTTAACCGTTTGTTAGTTTTGGCTATTTCATCTCATCTTTAAAGATTTTCGAAAAGTCCTTTCTTTTTATCTCTAACTTTTCAGATATTTCTTTAATCCACCGTATATATGATCGGAAGGCATTATAAACTATCTCAATCTTTTCATCTTTTGACAAGTTTGCTTCTTCAACTAAAAGCAGTGCGAACCATCTGCCTAAGTCTGATAAAAGGTAATACTTTAACCATACAGTTCGACCTGCACTCACAAATTTTTCCATATACTCAGTTAATACCCCTAGTTCAGTTAACGTTTTCAAGCGTCCTATGAGAGTCTTGTTCGAGTAATTTAGGTTATTTATCAAATCTTTCTGGTAGATTTTCTCTGAAATTCCATGCTGGATAGAGAATTTTAATATGTCAACTGGAACCTTCGAGCCAAAGATTGCCCGCAAAACCTTTTCCTTTCGACTGATTGGCAAAAAAATTAGGTATGGATATAAACGATCCTTCATAAATCTAACCTATCAATAAATACTGTATTCGATAAGATAAAGTATTATAGAAAAATTTATTAACGTTGTGTAAAAAAATACACAGCGTTGTAAAATGAAACAGTTGATAACGAGAAAAGTGGCTTTAATTGCTCTTTTTTCAGCTCTGTATTACATACTTTCCTTCTTGCCAGGCATAGAAGCTATCGGTGTTACCAACGTGACTATCAATATTGAAGCTTTCATGGCCTCTATTTTTGGTTTAATAATGGGTCCTTACCTAGGTGCATTAACCGCATTCACTGGCGCATTTCTAGCTTGGATTTTACCTCCAGGCATACCAAGCCCCACTAGCGCAGTTTTTTTGCCTGCACCTGTCATTAACGCTTTCATAGTGGGCCTTATCTTTACTGGAAGATGGAAGAAGGCTTTTGCAACTCTTGCAATAGTCGTAGCAGCTTTCTGGTTTCTTCCGCCTACTCAACCGTGGGACAAATATTTACATGTTGGATTTTTGGTCATGTGGGATAAAATCTTAGCTTTAGCACTCATCATTCCTGTAGCGATGCTAATCAATAAGATGAGGAAAAATTCAACAAAAGCACGAGAGAAAATAGAATCGATAAATATTCCTCGCAAGATAGAATTAAACGTCATCCTATCTGTTGCTGCGGCCGTTTTAATCATCATAAACGCGTGGATGATTGCTTTAGAGGGTGGTGTGATAAAGTTTCAAACAGTGATCTTGGATACGACACTTAAGTTTAATTTCGGATTCGAAGATATTATCCTCCTAACAACATCATACAGTTTCATTTGGCTTCTTTTAGGCGTTGGAATTCTAACATGGGCCATACTAATTTACTTTAAGCCTAAGAAATATTTTATTTGGAACTCATTAATCTTTGCGTTTTCCTGTCTTAGTGTTATTATTGGTGGAGGATTCATCGTTGGTTTATTCCTCGGCGTTATAAGCGGAATCTTTGGAATCATAAAAAGAAGGATTATTCTTCTTCCGATAACGAGTAAAGAGTTGCTCATCTATTTTCTTTTAGCTTTTATTGGTAATCAAGCCGACAACGCTTTAGGCGCTGACATATTTGCTGTTCCCTTTGTTTATGAAGGAATCTTTGGGATAACTTCAATAGAAACCATACGCTTGCTGTTTTCCATAGCACCCTTCTTTTATGCTGCGATAAGGTTGATCCAAGCGATAATCACCGCCCTCATTGCGATGCCGTTAATCAAAAATCTGAAGGCAACTGGATTAAACATGAGTGAAGCATAATGATCTTGATTTCAGTTCCCGTCTTGAAAGTCTATTCTCTCGTCTCCAATCACCATAACTTTATTTTTCTGAAACTTTAATTATTTCCACTATAAAGTTTAGGCATACATGAAGTTAATCTATTAAATTATGAATAAAGAACTAGAAAAAAGATGATCTGCAAAAAATTATTTTAAGATTAAGCAGAAAACTAAGTTAAAACGTTAAGGGGATTTAACAAGTTTGATTGGGGAAGGAATGCGGAGAAGTCAATTAATCACTTTGATTGCAGTCTTTGCCACTCTCAGCATCGTCTGTGATTCAATCGTCGGTATACCGCAACTAGCCTCCGGGGTTTGGTATGGATGGATCTTTTTAATAGTGCCACTTGCAGGAATCGTCCTTGGACCCTATGCTGGTTTCGTCTCAATACTAATCGGGGTCATTGCCGGTCATTCCATCTACTTGAGGGGTGAAGCACCAATGTACGAGTATCTCTTTACGTTGGGAGCTCCAATTGGTGCTCTATTTAGCGGTTTTATATTTCGAGGGAGATGGAAGGAAGCTTTCACATATTTTACATTGCTTCTTGGCGCTTATTTCTTGACACCAGTCTCATGGGAGATTCCCCTTTGGGGTTTATGGGATGTTTATATCGCTTTCATCATTCTTTGTATATTTGCATTGATGTCAAATAGGTGGGATATTAAAAGTAGAAAATTTGGGAGATTACCTTACATATATGCTCTCTGTGCACTCATTGGGCTTGAAGCGGATATTCTTTTTAGAATATTTGTGTTTATTCCCGGTCAAACCTATAGACTCTTTTATGGTTTTACCCCAGAAATTTTAGGAGTAATATGGGCTGCCAGTGCTCTTGTAACGCCAATACAAGTAGGTATAGCTATTCTAATGACTGTTTTTATAGGTCCTATGTTAGTAAGAACTCTTTCCTTGAAGGGTTGGTTTACAAAGAAAGATGACTCTTAAGCGGTTCACAATATTAACCGAAATATTTAGCGCGATTCATATTTTCTGAAGAAATACAAAAAATGTGGGATAAGTAGTTCACGTTGTATACAAAATAGTATCAAGAAGATTTACTTAGATATATGAAACTAAGATAGAGAAAGTTTCACTTTCTACGTTCATAATAATCTGAAGTTTTAAAACTCTACCTTTCTTAAGGCAGTTTGATACCCAAAAAATGTTAGAGAGGTATTCATCAAGATCTTGGAAATAAATCGTGTTGCACGCTTATACAAGCAGTGTATATTACGAAACAATACAACCTGATAATTTATAAAAATACTGAACTTGGAGAGATATCGCTTAAGAAATCAACGAAAAATGAACAATTCTTAGACTCGACTCAGCGCATCAACAAAATTATCCTGAGAATGAACACTACATAAAACATAAGCTTTCAATAACAAACGATTTAATGTCTATAATTTAATTCTAAACTCCAAACCTAAACGCCGTTGTTAAAGTTATACTACTTTCGATGAAATTGATTGCATAGTTTATTCTTCCATTGAGAACTCTAAACGAGAAAAAAGGGGGGTTTGCGGGAGATACCGAGTGAGGTCTCCATTGGTAGCGAGTTCAAATCTTAATCTGGGCACCACTCATCTTTCCTAATGGATAATTCCCTCAAAGAAGGAAAGATGTTAGCTATCTCTTGCTACGATCAGGTGAGGTCGAAGCGGTCAAGGTTCATTACCTTGTTCCACGCCGCTACAAAGTCGTGTAGGAACTTCTCCTGGGAGTCCTCACATCCGTAGACTTCCGCCAAGGCCCGGAGTTGGGAGTTCGAACCGAAGATGAGGTCTACACGGGTACCAGTCCACTTGAGTTTGCCCGTTGCACAATCACGACCCTCGAACACGTCTTCGTCTTCCGAGGTTGCCTTCCATATCGTGTTCATGTCGAGCAGATTCACGAAGAAGTCATTGGTAAGCGTCTCTGGCCGCTTGGTGAATACGCCGTGCTGGGACTGTCCGAAGTTGGCATTCAAGACGCGCATACCACCAACGAGAACCGTCATCTCAGGAGCAGTCAGCGTCAGCAGTTGTGCACGATCAACCAGCAGTTCCTCTACCGATACAGCGTATTTGGTTTTGAGGTAGTTACGGAATCCGTCTGCAGACGGTTCGAGTACAGCGAATGACTCCACATCGGTTTGCTCCTGCAATGCATCCGTGCGTCCCGGCGTGAAGGGAACGGTTATATCGTGACCGACATTCTTCGCAGCTTGCTCGACACCTGCGCATCCACCCAGGACAATCAAGTCAGCGAACGAAACCATCTTCCCGCCTGACTGCACGCTGTTGAACTCCTTTTGGATTCCCTTGAAGGTTTCGAACATTTTCACCAATTGCTCAGGCTGGTTGACTTCCCAATCCTTCTGCGGCGCAAGACGGATGCGCGCCCCGTTCGCACCGCCACGCTTGTCGGAGCCACGGAACGTGGATGCCGATGCCCAGGCGGTCGAGACCAATTCAGAAATCGACAGGCTCGAGGAAAGCATCTTGCCCTTGAGATCTGCGATGTCCTGCGCATCGATCAGCTCATGATCGACTGCAGGCACCGGGTCTTGCCAAATGAGCTCTTCCTCAGGAACCTCCGGGCCTAGATAGCGCGAACGAGGACCCATGTCGCGGTGCGTTAGCTTGAACCACGCCCGAGCAAACGCGTCTGCGAACTCCTCCGGGTTCTCGTGAAACCGCTTCGAGATCGGCCGATAGATCGGATCCATCCGTAACGCCATGTCCGCCGTGGTCATGATGGTCGTAACTCGCTTCGACGGATCGTGAGCGGCCGGCGCGAAATCCTTTTCATCCGGATTGACCGGGACCCACTGCCAGGCACCAGCGGGGCTCTTCACTAGATCCCAATCGTAGCCAAACAGCATATCGAAATAGCCCATACCCCACTGGGTCGGTTTCGGCGTCCAAGCTCCTTCGATGCCACTGGAGATCGTGTCATCCCCCTTACCACTACCGAAGCTGCTCTTCCAGCCAAGGCCCTGCTCTTCGATGCCTGCGCCCTCAGGCTCAGGACCCACATGGGACGCACTGCCAGCACCATGACATTTACCGAATGTGTGCCCGCCAGCGATGAGTGCGACGGTCTCTTCATCGTTCATCCCCATGCGTGAGAAGGTCTCTCGAATGTCGCGGCCAGAAGCGACCGCACTCGGTTGACCGTTCGGCCCTTCTGGGTTCACATAGATCAAGCCCATCTGTACGGCAGCGAGGGGATTATCGAGTTCCCGGTCGCCGGTGTAGCGCTTGTCGCCAAGCCACTTACTCTCGGGTCCCCAGTAAGTGTCCTCTTCTGACTCCCAAATGTCTTCGCGCCCCCCACCGAAACCAAACGTCTTAACGCCCATCGACTCCAGAGCGCAGTTGCCGGCGAGGATCATCAGGTCGGCCCAGGAGATTTTCTTACCGTATTTCTGCTTGATCGGCCAAAGCAAACGGCGTGCCTTGTCGAGGTTGACATTGTCTGGCCAGCTGTTGAGAGGCGCAAAGCGTTGGTTACCGGACCCGCCGCCTCCGCGTCCATCGCCTTTGCGGTAGGTGCCTGCGCTGTGCCACGCCATCCGGATGAAGAGCCCCCCGTAGTGACCGTAATCAGCCGGCCACCAGTCCTGCGAGTCGGTCATCAACGCGTAGAGGTCCTTCTTCAGGGCTTCCAGGTTGAGTTTCTTGAATTCATCAGCGTAGTTAAACTCTTCGCCCATCGGATTGGACAGGGGAGAATGCTGATGCAGAATATTCAGGTTCAACTGGTTTGGCCACCAGTCTCGGCTTGACATGCGCACGCGGTTAGTTGTAAGCCTCTTTTTATCATTCAAATAAATATCCCTCCTTTCGGTATGTTTTCTTCGAAGAGAGATTAATACAATAGTTACACTAACTTTCATATATAATTTCTATCTAGCTATAATAATAGATAATTTTCAAAACGTGTCTATATGAAACGGGTTTCAGAGAAGGTCAAACATCGCCTCTTCATTATCTTAGGCACCCTCTTTCTTGGAATAGGGTGCATCGGTCTCATTCTCCCCATATTACCAACAACACCATTTCTGATACTCGCTGCAGCCTGTTATGTCCGAGGGGCAGATCGAATCTACGGGTGGATGATGAGAAACCGTCTCTTCGGGGAGTTTATTAAAAATTACTTGGAAGGGAAAGGGATAAAGTCCATGCAGAAAGTCATCACATTAGTATTCTTATGGGTGATGATTATTTTCACCACAGTCTATATGATTGAAAACATGATAAGAAGAATCTTTTTACTCATTATAGATTTAACTGTGAGTGTTCACATACTCAAGCTACCAACAGTTCAATCTGACTCCTAACAACCAGATGTCCAATTAAATACTGAAAATTTGAATTGATTGATTTTTAATAGAGAAAAGCAGCTAACATAATCAAAATGTGGGTATATAATACCTTAGAATTCACCAGAGTTACTTTTCTCTTTGTTTAAAAAAATATTAAAAAAGGGGTTTTTTCTACGTTAAAAAATTTTTTTTACTAATATCTTGAAATTTCTTTTTCTTTCAAGGAAAGTTCTAAACTCCTTTTCTTTGAAGGAATGTAATAAGTGCTTTTCTTCCTGTTGATATAACTTATCGAAGTCTAATATTAAATATCTGAGATAATAAACATAATTTATTGACTTTAACGCTTTTAATGAATTCGGGTTTTGTCTCTAAGAATTCTTTATTTTCTGGGAAGTGATAGAGTAATAAGAAAAAGAAAATATTATACATTATCTTTAATGACTCGTAGATATTTGAAACCTCATCACAATCAACAGTGGCAGGAATACCTTTACCACCTAAGATATCGCTTATAGTGGTTATGACTTGCTCATGAGAAGGATGAATTATTCCTGAAAGACTATGATATTCATTTATCAAGGTTTGTTTAGATTTTTCAATACCTCCAATTCTAAGTTTTTCTATTAATTGTCCAGCACGATATTCTCTCTTGTCTTCTACTTCTTTCAGGATTTCTATTTTCGTGCCAAGAGGCGTGTTAGGATGCCTATGGTCGATATATAGTGCTTGAACAATTAACTCCAAAGCATATCTGATATTGTAACAGGCATTTCTATACAGAGCATTATAAGAAAGAAAAAATATGTGTCCTGAAAGCCTATATAACTCAAGCAAGGACCATATAGCGAGTGAATTTACATACTTAGTTTCATGTTTTTTATCACCCTCAAAAAAAGCATTAAAAAAATCTCAATTGATAAAAATAAGTTGGAGTATTTTCTCTAATTTATTGCCACATTCTTCTTTCGATTTATCAACTATCTCTTGAAAACCTTCTAATAACTCATCGATATTTCTTAACATACGTTAAACTTTTTATTAATCATTTATACATGTTAAAGTATATGAACAGGAAATACTTGAATTAAAAATGTCAGGGCAAGGATCAACTAACCTTGCAGTTAGAACAAGAATTTCTACGTTTTTGGCGGAGACCTTCTTTGCTGTTTTATTAGTTTTCGTTACGCAGAAAAATTTTCAGAAGAGAATGAAAAAAGAATATAGAAAAAATTGGGAATAATCCTTGAATTTCAACAAAGTTGTTAGATACCTTCCACATTTTAAAAGTGCCTATACAACTACCCATCTACGTAATGGAAATAGACCTTTGACATGATAGCTTTATAGATTAACAAGTAATAATCTTAGGAAATGAATAAAAAATATGGATACCAAGAATTCAAGTTCTGTAAATAAAAAACTCTAATTTTTCTATAGATGAAAGTAAGAATCGTGTGTGTGAAATAACAAAATAAAGGAGATTGTGGAGGAAAAAAAAAGATGACTGGATGGGTGTACAAATGTTCAATGTGTGGAGAACCTAGAAAAGTTGAAAATTTTAACCCTAAAACTGGAGAAGTGTGGTGCAAGGAATGTAACGACAAAAAAAATGAGAAACCGAAAAGAAGGAGGAGGAAACAGTAAGATGAAAAATAGAATCTTGACTACAAATGGCGAATTGACGCTTGCTGATTTTACATAGAATTCTTTTTCAATGAACCAAATCTTACTATTATGATTTATTGAATTATTGATTAAAAAGTTGTATATGATTGAAAATAATATTTAACAATATGAAGAAAATAGAAGATACCCGAATAAATATAGAGTTTACGGGAGATATCTCCAGCAGGGGTGGGGTTCGATTCAACTTCCTTCTTCAATGGTTTTGAGTTTGAATTTAGTGGATAGTTCCTCAAGAGTTCTTCCTTGTTTTACTCAGTGCGCATTATCTCGATAAAAACTTCGTGATATTGTTAATTAAAATCTAATTGGTTAAAGATGAAGATATTTGACTAAATTTCCTCATCAGATATGCTCCCGGCGTCTTTAGTTTTCTCAAGACTTCCTTGTTTGCATCTACTTTTCGTTATTGGATGTTGGTTTCATGTTGATTTAGGTTTCGTTGATGTAGAAGCCATCTCGGAATTTTCTAGTCTAGATAAAGACAATCATAAGATCAGAAAACAGAGAACAATAGAAACCCGTCTCATAATAAACAGTTAATTTCTAAACAACCTAGCCCATAATAAATCCTTACGGGAAAGATTTTGTCTGCTTTTTACTCAAGATTTTGTTGTAATTCTACAAGTTTGAATATATTGCCCACGAAGATTGTTTTGAACGGAATCTGTGGAGTTCTATCTTTAACAGATAAGCCTAGTACGTGTGAATATGATTGCCAAAGGTCAGGAGATAGTCTACCGATGTCCACTTCTCCAACATATTGAACCCAATAATATAGTCCCTGTTCAAAAACTACAATTATTGAGTCAGTGGGAATGTGACTTTTCATATTAACCAAATCGTTGAAACCTGTATTACCAATCGTGGGACGGATACTCCCCGTGATTGTTATACTTTGTATAACAAAAAAGGCTAAACAGATCACTACAAAAAACAATGAAATGTCAAATTTTGATTTCTTAATAAGATTATAAATTTTAGATATGCCGTAGCTTAGAATTATTGCTGTTGGTATAACCATCATCAACACAAATCTTCCAAGCCAATTATTTGGGATTAAAGGAAAACATATAATGGCACCTATACTTGTTGTGACGGTTAGAAGCAATAACGGTTCTTTCTCTTTCTTTTTCCAAAGATAGATGGATAAAATCACTCCGAAAGAGAGAATCAAAAGGATTACACCCCAACCTCCGACAATAGAAACAGAAAACGGGATATTGGGACCAAAGGGTTTAGACCTAGGGTAAAGACCTAGATTTGAAGAGGGTTGAGTTGGGGCTCCCATAACTCGCTGTAAAATCAGGGCATTAAGAAAGGAGAGGCCCTTGTTAAAGTCCGTGAATAGGAAACTGAAAAATGTGGAAGCAATAAACACGAAAATGCATGTGATCAACGCAATTATACCCGCAGCTTTTAGGAAGGGTCGTCTGTTGACATTAACGATCGTAGCAATAATGGTGTATAATGCTAAAAAAAGAAGAGCAACACCAAAATCCAAGATATGTGTCAACCCAGTGAGAATCACAAAAAATGATGCTAAAATTAAACTTCTTTTTTTTAAACCTGAAAAAGCTAAATCATGCAAATAGTATATGAATGCAAATAAAAAAGTTATTCCCACCGCATTTTTCATAAAATCCGTTATCATCCTGATGTATGGTGCTGAAAAGATGACAAGCAGCATCGATATAATACCCGCCATGGTGCCTTTGCCAACTCTTTTCATAAGGAAGAAAACTGGAATAGTGGATAATGCACAAAATAGTGATACGCCAACCTTCACTCCCAAAGTAATATCGCCTAAAAGGAGAGAAAAGAAGGAGAGTAGATAGAAGATGAGAGGAGGATCACCATAAACAAGCTCTCCAGTTGAGAGGAGACTTCTTACTTGTATGAGATAATACGGACCATCAATCATCGGTAGGAACTTGTTTCTCAAAAATATCCACAAATAAAAGAAAAATCCTAGTAGAAAAACAGAAAAGACCAAAGAAAGCTCTATCTTATTCTTTTTCATGTAGAATTTAAAAGACTGAAGACTCATCATCTTTTCTGTTTAACCTCGTTAGTGCTTTTTTTTTAAACAACATATTATCGGAAAGAAAGACTGGTAATGTACTTTGCTTATGTTACTCATCTAAACATTTTGAATTTTTGACTTTGATTTGTTATTAACGTTCTAATCAGACTTTTATTATGATAAAAAAAGTCTAGTGTAACCAATTAAAACAGATAAAGGTTACAACTAAACCTAAACCACAAAATTCAGAACATGATTAAAAAAAAGTATAGATAGTATACATTTAACCTTGATTGAACATTAAGGTATAATTGATGGTTATGATCGATTATATCGAGAAATTTGTTGAGTTCTGTGATAGCGAGTTCGGCAAAAAGGTTATGAAAAAAGAAGCTGAATATGTCTACAACGAATTAAAGAAGTATGGGAAAATTCTCGATGTCGGTTGTGGCCTCGGTTCATTTGAACAAAACCTTCCAACCCTTAACATCATAGGTCTAGATGTCTCTAGGGAAATATTGGAAAAAGCAAGAAAGAGGAGTGATAAGACTTTTGTGCAAGGTAAAGCGGAAAAGTTACAGTTTAAGGATTCCACATTCGATGCTGTCTTCACTATAACAACTTTAGAATTTCTAGACGATTACCAGGATGCAGTAAAAGAGATGGCTAGAGTTACAAAACTTAAAGGGAAAATTTTAGTAATGCTGCTAAATCCCAAGTCAGAATATTTTAGAGAAGAGATAAAGAAACCAGGTGATTACTTCAAAAGAATTAAACATCATGATTTAAAAGAAATCAGAGATTACATCTCCCAATTCTATATGATTGTCAAAGAAGAAAAATTTTTAGGTATAAGAGGGAATCACATTTTCAATACTGATGATGAGAGATATGCTAGTCTATATGTGATTGTTGGAATAAAATTGGGAAGAACAGTTTAAAAAAAATAAATGGTGTATATGAACATCTAGAGTATGTAGCCTGGAGACTATTCTAACTCGAACTAAAGAATGCACATTTTAAAGATTACTCTATAATGAACTAAATGAAAAAAGGAAGAGGATGTTAACCATCAATCTCTTTTGTATCTGATTGTTTATACCTTAATGTTAAAGAGGTAACTCAATCAAAGTGTCTTCGAACAGATATCTCTCGGGATTCCATCCAACAATCTGATCCGGATCAAGAGTAGTGTCAGCTGACAAAACCAGCCAAATTTTCGCACCGGAATCATCTGCTCCAGGACTTGTATCAGGCGCCAAATCACCAACAAAGTTTCCTGCTATGTGTACATTTCCACCGCGATTTGATTTCCCCTCGTCTAATATATTTATGGTTGCTGGCCATTCAGTGTCATCTCTAGCGAAGTTTATTAAAGTATATTCTTCTCCTACTTCAAGTCCATGTCCATTAAAAACAAACTTACCAGACTTCATATTATACTTCAACTTTCCCCAAGCTCCATTTTTAACTATGGACCAGTCCCCTGAAGGAGTTTTTTCAAAGAGATTTATACGTTGATTATTTGATTTTCCTGCTTTCCCTGTTGGTCCTTTTGCGTATACTGCTGGAATTGTCACAGATAGTAACATTATCATTCCGAGGATAATAACAGTTCTTGTTTTCATTCTTTTCTCTCCATCTTGTAATGTTTTTCATATTTTTATTTTAACAGTTCTGAATCCCAAATTCATGCTAAAAATATAGAAAAAAACTAGGTAAGCTATCATAAGTTTTCAAACCAATATTCTAACTAAAAGTTAGGTTTTTAGTATAAAAAAATGTAAAATCCTCAAGAGATTTACTGGTTGCATATTACTCCAAGTTCTTAGAAACCAAGAGTTTTTTAAAGAAAAAGATTAAGGTGGAATTGAACCGGGTTAAATCGAAAGGATATTAGTGTTTTCGAAATTGGTAGATTGGCGGTTTAAGGTCTGGTGGAAGGGGGGAAACATATTTTTTTCCTTGTTTCGCTTCCGCTAGTTCATCCCACATCTTCTTTAACAGTGAAGGCTGAGTTATGGTATCTAACACGCAACAAGCCATGGTCTTCGCTGCAAATATGAGCGATTTATGGGCGACACTTGACTTTCCCATGGCTACTACCTGCCAGGAGTGCCCTGGAATTCCGAGAACCCACGTCGCAGTAGTGAACTCTTTTGTGGGAGCTTGCCAACTCACATCCGCAACATCTGTGGAAGCACCACTCACTTCACCTTTACCCCAAGGTTTAGGAATAGTTCGATCAATCACCACATCGGTGAGGTTCTGCCAGTCATCTCGTTTGGATCTCTTTAATGATTCTGTAATGTTTTCAGAAGGAATCGTTTTTTGGATCTCTTCAGCAAAGGTAAACTCTTCTTCAGTGTAGGTTGGTGTGCCGATCTCTCGCATGTTCTTTACCACAAGATCTACCATACTCTGTAAGGATAGACAGTTGTAACCTCCAGTCAGAAACGTATATCTAAAAGTGGTTCCAGTCATAAGTGCGGCACCCTTGGCAATCTTGAGAACCCATTGATAAATGTGTTCAACCTGAGCTCGCTCAGGTGCTCTAATATAATACCATGAGCTCGCGTAAGCTGGAACCACGTTGGGGGCACCACCTCCCTCCTCAATTACATAGTGAATTCGAGCCTCTTGCACAACATGTTCACGCATATAGTTCACTCCAGTGTTCATAAGTTCCACAGCATCAAGTGCACTGCGTCCCCGATGAGGAGAAGAACCAGCATGTGATCAGGTTAAAACTGAACAGATCCCTCTACAACGGTGATTGGGTGTTCCTAGGTGAGAAACGCTCTGGTAAATTCGACCATGCAGTACCCTTTGACTTTGATTTCGCACATACGGTTCTAAGGACGAAGGATGACAATCCTATTGAAAGAAGGGATAATCAAACTGACACCACAAGAATTGGCTCCTACACAAGAACGTTCAGACCGTTGTCCGGCTCCGACCTAGAGAACAGGCTGGGTCGCCTCAGGGATTGGATTAGGGACTTCAATCCTACCATAGATATACTATCGTAAACCTCCTTGGAAACGATGGGATCATTCGGTGTCTTCAGTATGTTGAGGAAGTGAACATCTATGCCCCGGGC
>SDBS01001796.1_pt1 | contig 21640 bp, 22 predicted proteins | sample 2277091 | NCBI WGS metagenome assembly SDBS01 (sample SAMN10404972, study PRJNA504765) | marine sediment metagenome | isolation source: marine sediment core GS10_PC15, 163 cmbsf | place: Arctic Ocean: Southern Knipovich Ridge | collected 2010
CTTGGCACACCTGTTTTTGTGTGCTATCTTTATAAACGTCATCAAACCTTTGATTCTAAGGAGTAAGAAATGAAGAAACTGTTGATTCTTGTGCTGGCAGTTGCATCCTTCGCCGCCAACAGCGTCGGTACCTCCGGCATCCCGGTCAATACTCATCCCCCGCCGCCGGTTGAGGATGAATTCTACTGGGATGACGGAATCATGACCAGCGGCTGGATCTGGTACACCGGCGGCAACTACTGGGCCGTGCAGTTCGACGAGGTGAAGACAGGCGGCTCTCCCGGGGAATTATCCAACTACGGCGCCACCACCTATCCGGGCTGGCCGGACTCCACCTTCCAGGGCTGCTACATGCACGCCTTCGACGACCTGGGTGGCTATCCGGGTACCGACCTGGACCGCACCTTCCTGATGTTCACCACCGGCGGCGTCTACGAGTGGGTCGAACCTGATGTTTACGTGTATATCACCACCCCCGTCTTCTACGTCGCCAACGAGCAGATCGGGAACTATCCTGCCTGTGACTCGATTGGGGTTGACGCGGTGTCCGGCACGCACAACTGGACCGGCTTCCAGGGCTCCTGGACACCCACCACCATCTTCGGAGACTTCATGCTCCGCTGCTACTGGGATACGTGTGTCGAAATTAAAGAAACCAGCTGGGGGGCCGTCAAGGCGCTGTACTAGTTTTCGATAACACACGCAAAAGGGTCCCCGGTCGGGGACCCTTCGGTTATCCAATCACGGAGAGAGGCTACTTCTCTTCGTCCTCCCCGCCCTCCTCGGGTTTATCCTCCGGCTCTACCTTCTCCTCGGCCTCGGCCGGTTTCTCGCTCCCCTCGTCCGGCAACTCCTCGGGGACCTCGAACTCGGGGAACTCCTCGTCGTAGTCGCGGCGTTCGAGGAGGTTCTCGTCGTCCTTCTTCTTTCTGAGGGCCAGGTAGATTAGCGTCTGACCCGCCTGGCAGGTGGCCAGGAGGTAGCTGGCGAGGATGCCGATGAGGCCGATGAGTCCCACGGCGAGGATGATCGAGGCGACGTGGAGCCCGGCGGCGGGCTGGACCGCGATGAAGCTGTAGGTGTGCGGCGCCAGGAGCCAGTAGATGCCGGGCACGTTGCCGACGATTAACCCGGGTACGATGCCCAGACCGCTCTGCTGGCAGCAGGCGAAGAACTGTTGGAGGCAGCTCTGGGCGGCGTGGACCGGGACGCGCAGGAAGCTGTGGGTGTAGTGCTGGGCCTGCGGCAGGACGTACTCGGTAAAATTCGTGCCCCACCAGACCCCGAAGACCATCTTCAGCAGTCTCAGGGCGAAGATGATGAAGACCAGGAAGACGCAGAAGGCGATGATGGTCACCACGAACAGGAGGAATTGATAGATGATGAGCCGCCAGGGCTGGGAGGCCGTGGTCGAGAAGAGCTCGAAGATGGTCTCGAAGGTGTCGTTCTTGGTGGTGGCGACGACGGCGGGGGCGATGACCACGCCGACTAGGATTATCACCAACAGGTAGAGGGTGAAGATGGTGACGGCGATGATGACGGGGAAGAGGAAAGCGGTGATCCAGGCGGAGACGGCTCCCCAGCTGGCGAACCAGCCGATCAAAAGGCCGCCGAAGACGAGGCCCGCGGCCATGATAACCAGGCCCAGCGGTGAGAGAATGACGGCGGCGGCGTTCTTGCGGGCGAAGCGCCAGGCCTCCTTCTTCGAGTAGAAGTCGTTGCCGCGGATCTGCTCGTAGGTGAGCTTGGCGGTGGCGGTCCCGGCCAAGAGGGCGATGATGAAGGCCCAGAGAACGCCGAGCCCCCAGATTATCCAGGAGTAAAAAGGTATACCGACGAAGTAGTTGATTACATCGCCGCCCAACCCGCAGTACAGTGGGATCGGCAGGGCGCCGTAGTTGAACCAGATTTCGGCGAAGGAGGCCCCGGAGACGAGAAGCGAAACATAGGCCAGGACGGCGTACCCTCCCAGGCCGAGGATGAGACCCTTGAACTGCACCCAGATCTTCTTCGCCGAGAAGCCCAGACGCGGCGCTCTCAGCACGTCACGAAAATCGAAATAGAGCTTACGTAACATGAAAGTCCCCTTGGGTTACGCGCTTCTTTTCAAGCCCTTAAGCGTACGACTGCAGATCATTATACCAGTCAACCGGCCCCCTTTGGCAACGTTTTTTACGCACCGGCCGTCAGGTCGTGCTGGCGGAGCACCTCCCCGGGCGAGGCGGTGGCCACGCCGACCTTGGCGATGACCACCCCGGCGGCCAGGTTCGCCAGGAGCGCTCCCTCCAAAAGGGAGGTCCCGGCGGCCAGGGCCAGGGTGAGCATCCCCGTGACCGTGTCGCCGGCACCGGTGACGTCGAAGACCTCCCGGGCCACGGTTTCGACGACCTTGGCTTCGGCTCCCGGACCCTCGTAGAGGCGCATCCCTCGCTCGCCGCAGGTGATGAGGAGGTTCTTGAGCCCGGTCAGCTCGAAGAGCCGGGCGGCGATGGCGTCCAGTTCGGTGTATCTCCCGCGGCGCTCCACGGCGCGGCCCGCCTCGTGGTTGTTCGGGGTTGCCACGGTCACACCGGCGTAGGCGCCGAAATGGTCCTCTTTGGGGTCCACGGAACTGGGCCTGTCCCCGGCGGCCTCCACCAGATCGCGAATCAGACCGACGGAGAGGAGCCCCTTGCCGTAGTCGGACAGCAGGAGGGCGTCGGCCTCTCCCATCAGCTCCCGTCCCGCCGTGGTGAGGCGTTTTACGGCGGTCTCCCCCACCGGGCTGCGCACCTCGTGATCCACGCGGCAGACCTGCTGCCTGCCGGCCATGATGCGGGTTTTCAGCGTGGTCGGCCGGTCCGCTTCGACGATGAGGTGGCCGGCGTTGATCCCGTCGTTGATCAGCCTCTCGCGCAGCTCTTCGGCGGTACCGTCGGCTCCGACCACGCCTACCAGGAGCGGCACCCCGCCCAGGGCGGCGATGTTGCGGGCCACGTTGGCGGCGCCGCCGGCCAGCCCGGCTTCACGCTCCACCTCGACCACGGGCACCGGCGCCTCGGGGCTGATCCGTTCCACCCGGCCCCAGACGTAGCGGTCGAGCATCAGGTCGCCCACGACCAGCACCCGCCGGCCTTCGAGGGAGGCCAAAAGCTCCTTCAACCTCGATACGCTCAATTTGTTGTGCATCGGTTACCTATGTCCAGCAGGTCCTCGGTTTCGACGCTGGTCTTATTTGTTTTGGCCTGTTTGGTGACTCGGCTCATGGGAAGGTTCGGTAAATTGCCGTCAATCAGATCTTCCACGGTCACAATACACACTCGATCGTACTCCTGGCCCGTCAGTTTATTAACATACTTGGGCATTACCCGAACCTCATTGAGCATATCCCTCGTCGGAGGTTCCAAGGTGATGAATACCCCCAACGGTGCGCCCTCGCGATCTAAAACGTGGCTGAAGTCCCGGATCTGCGCTACTCCGACCCTGCCGGATTTGACCTGAATGTAGGCCCGCATCCGTTCGGCCTTACCCTCTTTCCCCAGGTCAACGATGTAGCAATAGCCGTCTATTCCTCTATCGGCCCCCAGTTTCTCGAAAAAGACACCGCCGAAGGTGAACACGGCCCACTTCTCGAACTCCTTGCGGACCCGGTCGCCCTTTGTTTTCGTCGCCAAAGCCCTGGCGCCTTCCAGGTCGCGGGGGATGCCGAAGACCTCGACCTCTTGATTAAAGAGTCGTGTCGCTTCCTTTAGACTGTAGCCGCTTTTTTCCAAAAAGTAGTGATCAATCAGGCGTTGCTTTATTAAATCAATAGAGATGTAGGTTATGTCAATCCCGATCCAGCGGCGATTCAGCTTCTGAGCGGCGACCACCGTGGTTCCGCAGCCACAGTAGGCGTCGAGGACCAGGTCGCCCTCATCCGACGAAGCGGCGATTATCCTCTCAATAAGTTTGAGCGGTTTCTGTGTATCAAAGCCTAAGCGTTCTGCATCTTCGCGGTTCAACTGTTCAATAGGCCAATAATCCGGTGCAACCTTGTCAAAGGGATAGCGGTAGACCTTGCCGGTTGCACGATCCCTTTTCTCCTGCCACGTCCTACCGTCCTCGTCCGTTATTACTTTCATGTGGCTGCTCGGTTTGCGGGGGATGCGGACAAACTTAGATTCATCGTTAAACTTCCAATCCACCCCTTTTGAATACCGAAAAATCACGTCGTGCTTTCGGGCAAAATTTCTTTTTGACGTACCACCGATGGAGTAACACCAGACAATCTCGTTCCGAAAGTTCTTCTTTTCGAATACAGCATCAAGGAGTACTTTCAGGTAGTGGCCCGCCGTTTGATCGCAGTGGAGATAGAAACTGCCCGTATCTTTTAGTACCCGGTGCAGTTCGACTATCCGTAGGCCGATATTTACCAGGTAGGCGTACAGCGAGGGATCGCTTCGCTTGAGGAGTGTGTCGAAAGATGTTATCACATCGTGCAGAGCGCTGTAGCGCTGCGGTTCCTTATCGAATATCAACGACTCTTCGTCGGCGATGCTCCGCAGGCTCCATGTGTCCCTGAAGGCCTCGGTCTGGGCGGTGGCCTCGTCCCAGATCATGTTGTAGTTGCGCTTCGAGTTGAAGGGCGGGTCAATGTAGATCAGATCAACGCTTTCGTCGGCGATGCGGTCGCGCAGGATGTCCAGGTTATCCCCGTAATACAATCGGTTCATTGGCTTTCCTGTACTTAGATTAGCCTATCTTTTAAAAGCCTCGTCCACCAAGCGGCAGATCACGTGGCCGCAGGTGATGTGTCCCTCCTGGATGCGGCAGGTCCGCAGCGCCGGGATCACCAGGGCCACGTCGGCCAACGGCGCGAGCTTGCCCCCGTCCCGACCGGCAAAAGCCACAACATTAATCTTCAGCTCCCGGGCGGTCTCCACGGCCCGCAGAACGTTGGGCGAGTTGCCGCTGGTCGAGATGGCGATCAGGATGTCGCCGGGATCGCCCAGGGCGCGCACCTGCCTTGCGAAGACCTCCTCGAAGCCGTAGTCGTTGCCGATGGCGGTGAGGTTGCTGGTGTTGGTGGAGAGGGCCAGGGCGGGCAGAGGGCGCCGTTCGGTCTCGAAGCGCCCCACGAACTCGGCGGCGATGTGCTGGGCGTCGGCGGCGGAGCCCCCGTTGCCGCAGAGGATAACCTTGCCCCCGGCCCTCAGGGACTCGATAATCATATTCGCCGCGCGGACCACCGGGCCGGCAAGCTCCCGGGCGGTTTTCGCCAGGTTCTCCGCCGCGATGGATAGTTCGTCAGCGGCCAGCTTCTCAAGCTCCATGATTCTCCATCTCCCGTCGGCAGCCGGCATAGAAGAGGGGCAGCAGTATCTCGTGGGGGCCGACGAGGTAGCGGCCGTCGCCGGGGCTTGGCCGCCGGATCACGTTCTCGCTCACCCGGTAGGACACGTTGAAATCGAAGGCCGCCGTGGTGAAGCGCCCGCTCATCCCCAGGTTCCGGGCCACGGAGACCGCTTTCAAGAAGATTTCCGGCAGGAGCACCGCCGAGCCCCAGTTCAGATAACACCCGCCGAGCTTTTCGCCCTCGCCGCCGAGACCGGCCACCTGGTGGCAGAGGATGCGGAAGTCGCGCAGGCTGGCCTCGCCGATCGCCGCACCGTCGCAGTCCGGGTGCATGTGGGTGATGTCGGTGCCCAGGGCAACGTGGACGGTGACCGGTATCCCCAGCTCGTAGAGCCGCGCCAGGACGCTGATCCCCCTATTTTTTCCTTCACCTGCGACGAGGCCCAGCGCCTCCCCGGCGCCCAGGCCCTCTCGCGCCGCCCGTTGATAGGCCCCGTTGACCAGCTCCGCCGTCTCCTTCGCCATGCCGAACCGGCCGAGGGGAAGCTGGGCGGCGACGTCCTCCGAGGTTTTTCCGAAGTGGGCGAGCTCCAGGTCGTGGATGGGAAAAGCCCCGTTGACCGCCAGGCAGCTCAAGAGCCCCAGCTCGGCCAGCCCGATAAGGAGCGGTCCCACGCCGGCCTTCACCAGATGAGCCCCGGCGCCGAAGATCACCGGGTATTCCGCCCGGGCCGCCGCCACCGTCCGCCGGATGACGAAGCGCAGATTTTCCGCCGTCAACAAATCAGGCAGCCGGTCGAGGATCGCCGCGTCCGCCCCCTTGGGCAGCTCGCAGAGATCGTCCAGGATGACCTTGCTCGGCCGCTCGGCGATGGGTTGCGGCGTGATCTTCGACAGGTCTATCTCGGGGTATCGGCTCATTTTCGCTTTGGGAAGATCGTTGAGTTCAATCAATTGTAGCAAAAGGCGGTCTTGGGGGCTATCGGGATCGCTCAGCCTTTTCCGCCTTGACTCGCAAACGTTGTTGGACCTTGTCGCCGGTGAGTTCGCGGAGGGTGTCGCGGGCGATCCAGCGCGCCGACTTCGTGTCCCGGACCAGAATCTCCTCCGCCGCCGTAATCGCCGCCGCGTTCAGCGACCGGTTCCGCTTGCCGATCTGCCGGAGCGCCCAGTTCACCGCCTTCTTGACGAAATTCCGCCCGTCGTCGGATTCCCGAATGATTAAAGGAAGCAGTTCGAGGTATCTCTCGTCGGGCGATTTCTTGTCGTGGACCGCCAGCACGGCCATGAGGGCGAAGCCGGCCCGCTTGACGAACTCCTCGTCCCGGTCCGCCCACTCCCGGGCCTTGTCCCAGGCGAAGGGGGTCCGGTCCACCAGGTTCGAGCAGCACTGGTCCACCAGGTCCCAGGAATCGAAATCCGCCGCCCAACGCTCCAACTGCTCTTCGGTGACCCGGTTAGGCTCGTCCACGAAACAGGCCAGCAGGCGCGCCTCGTGGATTCCGGTGTCCCAGAGCTCCTCGGCCAGTTCGTGGCTCTTCTCGATTCCCCTGGCCAGCCTGCGCAGCTCGACCACCGAGATGCCCAGGGCTTTTTCCACGTTGATGCCGAAGCGGCCCATGCCCTCGCGGTTTCTCTCCGAGGACATGGATTTCAGCTTACGGATGATCTCTTCGCAGTTCACCGGTAGTTAACTCTCCTAATTCGTTGCGGCCGGCAAGCGGGCCTCAACGAAATTGCCTGCCGAAACCGAAGTCGGCAACCCACCGGCGAGACGAAAAAACGCCCCGAACCGGATAACGAATAATGAGGATCCACGTCTCCCGCCGGTCCTCCAGGAGATCCACGATACCTGGCCGCATTCGTGTCATTCTGTCCTAGAAATTTTGTACATGTTGCTGTTAAAAAGGCGGTTCTGGACCGCATTTATGATACCTATTACCTATGACGGATGTGTTCACTTGAGATTCATATTTAGCTGTTCATGTTTGCTACTTAACTCGAGTATTTTCTTTTCATTCGTAGTAATATTCGATAGTTTCTCAAATCGAAAGGTACTAGCTTGTAAATATTCCCTTTTTAGTTCTACGGATAGCCATTTTCTACCAAGCTTCTCTGCAGCTTCACCAGTAGTATTACTACCAGCAAAAGGATCGAATACAATATCACCAGGATCTGTTAGAAATTTAATAAAAAAAGTTGGTAATTGAATTGGAAAACGCGCTGGATGGACTTTTATATCCATTTCTTTGCATCTTTGTAAATAATAACCGGTACTATCATTATTGCCAAATATTAGTATATTATCCGGAATAGAGCCACCTCTATTCCTATTAAATTTATTAGTTATATTATGACCTGAAGGCCTCCTTTTTGGTTTATAACCTTTTTTTATAAGACGCTTCATGTCTTCGCTATACTCACGCAAGACTTTTTGATTGCTTGCCTTCGGGGTTGATGTTTTTGATAGCCACCAAAGACATTCTACTGAATCTTTAACTCGCAGTTTTCGAACCGTGACCCATTCAGCTGGTACTGGTAGTTTTGCAGGGTTGTACCAAAAAAATTCTTGAGCCAAATGAAAGCCATGCTCTTTTACAAGCTTTATAAGTATTTCAAAGTGACAAAGGGATCTTGTTGGCTGTCCGGGCTCCCAGCTACCACCAATATCAATGACATAACTCCCTGTGGGTTTTAGAATTCTTTTTATCCCCTCGGCTATTCCTAAAAACCAATCAACATATTCATCTTGATTCTTGTTACCGTACTCCTTTTTGTAATGCAAAGCATAGGGTGGTGAAGTTAGTACAAGATCAACACTTTCCGATGGAATTAAATTAATAAATTTAAAACAATCGGCTTCAAAAGCTGAACCAAGAGAAGTAGAGTAGAAAGGCTCAGTTTCGACTAATTCGTTAACGTGTTTCATCAAAGTCTCTTATGGCTTCTAATAGGGTTGGCCGCCAGGTGTCATTTGGTTCAAAAGGTATCGGTTGCATTGTTTTAAGCAGATTTGTTGCACCTTTTTTCAATTCAAGTTTTTTTGTTGCCGCAAATAAATAATCCCATTTGCCAACTTGATTGAACAGACATGCGGCGACAAGATCAAATTCATCAATTCTGTAAGATCTAGTGTTACTTCCGTCTTTTGAATTTCTTGTTTTCTGGACTTCTAATCGGTATCCATCTTCTCTTAGCATTTTTTCACCACTCCTGACATTTTTACATTCAAGGTTATATTCATTTCCCTGTATTATCACGATGAAATCAGGCTCAGAATCTTTATCGTTCCATCGAAAGTCATCGATTATACGGTTCTCTTTTAGTTGTTTAAGTAGATATGAAAGAAATAGCTCAGCTAATTTGCCTTTTACATCTACTTGCGCCCTGAAACCAGCAGATACCGCATTGATAATATCGTCTTTAGTGCACTTCCACTCTTTCTCAAGTTTATATTTACCTGTATTTATAAGTTCTGATGGTAAAACCTCAAGTGCAACGGCTAAATCATCAAGTACTTTTATTGTGATGTTGCGTGTTCCCCTTTCTATTCCGCTAATGTAAGTTGGATGTCTCTTAACTTTTGATGCTAGCTGTTCTTGGGTTAAGCCGAGTCTTTTCCTTAGCTTACGGATGTTAGAACCGAGGATTTTATTAAGATTCCCCACAAGGAGGATTCTGAATGTTTTATTTTAGCATGTCCATAGACTATAAGTCAAGTATCACCTCCGTACATAATCCACGTAGTCGCCTATTTCGAGGCGGGTGGTGGAGCCGAGGACGAGGCAGGTGGCGGTGGACTCGGTGACCTTGATGATCCCCAGAGTGCCGATCTTCTCGTCGGGAAGCCGGACCGCCTCGAGGCTCCCCGGGTCGTCCACGGTGCGGCCGGAGCGCCAGACGATGACCCTCGCGCCGGGCTGCATCCGCTGCTCTTCGCCCCAGTTGATGTAGACCACGTGCCCCTGGGCGGCGTAGTTCCGGCCGTCGCGCTCCCAGCAGAGGTATCCGCGCTCGGCGAGGGCCTCCTCCTCTAATTCCCACACGGGCGGCTCGACGCCGGTGCGGAAGCGGAGGAATCCCTCGTCTATCTCCTCGCGGAAGCGGATCTTGTCGCCGACGAGGACGGCCTCGTTGCAGGCGATTATCTCGGCGCGGCTGACGTCGGAGAAGACCTCGGTGATCTCGATGACGCCCACGTTCTGGATGAGGCGGCCCACGTCTATGCGCGTTTCCGGGACGACGATGCGGCCCTCGTCGCGGTAGACTAAGAACTCGGCGCCGGGGTAGAAGCCCTCGGAATCTCCGCCGGAGATGTATACCTCGTCGTGGGTGGCGAGCATGGTGCGCTCCTCGCCCGCCGAGGCCACGATGTGGGCCAGCTCCCAGTATTCGTCAATGTCGGGCACTACCGTACCGCCGTACTCCAGGAGCCGCCTCCAGAGTGTCAGAAGCTGCTCCCGGGTGAGGGCGACGATGGGCTCTTCGTCGCGGATGCGGACCTGGATGCGCGCCGGGAGATCGGGGGGGACGTTGGGCGGGATGTAGAGCTCCTCGCCGGGGTAGATCCAGTGCGGGTGCTCGACGAGCTCGGGGTTGGCCTGCCAGATGAGCGGCCAGAGCCAGGGGCTGCCGAGGAACTCCTCGGCGAGGTCCCAGAGTGTATCGCCGCGCTGGACGGTGTAGACGCGGTCGGGGTCCAGGTAAAGCCCGCCGGCGGCGAGGACGGTGAGCAGAATGATCACGGCGGTGAGGGTGAGAATCGTGCGGCGCATGGGGTTCCCCTCGGGGGAGGTTTAGTTGAGTTTAGCCCCCCGGCGGCTCCGGGTCAAGCGGCGCTACTCGAGGCACTTCGAGACCTCGACCAGGGCGACGCCCGATTCCCGGGCGTATGGAATAACCTCGCGCACCGCCTCGAGGGTGGCGTCCCGGTCGTGGCCGATGACGATAACGGGGCCGTCGCGCCCGGCGGCCAGCTCCACGGCGCGCCGGAGTTCCCGCACCACGGCCCGGCGGCCGGGGTCGTTATCTATAAAAATATCCCGACGGGCGTGGGCCAGGTCGAGCTCGGCGGCCACGGACCCGGCCACCGAGGTGTGGTGGGTCACCGAGTCTACGAAGTAAAGGCCCCGCTCCACTAACTCGTCTAACACGGCGGTAACGGCGTCACGGTCTGATGTGAGCCTCGAGCCCATGTGGTTGTTGACACCGTCCACCGGTCCCACGTCGGCGAGGGCCTCCCGGACCAGCCGGCGGAGTTCGGCATCGTTCATGGAGGTATAAAGCGCCCCGAGACCCGGGTCTTCCCTACCCAGCGGCTCGCATGGCAGGTGGAGCATGACCTCCCTCTCGGCGGTTCGCGCGGCCTCGGTCATTTCCCTCGAGTACGCTCGATAGGGCAGCACGGAGGGGGTCACCGGCAGCTCGAGGATGCCCGTGGAGGATGGATCACGGGCGCCGCAGTCGTCTATGATGATCGCCAGGCGCGGTCCCCGGATTGGCTCGACGGGCCAGGCGATCACCAGGCGGAACCTCTCCGGGCCGCCCGCTGGTCCGAACCGCAGGGTGAGCTCACTCCGTCCGGCAAAGCGCCTCACGTCGTGAGAGAGCGCCACGGCGCCGAGCTCTCCGGCGCGTTCGACGGCGGCCTGGGCCAGCCTCTCTGACTCATCGGCGTTCGGCGCGGAGAGTCTCAGCTCGTCAGCGGGACGGCGGTTGGGGGGACCGACGGGCCTGCGGTCGAAGAGGGAGGGCAGGGCGAAACAGAGGTCCGTCGTCTCCTTGGCCGGGCCGGCTGGTTCGACCGGCCGGGGCGGCGGACCGCAACCCAAGCCGGGGGCAAGGAGACAGGCGGCGATGACGATGCGAAAAAAGACGAGCCCGCGGGCCCGCCTGACGCTTGGCTTATACCTAACTTCGAAACCCTTGAATAGAGACAAACCTAAACACCAAAGGGATTAAACCGAGCGACGCGAGCTATGCCTTTGGCAAAATCCCTTGTCTTTCATCACGAAACGAGAGATTGCGAATGTTAAAGTGCGCCTTGAATGGTGCGCCGATACGGTATTTTTCAACGGTTTCGGCCGGTCACCGGTGCGCCCGCTCATCGCCCCTAGGCGGAGTGGTCCGGCGCGCTCTCGACCACGGAGCGGCCCCGGCTCAAGAATATGACGTTGAAGAGGTAGATGAAGAGGATATTGATGGCCGCGCAGAAGATGATCGCCTCGACCATGTTTAGCTCCACGGTGGCGGTTATCTCCCCCCGGCCCAGGGTGGCGGCCTTGTCCAGGATCCATTCCCGCGAGACGGGGTCCGGCCCCCCGGGGAGTTCCACCTCCTCGCCGGCGTCTAGCCGGGCCTGGGCGGCGGCGTAATCGGCTTCGTACTCTTCCTGCAGGCGGGCCTTCTCCTCAACGATTCCGTCGTACACTGTCTCTTCACCGTAGCGGTCCACGTAGATGCGCCCGTAGTTCATCTGGGCGAAGAAGTCGCCTTCGCCCAGGGGAACCGTGACCGGCTCGTTCGCCGCCGTGATCCAGAGGTAATCGAAGACCGCGAGGACCGCGAGCAGAACGGCGAGGATGATGATCTGCGGGATCTTGTCTGCACCGAGGAAGTTCATCGCTTCTCCGGGAGTAGGTTTTTGGAGCTAAAAGTCATCCAGACGCATGGGCATGATCAGGCAGAGGTAATCCTCGCTCCCCTCGGGTTTCAAGAGGCCCGGTCTCAGATTCTCCAGAAGCAGGAGCTCGATCTCCGGGGCGTCGGTGGCCTTGAGGGCATCCCCGACGTAGCGGGCGTTGAAGCCGATCCTCAGAGGCTCGCCCTCGTAGGTCACCTCCATCGTCTCCAGTGCCTCGCCCTGCTCGCTCTTCCCGGTCACCCGGAGCTCGCCCTTCTCGAACTCGTAGGCGATGCGGTGGGAGGTTTCATCGGCCATGAGGGCCACGCGGCGGGTGGCGTCCTCGAAGAGGCCGCGGTTGAGCCTGGCCGTGCGCGTGAACTCCGTCGGGATCAGCTTGTCGTAGTCGGGGTACTCACCCTCGATCAACGAGGCGGTGAGGACGGTGTCGGCGAAGGTGGCCACCAGGTGCCCGGGACCCAGGGAGAGCTCCACCTTCTCCACCTTGGCGGCCAGTTTGTCTATCTCCACCACCGCCTTGGTGGGGACGATGCCGGCGAAGTCGAGATCGAGGCCCTCGTCCAGGGAGCGGTTGCTCTTGGCCAGGCGGCGTCCGTCGGTGGCGATGAGGACCAGCTCCCGCCCCTTGGCCACCATGTACACCCCGTTCAAGAAGTAGCGGGTTTCGTCGTAGCTGACGGCGAAGATCGTCTGCCGGATCATCTCGCGGATGGTGTCGGAGACGACGGTGAGGGTGCTCTCGGGGGAAACCTCGGGACGGGGCGGGAACTCGTCGGCATCTATGCCGACCAGGGAGAAACGGGAGTTTTCGCAGGTCACCGTGCACTGTGAGCCCTCGGTGGCCAGGGTTACCTGGGCCTGGGGCAGCTCGCGCAGAATGTCGGTGAGCTTCCGCGCCGGCAGGGTCAGATCGCCCCCCGCCGAGACCTGGGCGGGTACGGAGCAGCTCACCCCCACCTCGAGATCGGTAGCCGAAAGGCGCAGGCGTCCCTCCTCGGCGTCGGCCTTGACCAGAACATTGGAGAGCACCGGGAGAGGCGGATTCTTCTTGACCACACCGGCCACCATGGACAGGGTGTCGAAGAGCATACCTCGGGAACAGCTAAACTCCATTTAGTTCCTCCCGTAAGCCGTTCTGCAAAACCTCGAGATTTGGGTAAGGGTCCCGCAGAGAGTAGGTAAACGAGACCTCTGAAAAAAGGTGGATTTTCAGCTCCTCACCCTGGCCCCCTCCCCTTAAGGGGCGAGGGAACATGTAAAACCCCATACTCACTTGCGGGCGGCCGCAGAGGTGGATTATGTCGGCGATCACGTCTCTAATTAAAAACTCAGTTTGCTCCCACCCGCGGATGCTCGTCCACGAACCTGTGTGATTTATCGAGACCTCTGCCGTGGGATTCGGTGTAAAGGGGCATTTTACTAATCCCGGGCGCCTTTTTCAATACGCACCCAGAGGATCAGGTCATCCCCCCCCGGTTCTTCTTCGGAACCGATCGTCGGGAGGTCGGTCTGCCACTCGCCATCGTCCCCGGCGGTGGCCAACCAGACCCCGCGCGGGTCAACACCGTATTCCAGGGGTCGCCCGTAGACGTCGGTGGGATACTCCTCGCCGATGAATCGTTCGTCCCCCAGATAGGGCCCGGTCCAGGCCGACTTCCCGGTCGGTCTGACCAGCAGCTCCTCCAGTCCCTCCGGCCAGCGCCCAAGATCACTCTTGAAGCGCTCCACGGCCTCGCTTACCTCCTCCAACCGCTCAACGGCAGGGGGCAGCTCGCCCGGTCGGGTCAGCCAGTATCCCACCATCAGCCCCACCAGAACAAGAACGGCGATCCGACCGACCGATTTCCACCGTTGGATGCGGGACTCGAGATCGGCGCTGCATTCGGGACAGACGGTGCGCCCATCGAGTCTGGTCCGACACTCGGAGCAGATCAGGCGTCCGCAGTTCATGCAGACCCCGACGACCAAGTTCTCGGGATGCTTTGAGCAGTGATCTTCGTCGGGGTTCATGGAGGGAGTCCGCCACTGAACGCTTCATTACCTAAGTCAGTATAGCATCGGGGGTGGGGCGTGTCAAAGGGTCGGCGGGGGGACTTGACCCGTATCTCTATGCTATATGCTATCATTAAACCTCTCCCGAGGAACCGTTGACCGGACGGGAGCGTTGAACGGATAGACCCCCTACCCCCACACCGAGGAAACGCCATGCCCCGAAACGGCGAAGAATCCGAGAGGATAGCAAGGAAGACACCGCGCTGGGTGGAGATCATCACCTGGCCCTTCCGCAGGTACTCCGAGCACCACCGGAGGCTGTCCAAGACCCTGCGTTTCTTCGAGGGGCTCGCCATCGCCCTCGTCATCGCCCTCATTCTGCGCGAGGTGGCCATCCAGGCCTCCTGGGTGCCCTCCACCTCCATGCACCCCACTCTTCGCAAGGGTGACTTCCTGTTGGTCAACCGACTGGTTTACCTCTTCAACGACCCCGAGCCCGGCGACATCATCGTCTTCCGCCACTGGACCTACGATCCCCAGACACTCCGGGAGGTGGAAACGGATTTCATCAAGCGCTGCGTCGTCGTGCCCGGAGAGTACTTCAAGTTCGATAACGGGTTACTCTGGAAGGACTCGGACGCCGACCACTCCGACGCCCGGCCCTACGACGAGAGCGGCTACCTCACCGCGGCGACTATCGGCAAGACCTTCCTGCCCAAGCCCTGGAACACCACCTTCCGCTCCGGGGAGCCCTTCGAGCCGGGGGTCTGGTACCGGGTGCCCGAGGACCGCTACCTCATGCTCGGGGACAACCGGACGCGCTCCGCCGACAGCCGCTACTGGGGCTATTTGGCAAAGGACAGGATCAAGGGTAAGGCCTTCGTCATCTACATGAGCTTCGCCGGTCCCGAGGGTGAGTACGCGCAGATGTTCCTCGACCTCACCGACATCCCCTTCTACCTCACCCATCTGCGGCTGGACCGGATGATGGACATGGTAAGGTAGTCTCTGGTGGATAAGGAGGAGCATCAGAAGGGACCGGAGATATTCGAGCCGGCAGGCGGGGAGGAGCGGGAGCGCTCGCCCGGACGGTGCCGTAGACTTCTCTACTTTGGTGTCGTCCTCGCCGCGGCCCTCGTCATCGCCATCCTGCTGCGCCTGTTCGTCTTCCAGGCGAGCTGGATCCCCTCGGGCTCCATGCGCCCCACGCTCGTGGAGGGGGATTTCATCCTGGTCAACCGGCTGGCCTACCGGGTGCGGGAGCCCCGTCGGGGCGAGGTTATCGTCTTCCGGCGCGACGGGGAGGACTACATCAAGCGGGTGCTGGCCCTGCCCGGGGACCGCTTCAGTTTCGCCGACGACTACCTCTGGGTGAACGATGAGCGTGTTGACGAGCGGGCCTATCTGGCTAAAGGGGCCTGGGGGTGGACCCGGGGCGGGGAGCGCTTCGGTGATGAGGAGCATGTCCTTCCAGCTGAGAAATACCTCGTTCTGGGGGATAACCGCAACTCCTCCGACGACAGCCGGGGGGCGATCGGGTACGTCGGCCGGAACGAGATTATCGGGAAGGCCTTCATGATCTACCTCTCGGTGAACCTGCCCCGGATGCAGGCCGAGGGGGAATCGGGCCTGGCCGTGCTGGGTTACCTTCGCTTGGACCGGATGCTGGACGTGATCCGGTAGAGACCTAAAAATACAAATCTGGACCGGCTCATACCTGACCCCGTCTTGTACATTTGGCGAATTCGCTGAGGCATCATGTTATTTAACCGGACCGATTGGGAACGTATTCCGAAGGTATTTCTGCCCCTTGGATGTAGAGCGGGGATTTTTATCCCCGCCGAAAAAGACTCATACTTCCGGTGGTCTCGCAGGAACTAAGAAGATGTCCGAGAGGGAACATAAGCCACTCTTCACCGCCCGGCGTCTGGGGCAGGCGGTTCTTCTGGCCGTGGTCCTGGTCATCGGCGTGCGGCTCTTCCTCTTCTGTCCCTACGAGGTCACCTCCCACCAGATGACCGACACCCTGTTGCCGGGCGACCTGGTGCTGGTGAACATGGTGGTCTACGCCTCCGACTCACCGCGCCGGGGCGATGTTATCTGCTTCGCCTCCCCCACCGGCGGGGGGCGGGACTTCTTCGGCCGGGTGATCGGTCTGGGCGGAGAGACTCTCGAAATCAAAGAGGGGTTGGTATTCATCAACGGTTCTCCCAAGCCGCTCTACGAGTCCTACGTCGGCCCCGTCCACCGCGAGGATTTCGGGCCGGTGAGTATCCCCGAGGGACACCTCTTCGTGATGGGGGACAATCGGCGGGACGCCCGGGACAGCCGCATCTGGGGGCCCCTCGAGGAGGGACTCGTGCGAGGGAAGGCGGTAGGGGTGCTATTCTCCAACGACCCCTACGCCGTGGACGCGGATCTCGGCATCTCGGGGACCGTGCGCTGGGAGCGCACCTGCCTGGCGGTGGAGTAACCGATGCGGTGGATTTCTCTGGCTCTCGGCGTTATCCTGGTGTTGGCCCTCTGGGGGTGCGCCGATCCCGACGACGCCGAGGTGGCCGCCCTCGCGGCCCGCATCTTCGAAGAAACGCCGCCGGAGAAGGCGGTTTTCGAGGCCGGGCTGGATACGGCCGCTCTGGTCCGTGTCACCGGTCTGATCCTGGACGATCCGGATCGTCTGGACGCCTTTCTCGACCTCCTGCGACGGGAGCTGGAGGAGTAGATGCGCCGTCCACCACCCCTGGTTATCGTCGTCCTCCTGCCCCTCATCCTCGCCGTCTGCGACTCCGACCACCCCGCGAGTCTCCGGGAGGCCTACTTCGCCTACCTGGACGCCCGGGCGGCCGGGGCCGATGCCGGGGAGATCGAGGACGCGCTGGGCGGACTCGGCTGGAACACCGATGGACTGATGTCGGCCGTGGAGCGTCTGCGCTCCGAGGACCCCGAGGGTTTCCGGGGGCTGATCAACGCCTACCGGGCCGCACGGGGGCTGCCCAGGGATGATTGACCGATCCCGTGTTGACCAAGGAGGAGCCGTGTCGCCTGCAAAGCGCCTGTTTCTCGTCCTGAGCGGGATCACCCTCGGGGTGATCGCCATCTCCCTCGCCCTCTTCTATGGTTTTGCAGAGGGGGAGTCCAGACCGCTTCCCCTGCGGGAGGTCCTCTTCGGTCTGGTGGATTACGCCTCCGAACGCGAGTGGATGGACGAGGAGGAGATGGAGGTCTACCTGAACTCCGTGGGCTGGAGTGTGGACCGCTTGGAGGGAACCATTGATAACATCCTGGAGGACAACCTGGAGCTTTTCTGGGAACTGATGGAGGACCTCGAGAACTACGCCTGGGAACGCTACGGCCTCGAGCTCTGGGAGCTGGGGCTCGGTTAAAGGAGGGGCTTGACCACCGACGACTTCGAGGCCCAGGCCCGGGCGCTGGCCCACGAGCTGCGCAACCCCTTGAACGCCATGCGCCTCAACCTGGAAATGCTGCGCGAGGATCTGCGCTCCCTGGGCGCCGTCGCCGAGACCCTCGAGATCGCGGACTCCATCGGACGCGAGATAGACCAGCTCGCCGAGATCGCCACCGCTTTTCGCGATTTCGCCTGCCGCCTGGAACCCCGCCGGGAGGAGGTGGAGATCGCCGAGCTCTGTCTTGACCTGGCCGCCTTCTTGAAACCCCAGCTCGACGGGGCCGGCGTTCGGCTGGAATGCGACTGTCGCCCCGCCCCGGTGAGGGGTGACCAGACCCTTCTCCGCCAGGCCATCCTCAACCTCCTGTTGAACGCCCTCGAGTCCCGCCCGGAGGAGGGGGGGTTGATCCGCCTCCGCTGCCGGGCCTTTAACGGCGGAGCCCGGGTGACGATCACAGACGACGGGAACGGACCGGGTTCGGACCCCGAGAATCATTTCCGGCTCTTCAGCTCGACCAAGCCCGGCGGGACGGGAATCGGCCTCCCCCTGGCGCGAAAGATCGCCCGGCTCCACGGGGGAGACGTAACCCTGGAAACCGGCTCCGACGGCGGCGCCGTCGCCGAGATGACCCTGGGACCAGGTCCCGTTTCAAATCCACCCGATTGAGAGATGTCATGACCAAGCCGCTCGTACTGATCGTTGACGACGACCCCGAGGTGAGCAGCGCGCTGGAGCGTGTCATGGGGCGCGCCGGTTACCGCACCCTTCTCGCCGGCGACACCGACGAGGCCCGAGAGGCCCTGGCCGTCAACGAGGTGGACCTGTTCCTGGTGGACCTGGTCCTCCCCTCGGGCTCGGGGCTGGAGCTCATCACCGGGGCCCGGATGCGCGACGCCAACCTGGCGGTGATCGTGCTCACCGGTCACGGCTCCGTCCAGAGCGCCGTCGAGGCGATGAGGGCCGGGGCCTACGATTACCTCACCAAGCCGGTCAACCCGGAGGAGCTTCTCTTGCAGGTCGAGCGCGCCCTGGAGAACCGGCGGATGCGCCTGGACCTGGAATCGTTGCGCGGCCGGCTGGACGAGCGTCTGACCGGGGAGGGCGTCATCGCCGTTTCCCCGCAGATGAAGCGCATCTTCGAGATGGTGGACCAGCTCGCCAAAACCGACATCACCGTCCTGGTCACCGGTCCATCGGGCGTGGGGAAGGAGCTTGTCGCCGACGCCATCCAGCACCGGAGCAACCGCCGCGACGGCCCGTACATCAAGCTCCACTGCGCCGCGCTCTCCGAGGGGCTTCTGGAGAGCGAGCTCTTCGGCCACGAGCGTGGGGCCTTCACCGGTGCGATCAGGAGACATGCGGGCGCCTTCGAGCGGGCCCACGACGGCACCCTCTTTCTGGACGAGATAAGCGAGATTCCCCGCGCCACCCAGGTCAAGCTCCTGCGCGTGCTCCAGGACCAGCGCTTCGAGCGCGTCGGCGGCGAGGAGACCCTCCAGGTGGACGTGCGGCTCATCGCCGCCACCAATACCGATCCCGCCGAGCAGATGCGCGCCGGGCGATTCCGCGAGGACCTCTACTACCGCCTCAAAAAGGTGCAGATATACGTCCCGCCAATCGCCGAGCGGCCCGAGGACCTTCTGCCCATGATCTCCCGCTTCGTTTCCGACGCCGCCCGCGAGTACGAACGACCGGTCACCGGCGTCGAGCCCACCGCCCTCGACCTCCTTCTCACCTACGACTGGCCCGGCAACGTCCGCGAGGTCAAGAACACCATCGAGGGCATGGTGGCCCTGGCCCGGGGCAACGAACTCACCGTCGAGGACCTGCCCCCGGAGATCAAGGACCGCGTCGCCGCCATCAATCCAACCTCCATGATCCGCGTCCCGGTGGGCTGGACCATGGAGCAGGTCGAGCGCGAGGTCATCCGCCGGACCTTGGCCAAGAACTCGGGCAACCGCACCCAGACCGCAAAGGTCCTCGGCATCGGCCTTCGCACGCTGCATAGAAAAATCAACGAGTACGAGCTGAAGTAGCTGGACCGTTGTTTACAAATAAGGCGGGACTGTTTCCCGCCTCATTTTTTCTTAGGAAAACACGGGCCTTTATTTTCCAACGGATTACCGAGACAAGGGGTTTAAACCCCTTGTTCCGCATTTTAATCGGTGACCGGGCGGGTTGACACGGTTGTAATTTGGGTTTATATTGATATTGATAGCGGTTGATAAAAGTGATTTGGGGGTGGCAGGTATGAAAACGCTTCGCTTTGGCTTGATTCTACTGGTCTCGGTATCCACCTCACTAGCAGGTGAGTGGCATATCGAGGAGGTGGATTACAGTGGCTCTTTAGGTTTCGGAACGTCCCTCGAGCTGGACGCGAACGACCTGCCGTTTATCGCGTACTACATGAATAGTCAAGTGATGCTCGCCCGGTGGGAAGCGGGGGGATGGAACATCGAGGTGGTTGAAGCAGGTGATTTTGGTGGTGATTCCATTTCCCTGGCCCTGGATAGTCTGAACCTACCCCACATAGCTTATGTTGAGCATTGGCCGGCGGTAGACCTTGTATACGCCCACTGGACCGGAACCGAATGGCAGATTGAGACCGTTGACGGTAACGGATCCGCGGGCCCTTACTGTTCCATTGCAGTGGATTCGTCCGATAACCCCCACATAGCCTATATGGATATAGAAGAAAGCGGTCTGAAATATGCCCATTGGGACGGCGACGAGTGGCTGTTCGAGCTTATCGACACCGATGGCGTTGGAACGGACACCTCGCTCGCCCTGGATTCGAACGACCGCCCCCACATATCATATACGAACAGGGACACCGCTGAACTTAAATACACACGTTGGGACGGCTCCGAATGGTTGATCGAGACCGTGGACGGCGACGGTCCTTTCCGCACGTTCACTTCGATAACCCTGGATTCGATCGGCCATCCCCATATCGCCTACGCTTACAACAACAAAGGCGTCATCTACCAGAAATACGCCCACTGGGACGGGGCGGAGTGGCGGATAGAGAGAGTTGATGGGGGGGTTTCGAGCTTGGTAGGTGGTCATTGTTCAATCGCTCTTGATTCCACTGACCAACCCTACATCTCCTATTACAACCAACTTGATGCCGTACTCAAATGCGCCCACAAAGAAGGCTTAGACTGGACTTCTGAGGTTGCGGACCCGGATTCTGGTTCCGGCAGGTACACCTCCATCGAGATTGATTCCCTCGACCTGCCCCATATCAGCTACGAAGGCCCCCTTCCCGATTCCAAAGGTCTCAGGTACGCCTGGTACGAGGTATTCTTCCATCTTTTGATCCCGGAGCACCGGGAGATCGTTACTACGCCCACCCCCACGCTCGACTGGACCGACGACGACAACCCGGACCTCACCGGCTACACCCTCTGGTGGGGAACCGACCCGGACTTCAACGACTACAACGAGGTTACCGATATAGGCGAATCTGAGTATACGATAACAAGCGGCATCGAGGACGAGGACCGCATCTACTGGCGGGTTAAGTCAAGAGACGAAGACGAGGAGGAATACTGGGCCGAGGAGATGGACTGGAACTTCAGAGTGGAGCTGGTCTACTTTCACCTCCTGAGCCCCGAGAAGGGGGAGAGTGTGGACACTCGTACCCCGCTCCTGGATTGGTCCGACTACGACGTCCCGGATCTGGCCTCATATACGCTCTGGTGGGGTTTTGATCCACAGTTCGAGGATTACAACGAGGTGACCGGTATACTTGAATCGGAGTATCAGATTCAAACACTTTTAGGTGACGACGATGTTGTCTATTGGCGTGTCAAGGCAATAAACGAGGATTTAGAAGTGCGCTGGGCGGTCGAGATGGACTGGTACTTCGACGTGGACATCGTCGGCGGTATAGATATAGTTGACTTCGCCGCTAACTCAGAAGATGAGGGCGTCCTGGTAAATTGGCGCATCGAGGGCGATTCCCCGTCGGGCCTGCGCGTCCTGCGAACGATTGGTGATGAGGAGCCGATTATCCTGCATTCCGAGCCGTTGAATGGCGACGCAACAAAGTACCTCGACCGCGAGGTATCTTCGGGCGTGGAGTACCGCTACTGGCTGGAGGTTGCCGAGGCAGACGGAACGGTCTCCCGGTTTGGTCCGACGGAGGCGGTCACCGTTCCCGAATATATACCGGAGCTAATCCTTTACGCGGCCTACCCGAATCCCTCCCGTGAAGTCATCAACTTCGTCTTCTCGCTGCCGGACGACGGGCGGGTCGAGCTGTCGGTATACGACC
>SDBS01001797.1_pt1 | contig 21639 bp, 28 predicted proteins | sample 2277091 | NCBI WGS metagenome assembly SDBS01 (sample SAMN10404972, study PRJNA504765) | marine sediment metagenome | isolation source: marine sediment core GS10_PC15, 163 cmbsf | place: Arctic Ocean: Southern Knipovich Ridge | collected 2010
ACCTGTTATAACCTTGAGCAGTACATAGAAGAAGCTGTTAATTCAGCATTAGACCAACAGTTCGATAAGTATGAGATTATCATAGTGGATGATTGCTCTACTGATAATTCAAGAAAGATCTTGCGCAGGCTTAAGCGGAAGCATAAACAGCTACATCTGGTGTTGAATAAACAGAATCTCAAGGCTGGGCCATCGCGTAATACTGGTATTGAAGTTGCTCGCGGAACATATATTCTCTGCTTAGATGGGGATGACACGATTCCTCCTGATTACATTCAGAAACTGTATCACGCTTGTTCCAGTGATAAATCAATTGGCATAGCTTATGGCAACTTTCATCTCTTTGGCGCACAATGGGGAACAGTCAGGTGTCGAGAGTGGAACTTTCAGAATCTTATTCAAGGTAATCTCCTTGGCTGCTGTAGTATGTTTAGAAAAGAAGCATGGCGCAGGTGTGGCGGCTACAAGAATATCAATCCTAGTTGGGAAGATTATGAGCTATGGCTAAACATAGGCAAACATTTCTATGATGGGATTTATGTTAATGACGCTCACTTTAATTATCGAATACGTAATGTGGGCCGCAACATGGAATCACAAGGTCAAGAGAAAAGACTTCGCGCTATCGTTAACGCTTGTCATCCCGAATTATACTCTTGCTCAGTTGGCATAGTCATTCCTTGCTGGAGACAAAAACAATACCTTGGGGACGCTATTGAGAGCTTGCAAAATCAAAGACATCAAGACTTTCGTGTTGTAATTGTAGATGATGGACAATATCAGGGGCTGGCCGAGATTATTCCTAATGATGATCACAGATTCAAATTGCTTGAGCTAGAGACTAATCAGGGTTTATCTGGCGCTAGGAATCGCGGCATAGAACGATTAAATACTGAGTATATTGTGCCACTAGATGCTGATGATATGTTGACGCCTCATGCATTGGAGCGAATGTTAACGGTTCAAAACTCTACCATTGAGCCGCTAATAGTCTATGGTGATATTATTCCTTTTTGGGATAATGGTAGTGAGTCTAAGGTTGAGCTAGAAGAGTATGATTTTGATAAGCTTCTAGTCCGTAGTATTCTACCTGCTACAGCTATGTATCCCAGAGAAGCGTGGGTAAAGGTTGGCGGCTATGACGAGACTATGCGGGATGGCTATGAAGACTGGGATTACCATATTAGACTGGGACTGATTGGCGTTTGTGGCAAAAGGATTAAATATAAGACTTTAAGATACCGCCAGCATGAAGGCTCCATGCGAGATAGCCTAGAAAAAGATAAAGGGAAATATAAGTCTGTGCTTGACTATTTACGCAACAAGCATTATAGTATATATCAGGGACAGCGGCCAATTGGCTGTTGCGGAAGAGAAACCTTGTCTATGTATGGCAAAACAATTTCTGGTCAAGACAGGGATACTTCTCTTTTGCAATATACTGAAGACAAGGTGGCCCCACAAGTGATATTCATAGGGGCCAATCGCTATACGTTCTCAGCTAAGAATAGAGAGTTTACAGCGGCAACTAAGGATATAACGAGATTATTGAATATCGGCTGGTTTAAGAAGGTAATCTAATGCCAAGATGTACAAATTGTCGCAAGGGTACACTAAATGCTAGTAACTATGAGCCGTCTAAAGCAGGAACCCTAGTGACCCTTTTTTATACAGGGGAGTCAATTGGTGGGCAGGCTATTACTGCTCCATCGGGCCAGATGGTAACGTTTAGCAAGTTAAGGCCAGATGTAATTGTTGATGGTGGAAACGTAAAGGCAATGTTAAATTTAGGCTATTTCAAGATAAAGGAGTAACCACGATATGAGTTGATGCAAACAACCTGTGGTGCGGTACGTGCCACTAAGACCAAAAGTTATGCCACCATTATCGCCCAATGAAGTGTTGATGACATATACGGGTGCGCATATTGCTCCATTGCCATACTTTGGGGCCACTGGAAAGAGATATTTAGTTAGTAGGGTTAGACCATTTGTTGCTAATGAGGCTGATGTAGAATATTTATTGTCATTGGGATGCTTTGCTAGGGCATAGAAAACATGAAACACTCTGGTCAGAATCTATATGTCAAAGATTATACTGTTAGAACAGTATCATTATCTACATGTCGAAGATTAGTACATCAGTATCATCGGCAAGGCGGCGGCTCTATTTTAGCTGTCTTTCGTCATGGACTGTTCTTAAAAGAATATGCGATATTTGATGATTCATGTCTAGGGATTACGTGGTGAATTCCGCCGATTACACGGCTCGCAATAGCTACATATGATGGTGATTGGCGACGAGTTCTAGGATTGTCACGCCTAGTATGTGTACCTAATGCTCCCCGTAATTCTGCTTCATTTTTATTGGCACGATCAATAGATTTAATACGACAAAGTGGTAAATGGGATTGTCTAGTTACATATGCCTCAAGTCGCTTTGGGCACAGAGGGTCAATCTACAAGGCCACAAATTGGGAATGTTTGGGAGAGACGCCCTCTGTGCCTGTTTGGGTTAATCCCAAGACTGGTTACGAAGTTGCGAAAAAAGCCACGCGAACACGAACGGTAGCGGAAATGAAAGAACTTGGCTACAAAATGATTGGGAAGTTTCCTAAGATAAAGTATAGAATGGTGCTGGTAAACTAATAAGGAAATTATCGGATAATGGGTTGAGGCGACAAGAAACTTCCGGATGGTACATCCGTAATCTTTGGTGAACATGGAACTAAGAGGCTTATTTACCTGGGCAGTCTCAAGGCCAGGTGGAAAGGGCCTATCGTAGGACGTCTGTATAAAACTTGCATGACTGGTGATGTTATCATAGTTGACTCGCGTGATGCTGAATGTATGCTAGAATGGCAAAGCAAAAGTGATAGACTGTTGTTTAAGAGAGAGTGAGAATGGGTTGAGGATGTGTAAAGGGTAGCGTGCTACCTTCGGCAAAGAAGCGCAAGAATACCATTACTAAGCTGCCTGTGCGTGGCTTTGTGGACTTAACCTATATGGGAATTGTAAATAGGTCTATCAGCGCCAGAACGGGTACAGTTTATCAATGTGCGCCAAGGAGTATTATCAGAGCGTGTGATATAGATGTGGAAGCGCTAGTTTCACTGGGTTATTTTAGAGAATAAGGAGAACAGGATGGCAATTCTAAAAGATGCAAAGAAGTATTGGGACAGTGACGAATGTGCAGATGTAAGCCATAAGTATTTTACTAAGGTGGCTCCCGTCTTGTGCAAGGACTTATCTAATCTGGGTATATCCATAGATGGAGTAAGAGTCTTGGACTTGGGCTGCGGCACAGGACGAATTGCGCAGATGTATAAACCTAGTTATTACGTAGGCGTAGATCAGAGCAAGAAGATGTTGATTAAGGCAGAAGAGTTGCTTACTGGACGTGAAGAAGTGTTTCTGTGTCATAAAACAATCTATAGTTTTAAGACTGATGAACACTTTGATACACTGCTGCTGATTGATGTATTGCCACACTTGGACGAGAAGGGCTGTATCAGCACATTCAAAGCGGTATTGCGCAAGTTTGATGCTGATGTCTATGTAATGCGGCTATTTGTTGCCCTTAAAGGCGAAATTGTCCACTATAACTCTGACTTATATGGGTACTTGTCAATTTCATATACGCCTGAGCAAATTAAAGAGAGATTGTTGCCCCTAGCGGCACAGTATGGCAAAGAGGCTTTCTTGACAATAACTGATAATATCTCGCCAAGTATAGCTAATGGTTACTTGATAAGTTCATAGAGTAAGTTAGCAGAGGAGATAATGGCTAAATTTATTATAAATGGCGGCAAGAAACTGAGTAAGGCAAGATAATATGCTAAGTAAATTTGTTGTTATGCCAGAGATTGCTCAAATAGCATTAGAGTGGCGTGACAAGTTTGGCCTGACAGCATTTATTGAGACTGGTACGTTTAATGGCGAGACAACAGAGTGGGCCAGTCAACACTTTGATACTGTTTATACCATTGAGATACAACCCCTTCGAGTTGTTGCCAACGTAAAAAAGTTTGCAGATTATCCTAATGTTACTGTGATAGCGGGAGACTCGGGGCAACAGTTGCCCAAGCTGCTTGATGAACTAGGGGATACTCGGGCGCTCTTATTTCTTGATGCGCACTTGACTGGCCCAACTGAAGGACAAGAATGCGCCTTGAGAGAGGAGTTGTTAGCTATAGCCCCCGAGACTCAGCATTGTGTGATGATAGATGATGCAAATTGGTTTACTTATTGTCTCCCCTCCGCCGCTCGTAAGCCGAATCAATTTCCCCATTACCAAGAAATAAAGGAGATTCTATCGTCATGGAAACTGTGGGAATTATCAGGAAATGTTATTGCCGCGATACCGAAGCAGTTTGAAATATCACGAGGATAACTAAATGAGTAAACTTATTATAGAGGGCGGCTATAAACTTAAGGGTGAAGTTGCCATTAGCGGATCCAAGCACTCAGCCGTCTCAATGATTATTGGGGCCTTGTTAACAGATGATCCAGTAGTAATACATAATATCCCCGATATATTAGATGTCAAATATGCCTGTTCTTACATAAGTGAACTGGGGCGCAGGGTTAGTTGGCCCAAGAAGAACACAGTAAAAATCAGTGGGCGTCCATTTGGATTGCGAGTGGGACACACCTCAAAGAAACTCCGTTACTCTCTTCTCGGCATGGGAATCAAGTTAACTCGCACGGGCAATGCTAATATGTTCTTGCCTGGAGGATGTGCGCTGGGAGATCGTCTGTGCAACTTCAGCATTGATGGCTTGGGGGCCATGGGGGCCACGATACAAAATATTGATGATGTGGGCATTGTTGGTCACACTCGCCTTCATGGTGGCGTGATTGATCTGCCATACCCATCTGTGTCTGCAACCCTGAGTTTACTTTGCGCAGCCAGCCTAGCGCGAGGCTATACTATTATACGTAATGCGGCAGCAAACCCTGAAGTAATGGACTTTGTACAATTCTTGAGACACATGGGAGCATTGGTAGATGACACCACACCACATACTCTTCGGGTTACTGGTGTTAAAAAGTTACATGGTTGCGATTATTACATTATGAATGATCGCATTGAAACAGCAACTTTGATAATTGCTACGGCCATTGCTGGTGGTAATGTGACACTGGTAGGCGGAAACCTTCTTTATTTGTTGGCAGAGACAGAGAAGCTATCTATAATTGGAGTTATGTTGACTCAGGTAGCCAATGGCATAAGGGTTAAAAGTGCAAGTGACTATCAGCCCATTAGCATATCTACTTCTCCTTACCCTGGATTCCACACAGATGTACAGCCATTGATAACTGCATTGTTGGCCGCTGTGCCGGGGCGTAGCTATGTTAGTGAATATATCAACAATGACCGCTTTGGCTACATTTGTGGACTGCGAAGAATGGCAGCTAAAATTAGGCTTACAAATGAGGATTGGCTTTGTCCCAATGGTAAACATGGTCAGTGTATAATGATTGATGGCCAGAATCTTTATGGAGCAGAGGTTGTAGCGCCCGACTTGCGTGGCGGAGCAGCATTAGTCTTGGCTGCATTAGGGGCCGAGGGACAGACAGTTATTAACAATATAGAGCAGATTGATAGAGGATATGAAAGATTGGATGAGAAGTTGCACAGTTTGGGTGCAGATATTAAGAGAGTTAATAGTGGAACAACATGATGACTTCGATGCAGTGCTTAGTGAAGTTGAGCAATATGATAAAAGATTTATCAAGCGAGGCGGCATTGTTTGGCTAAGACGCTTTGGCACAGGGTTGTACAGGCTACGTAACAAGGCAATGATAGAAACGTTTATGGAGTTGACCGAAGGCTTGCCAGAGATACGAGTATTTGAGTTTGCCTGTGGCGATCCGTTTTTTGCCAAGACTGTACTAGAGAGAGTTGAAGTGGAGAAGTATGTTATCAGTGACTTCTCTCCTATAGTATTGGAGCTAGTTCATGAAGAGTTAGACTATTATGCACAGTGCGAAATGAAGCTAATGGACGCTAGAAAATTAGTGGAAAGTGATTTCGCTGGATTCAATGTGATTATGTGCCTTGGGCTAGAACATATACAGAATGACCTAGAGATTATTAGCAAGATGCCACGGGATGCTTTCTTCTTCTTTAGTACTAGCAACGCCTCATGGGATTCACACTATAGGTGGTTCTTGTCAAAGGAAGGGATTGAGCAACAATATAATAAACTATTAGAGATTCTTGACATTTCCACAGTGACATGGCCAGCAAATGGCGCGGCAAAGTGGATAGTAATGACAAGGGTGAGATGAAACTCAGAAACAATGTATCTGCAATTCTGCGTATCAAGAATGAAGAATACTGGATTAGCTATGTCATAGAGGCTTTATTAAAAGGTGGCTTTGACATCTTTGTGGGCGATACAGGTTCAACTGATAACACGCCCGACATAGTGAGAGGCTATTGTCCAGATGTTCACTTTTATGACTTCAAGGGAGTGCCAATTGAGCGATACGGCAAAATATGGGAGTTTCTGGGACATGAGGCCAAGACACCTTATGTAATGGCTATCGGAGACGAGATCTTCACGCCAGAGGGATTAGAGACAGTCCTTGATGCAGAAATGGGCGATCATACGGGGGCTTGGTTCGATGTACAGAATATCATCTGGACAAATGGTTTTCATTTCAGCAGCAAATGGTCTAAGCGTAAAATCTTTCCCCGAGATGCAACATGGATTAGAACTATACTCCAAGAAAATGTAAAGGGAACTGAGAATAAAGAAAAGTGGTTTTATATTAAGCCTGGAATTCCTCTTGCATATCACATGCGATATACTAAGCGGTCTTCTAAAGATGGTGATGCTTACGGCAGAGAGCGAAAGTATCTTTGTCATGGGGAGCCACCCGTGGGCGATGCAATAAAGTTCTTTGACATTATAGGTGAACCTAAGTTCTATAACTATTACTGGAATATTATGTGCCGATGGCGGCTAGATGCTCGATGGAAAGAAGCATGTAAAGATCCTGAGCATATGACATGGTTACGTAAATGGAAAGCTAATGAGAAATTGAGGGGCCAATGAAACTAAGAGATAATATCGCAGTGGTAATGATGGTGCTTAATGAGGAGTATTGGTTAGATCAGGCTATTAAGCCACTTGCCGAGGCTGGTCTAGCAATTTACTTAGCGGACTGTGGCAGTACTGATAAAACACCAGAGATAATTGCTACGTGGGAAAGGGAGCATGATCAATTCTATGTCAAACAGTATGGGCTGCTTACTCCTTTACAGAATGGCAGAGTTAGAGAAGAGTTGACCATTCAGGCCAACTCTCGATGGATTTTGGTAGTAGATGGCGACGAGATACTAACTCCTGAAGGTATAGAGATAATCTTTAACCTGGATATGGGTGATTGGATAGGAGCTATGATTACTCAGCAAGTGGTTAAGTGGGATGGAAAGCATGTTAGACTGGCAAATAAGACATCTCATCGGCGCATTCATCACGGGAAGGCCAGATGGGAAGGGGAATATCCTTACGAGAATACCACTGATGGGAACGATAGGAAAGATCAATTCTGGTATCCTAAAGGCATGACTGGCTATCATATGAAGTTCTTAAGTCGCTCTTCACAAGATGCGACTACCTACAAACGTGTGTCGAACAATGAACGTTACTGGCCCTATCTTAATTCTCTTCCGCCAGGAGAGATACTAGATTTGTTGCAAACTTTTGGGCCACCAAGATTTCCTAACCCTTATTACTAGGAGTAGATGTGGAAAACAACTGGCAAGCGATACGGTTTTTCACGCAATATACCAGAATTTGAGGTAGATGAGAGAGATATTCCTGGGCTTCTTGCCAAGGGATGGTTTACAAGAGTAACTTAAAAAGGAGAAAGTGAATGACAAAGTGTTGTAGTCAGCCTTGTGACGAAAAGTGTGAACATCATTTGTTACCTGGCGCTGATAAGTTTTGGAAGGATAAGGAGTTAGCCCAGGCTGCTCATGATGTGATGATGGGTAGAAGCAAGGGGCTAAAGAGGGACTTGGAAGCCATCCTTGGTGAAACGCTAGATAATAAGTCTATCTTAGACTTGGGCTGTGGTGGTGGCAGAATCTATAAGCTATATGAACCAAGTCGTTATGTAGGTGTAGATCAGAGTGGGCTAATGCTTATGATAGCAGAAGAGGAATGCTTAGCCAAGATAGAACACTCGAAATCAGAAGTAGAGTTACATTGTTCTGATCTTGTGGACTTCCAAACTGAAGAACACTTTGACATAGCCTTAATGTTAAATGTCCTTCAGCATGTTACTAACCCCCTTGATCTAGTTAATCATATGATGACTCTCATTGCTGATACTTACGTTATAGAGTTCTTCCTTAATGTAGCTAATAAGACTCAGTATCATGATACTAGCGTTGGCAGGACATCTGTAAGTAGACCAAGGGCATTTGTAGATGATGTAGCAAACATCATGGAGTCTAATGGATTAAGGACGGCCACGCTAGTTAGGGAGACTATTAACACCAACGTAGCACCAGTATTTGTGGCCGGTTGGAGAATCTAGTGTCTAAAATATGTATTCTCCCAACGTTATCAGAATATGACTATCGCACTTGGGGCGGCGTGCTGCGTCTAGTCGAAGCCTTATATAGATATGCTCCTGGTTTTGGCGGCTCACAAGGTAGATGGTATACTACTGATAATCCTGACGAGGCTGATATTGTTCATACTTTGGGTATGAAGGAACATCATAAGTCCAAGATGTACACTTGTCTGGGCTTTTGGGAGAATGTCACTGTGCCAGAGTATCCTAATGCACAGAGAAAGATAGAAGAATTGGCGCTAGCAGCAGAAGTGTTTACAGTGTTATCTCAATGGTCTAAGGAGTTCTTTGATAATAAGTTGAGTACTGATGCACTGGTGATTCCCAATGGGGTAGACTATATAGCTATGCAGAAGATTCAACCATTGGCTTATGCTTTTCGTGCCGACTTCATCTGGGCTAAGGCGGGCATATACTTTCCCAATTGTGATTATGGTTCAAGACCGGTTATGGACTTAGCGGAAGATATGCCCCAGCATAGGTTTGTCCTTACTTATGCGCCATCGGGTGATATGCGGATACCTAATAATAATATACGATTTACTGCTAGATTGCCCTATGGGACTATGTTAAGAACTCTTGCTGGTTGTCAGGTTTATGTTAGCACTGTTAAGGAAACCTTTGGTACACAGACTATAGAGGCTATGGCGATGGGGAAGCCCGTGCTGGCCTATGACTTTGGCGGCAATAGCGAGATATTAACCCATAAAGTTGATGGATACTTGATAACGCCAGGAGAGAGTTTGCTAGAAGGGGCAGAGTATATACTTGAACATTATGAATGTATGTCCCAAGAGGCAACGGCTACTGCTATGAAGTACGATTGGAAAAGTGTAATAGTGCCTCAGTATGTGGATCTGTGGGAACAAGTACTATGACCAAGTGGGCGTAATGCTATGATTGCAAAGGCTTAGGGAAAGTTGATAACAAGGTTTGCTCAACATGCAAGGGTAAGTTATATGTTGCTGTTGAGGTCACTAATTATGAAAAGGCTGCCAACCAGTACGAGCAATGGCTTGCTAGGCGTACCGAGCAAGAGTGGCGCAAGGAATGTCAAGGAGAGTTTATTGATGAGCAAGATACTTAGCAATCTTTTGGTAGACCTAAGTGAATATACTGGCAATACGATGGCAGACTTACAGTTGCATATGGATGAGTGTCGCCAAGAGAATAAGGATGAATGGCTGAGGGAGCATATACAGGAGTTTGTTGCGGCCAATGAGTTCTATAGCTCAGACGAGAATGCCATCTATCAGTCTACGGCGTGGCTATTGCGCGACGAGCCAATGTGTGATATTATCGAGTCTATTCCCAAGAGTGCCATAAAGTTTAATTGGGAAACACTGTTTGACTATGGTGGCGGAATAGGTACGCCATCTTTGGTGCTGGCGGAAACCAATAGGGATATTGCCATTACTATTGCTGATTTTGACTGCCCAGCATTGAGTTTTGCCAAGTGGAAGGCAGGAGCTTATCAGTTAGATAATATAGAGTTTAAGAACTTCTGTAGATGTGACGAAGTACCGCCCATTGTTAGGCCAAGAGATTGCGTATTATGTATTCATATGATTGGGCATAGCTTAAATCCGTTTAGGACTTTAGCGGAGATTGCCACTAAGGGCAAATATGCTGTGTGGCTGAACGATTTCAGGGTTAAAGAGTATGCCGAGGATGATAAGTATCCTATGCATCAAAGGAAGCCTAATGGATGGGATATAGTATGGGCTGATGCGTTTGAGCCTATAGGAAACCATGTGTTTAAGTCTAAGTTGTTCGGCTTGGATGCTGATATACAAGCTGGAATGTGGATAAATAGTACAGGATGGGTGTGGGAATGACCAGATCCAATGTTTGGGCGGGTGCTAAAAAATCTGGCGGCTGGAATGATGGCTATATAGAATGGCGAGAAGACAATACTGTTTATATCTCAGTGGTCTTTTCGTGGCACATGCAAAAAGCATATCAACAGGCTATCTTTTGGCGAAGCCAGGGATTACAAGTTATAGTTGGTGGCCCAGCGGCGGAATATAGACCAGAGTTCCTAGTAGATATGGCTACCGTGAGTAGCAATATTCCCACTCTGTATAGACACAATCCCAATGCCACTTTTACTACACGGGGCTGTATTAGACATTGTAATTTCTGTATTGTGCCTCAAATAGAAGGTAAGTTTAGAGAACTTGATAAGTGGGAACCCAAGCCTATCGTTTGTGACAATAATTTCCTTGCCTGTAGTGATACCCATTTTCATAAAGTTATAGATTCCCTAATGCCACTTCAAGATGTAGATTTCAATCAGGCACTTGATGCTAGGCTTCTTACCAAAAAGAGAGCAGAAGAACTTATTAAACTAAACTTACGTTGCTTTCGCTTGGCTTGGGATACTAGAAATTATGAAGATGCTTTTATGCGGGCGTTTCAGATACTTAGAGACATAGGTTATCCAGCCCGCAAAATATGGGTCTACGCATTAGTAGGATTTAAGGATAGTCCAGAAGATACTTTTGATAGACTTGAGACAATAGCTAATCTTAAAGCTCTTCCGTTTCCTATGCGGTATCAACCATTAGATACTCCCAGAAAGAATAGTTTTGTGAATAAGGGGTGGCGCGATGCTGAGATTAAAAAGATGACTCGTTATTGGATGCATCAATGGCTTTATCACACAATTCCCTGGGACGAATATGAATATCCCCATACGATATGCACCCAAAGTCCAAAGGGACAATTGGAGTTAATCCCATGTTCTTAAATCCTAATGAGCATACCAAGATACTCCCTGCGGCCAAGGCAGAATGGGATTCAGAAAAGCATGTGCTGGAGTTGCAAACCCATTTCCGTAATCAGATTCCCCAGTTAGTTAGTGAGATAGAAGTTATCTATGGCAGCCTAAATGGCAAGAAAGTCTTAGACTTAGGCTGTGGCCCAGGGCGGCTACCCGAAGCCTTTCCCGAGATGAGTTTCTATCTAGGCATAGATCAGTCCGAGTTAATGATAGAACATGCCAAGAAGAAGTTCCCACAGCACAATTTTATATGTGGCAGAATTGAAGACTATCGCAACCCCAATATGTTTGACGTTGTAGTGTGCATAGACGTATTGCAACATCTAGAAAACCCGCCAGAGCAGCTTCTGCGACGTATTCTGGTATTATTCGATGCGAAAACCTTTTTGTTCAGGGCATATGTTAATGCGCAACAAGAGATTATCAGGCATAGGAAGTCTAGTGGAGAAGCATCTATGTCATATCCTATAAATTACTTTGCCAACCTGATGGTTACTATCAACAAATGTACAGATTGTACAGCAACATTTGCAATAACTAGAAAGGCAAGGGCGCAAAAGGCTGGCGCAGTGTATGTGGTTTGTGAGAGGAAGCCGATATGATAACAGCAGAAGATGAGGTCAGAATCTGGCCCCAAATGATTCCCAGACATTTAAGGCCACCAGTAGATTTCTTGCCAATGGGAAATGAGATCATCTCTGTCAATACAGGTTTACAATGGACAAGACGAAAAATTGCCGAGGCGTTCATGATTCCTATTGAATTGTTGCCGTTACCATCAGAGTTACCAGAAGGGAAAAAAGAGTGAAGATAGAACTAGAAGGCTATCTTTTTCTATGGGAGAATTTTGGAGACGCTCCTACTATTGAAATTGTAGACAAACTGGAAAAAGGTACAGATATATGGCAGTTACATACTGAAATATATAATCAATTAGAGTCTGTTGAACTTGCTTTTGAGAGAGAATATGGAGAATGTTCAGCACAAACTCATTATGTCTACCCGCGATGCAAAATTACTATTGAAATTCTAGGAGAAAAGTTAGATGAAAGTATGCTTAATCCCTCAACTAAGCCAACTCTCTAGCAACATTGGTGGAGTGAATAGAGTTATCCACGACTTGGCTAAGTATTTAACCTTGGCGGGTATTGAGATTGTTGAAGATCCCAACGATGCCGATATTATCCATTGTCACGCGGTAGGTGAGCATCCTAAGCCTGACGTTTACACCAATCACGGTTTCTGGGTAACGCCTCGTACCCCATGGGAGATCCATGCAAACGAGCGAATGGGTAAGATGATAACCACGGCCAAGATTGTTACATCGGTGTCCAAGTGGAGCACTGAGGCATATAGAGATAAGTTCAACGTCGAGCCAAGAGTTATTAGGAATGGGGTTGACATAGAGAAGTTGCGCAAAGTGCCCAAGGGTCGGGCTTTGAAACGTCTAGGGCTGAAGAAGCCTTATCTGCTCTTTGGCAAGAATAAGATACAAGCGCCAGAACAAGGTGACGCACTCCGCAGATTGGCCCTAGACCATCCAAATATGCCCGTGGTTGCAACCGTTTGGCCTGACGGTACTATACCCCCTAATGTTATTGTAGTGGGTCTACTGGCCTACGAGACGATGTTAGAGACTATACAGGACTGCTATGCGCTCATCAGTGTGACCAAGGAGTGCTTTAGCATACAGGTAATTGAGGCTTTGGCTATGGGTAAGCCCGTAATCGGATGGATACATGGTGGCACTCCAGAAGCTGTAGGAAATCATGTCAATGGTTACTTGGAACTCCCTGGTGGCTTATTGCGAGTCGCAATGGAGGAGCTAAAAAGAAGGTATCATATACTTTCTCTGAACGCAGCAGCATGGGCAGAAGAATTATATGATCTTAAGACAAAGATTATTCCACAATATATTCAGTGTTACGGGGAGTGCTTATAGTGATTGAGGTTTCCATAGTCATCACGTGTTATAATCTGGCGAGTGTCATTGAGGAGGCTATTGAGTCAGCCCTGTATCAAAAGTTTGATTTGCCTTATGAGATTATAGTTGTAGACGATTGCTCGACTGATAGTTCGAGATCAGTGCTAATGAAATTACAAGAGGAGTATCCTTTATTGAGGTTGTTATTTAATAAAAAGAACTTTAATGCCGGCCCCTCAAGAAATAGGGCAATTGAAGCGGCTGAGGGAGAATTCATTGTTAGCTTAGATGGTGATGATAAAATGGATAAGCGCTTCTTGGCGGAGCTGTATCCCGTTATTATAGAAGATGAGTCTATTGGCATTGTTTATTCAGACTTTGAGAGATTTGGCGATTTTCCGCACATGGTTGCCAAGACCTATGATTGGGATTTGGATGCTTTGCTGCGGCATAACTATATTCCATGTTGTTGTTTATTTAGGAAAGAAGCTTGGCGTAAAGCAGGTGGCTATCGTAATCTTGGTGGTTGGGAAGACTATGATTTATGGATAGCAATAGCTGAGGCGGGATATATTGGCAGACGTGTGCCCAAGAGATTGTTTCATTATCGGCAGCTCAAGAATAATAGAGCTTGGCAATCAGCCCTAAATTCACGCAACTTGCGGCGTATGATTAAAGAGAAGCATCCTCAGTATATTGGGCCAAGTGCGGAAGAGATTGAAGCGTTTGAAATAGCGGCTGGCTTAATAACCAAGCCCATTTCTCCCATTGTGGGAATGGGTAGTGACGTTAAATCTTCTGTTAACCATTTTTGCGATGTAATAGCGGCGGAAGAGGCTGTCTCTGCTGCCAACTTTTGGGGACGCAATACTGAAGAGCCAGAAAAGTATATGTTATTGGAGTATGTAGGTGATAGTATAGCTACTGAGATATTGGTCGGTAAGTCTAGTAAGAAGTATAAATATTCAGCGAGTCATCCTTTGTTTGAAGTTAGAATTGAAGATGTGCTGGGATTAATGAAGACAAACTGGTTTAGAAAGGTAGAATAATGCTGACCGAGACGATAAAGTATATCTTACCGCAGCTATTACGTGAACATCAATTTTTTTCTTTTATTGAGACCAGTACAAGCAATGGCGATACCGCTGCGTGGGCAGCAGATCTATTTGATAATGTCTATACTATTGAGACTAGGCTATCAAAGCATAATCATGCCGCATTGAAATATGGCGATATTTATAACGTTGACTTCTTGCCAGGCAATCCCAGAACACTACTTCCACTGATCTTAGAAGGCTTAACAGAACCATGCGTATTTTGGCTAAACGCGCAACTTGATAACGAGTTAAATGTTATAGCAAAACATTCCTGGAAACATAAATTGGCACATTTGATATTGATAGATAATATTAATATGGATTTGCTAGTAGAAGTACTGACAGAAGCTGATTCTATGGTAGGAAGTTACCGCTACTACATCTGCCAAGATACCCTTATTTTATATCCAGACTATATGGACGAGCTGGTGGAAAGCATTGTCGCAGTCTAACAGTGTCATCCTACGCCTAGGAAACTTCTTTAGTATATGTCGTAACTTGACACGCAATTATGAGGATTTTGTGTCCTGTTCATATAATAGTTCACTTAGCAGCACGTCCCCCAAGTATTCCTCAATTCCTAGTTGACATGTTATCGTGTTATCATTATACTACTCTCAATTAGAATAATTGTTCTAAGGGAGAGTACTAATAATGATTGGTATTGTTGTCACCTATCATGGCGAGGTAGATTTTCTTCCACAGGCCCTTGCCAGCATAGCCTCTCAGGTTGTTGCTCCCCAGCAAGTAATAGTAGTTAATGATGCTCATCCCAGTTGTCCTCTTGACCTTGTTAAGAGTCACAACTTTGATTATATTCGTAATGCTACTAATCTTGGGCTGGCTGGGGCTAGAAACACCGGAATTGCCTACCTGGAAACCCCCTATTATATCCCACTAGATGCTGATGATATGCTACACCCCGATTGCATTAAGGCTTATACGCAAATTATTACTGATCAGCGCAAAAAATACCCTACTAGTACTGACTACCAGCATTATTACGTTTCAGACCTTTATATCTGGCAAAACAAGTGTTCCTTATGGAAGTCCAAGCCGTTTGACATAATCGCATTATTGAGATACAATTACATCAGTGCGACATCCTGTGTCCCCAAGTCAGTTTGGGAAGAAGTTGGCGGTTACGATAGCGACTTTAGTAAACTGGGCGGTTGGGAGGATTGGGCATTTTGGCTTAGTGCATTTGAGCAATGTATTCATGGAATCCATGTGCCTCAGCCATTATTCTATCGCAGGATACGGGCAGAATCAATGATAAAGAGTATTAGTAAGGGGCAGAAAGAAGCTCTAAAAGCGCTATTACGCGAGAAATTCTTCGATATATATTTTGCGCAAGAGCCTTAATATCGGGAGTCTGATAAATGAGAAAACGAGCCAGAGTTATACCCAAAAATGTCTTGGCGCAAGAAGTGTTGCGACGCAAATATGTAGAAGAGCCGTGGCCACAAAGACTAATTCTTGTGAAGAGTAATTTAGACAAGGATAGCGCTGTTAGGGCAAGGGGCTCTGTAACAAAGCTATTCTATAACTTGTCTTACCCATATCTTTATATAGATGAACGTGATTTGGGTGGTCTAGGTGATATGGTAATGGGAGCAACAGTTGAGAAAGAGGCCGCTGATGCGAAAGCTGTACCAGGAGACAAGGGAAATATCTCGGCACTCGACTCTATTACAGATGCTGGACGAGCTAGAACAACTGGGACAAGGAAACGTCGTCGTCCAAAGAAGAGTGGCGGAAGCAAGAAAGATGGCCCTTCGGATACAGGCAAGGATGGAAAAGTATCAACCAGGGATAACCAATAGCAAAGACTTATGGGACTTGAGGAGTCTATGGGGGCAAAAACAGAACAATATATCTTCGGAATAAATGGGCGGCGCACAATCTGCGAAGTCTTTAGAGATATAAACGATCAGTTTCAGGGTAATAGCAAAGAGCATAGGCAGGCCCGCGATCTAGTTGTCAATGGAATGTTGTTATCGAAGAAAATGATTGGCATATTGGCTCGATTCAAAAGAGACTCCGGTGGGGATATAAACCAACGGTTTGGAACCATTAGCGAAGAATTCTTTGATCCTAATACGCCAAAGTATCTCGATAAGGCAAAGGCAATTAGACGCGAACCAGGCTATAAAGTTGGCGGCAGGTATAACTGAGGAAAAAGTCTATGCGGGGATACGACTGGATAACTACTTACGAGATTCTAACGCTCGCAATATCACTTGAAGACTATGTGACATATTTGAAGTATGACGAGCGCTACCTTATGGGAGCCGAGGCCGATACGCAACCAGCATATGGTTGTGCCGACTGTTGGACACTTACTCAGCGAAGTCAATTGGCATATGCGCTACAGCAGGCTCAGGAAATGATAGAAGATGAATTATGTTATTCTATTATGCGAACAGAACACAGTGATGAAACAGTTGATCCATATGTGCGCCATGAATATAATAGAATAGTCTCGCTGGGACGCAAGATGTTATACACACTGGGTGTATGGTCAGTAACTTCTATTGCCACAGGAATTGCAGTAGTTCTCGGTACTGATCCCGCCACAGTAACCTTTACAAGCACTTGCGATCTTAATAAAATAGAGCTAACCTATGTGCCAGATGACAATTATTATAGTGGCGCTGTGATTCGTATCAATCCTAAGATTATGACTAAAAGTGGAACAACTGTCACAGCCAAGATTCCATGGGCCAGACTAATTAAACTTAGTCTCATAGATGATACCTGCTTGGACTATGAAGACACAGGAAATTATATCGCAACACTAAACGCTCAATGTCGAGATACGGATTGTACTACGCCATTAACATTAGTATGGCAAACTTCCGATGTTGCTTGCGGCACGCCATGCGGAGTAAGTGAACAACTGGGCTGCGGCAGTATAGCCAATGCCAGACTGGGGCTAATTAAGCCACTGCCCGCAACATGGAATGGAGCAACTTTTGTTACAGCGACACCTAGCTATAGTTGGCGACCAGCTTTTGTAGACGTTAGTTACACAGAGGGGCTTTCGCCATTACCATATAAGCTTAAAACAGCAATGATAAGACTGGCTCATTCCCTAATGCCTAGCGAGCCATGTGGATGTCAACTTATGCAGGCTTATTGGTTAGAAGATAGAGGAGAAGCACCCGTTTTGGCCAAAGAAAAATGTCCCTGGGGCATGATGGCTGGTTCATGGTATGCCTGGAATTCACTAATGAGATACCGCATTGGCGAGGGTGGACTAATGGTTGGAACATATGGTCATACACCTCTTAATTGGGTATAACACTGGCGGTATAACACTGGGGATGTAGTATAATGCCAATAGTAAGTGTCAACATAGACCTAAGCGGAATGTTAAGAGAAATTAATAAGATTAATAATGTTCCAGTTGCTGCCGAGCGAGCTGTGCGGCGCTATATTGACCAAGATGCTGAACCAGCATTTCTCAAGACTATTGAAACCTGGAGACACAAGCCAGTCTTTACCAAGTCCATTGCTATGGATACCAGGGGCGTAATCGGTCAAATTTGGACAGATGACGACATTTATGGCTGGGTAAACAGTGGAACTGATGATCACCCAATCTTTCCTAAGAAGAGTAAGTTTCTGCACTTTCAAGAAAACTTCACTCCCAAGACTAAAAAAGGATGGGTTGGAAGTCAGGCCGGTGGCAAAACTGGTGACTGGGCACATCCGAGACAAGTACTACATCATAGTATAGAGGCCAGGGAGTTTGCCAAGACTATAGCCGAAGAAACGCAACCTAAGATTGTTGCCAAGTTTCGCGAGGAACTAAGGAAATTATGATTATAACACTGATAAAAAAAAGGGATACTGTTGCTTTAGTGGAATATGTCACTAACAACGGTACTCCAGAAAGAGTGTGGATTCCCAGCAACAAGTTAAATGGGAACAAAGTTGACAAGGATGTTGTACGTCAAGGAGTAAAATATGGACTCCCTTGGAGGGAACTGTTGAGCGACAGTATAATTACTCCTAATGTTACAGCGGCTGTTGCCTTTGAGCGCATTTTGCGAGTTAATGGAATCTGGACGCTAAGTGACCTAACTAACAACACTGATATAGCACATGGTTTAGTTAGAAAGGTTACGATGAACATTGTGGCCAATCTAGTAAAGTTGGCTACACAGTACTGTAGTGTGTAAATAGGCAAAGGAGTAAGTAATATGAGTGATCCGAAGAGTTACCTGCGCGGACAAGGACGTGTGTGGGTACAGGTAGAGGGGGTGGCAACACCCTGGCAATACTTCGGGTGCTACGGGATGGCCGATATAGCTATTCCTCGTGGTGATAAAACTCTCGTCCACTGTCCGTCAAGATCAAGTGCGGATTCGTGGGACGTAGTTAATTCATATCGAGGAGAGGCTGGTCCCGTAACTACTTCACTTGATGGCTTGCTGTTTGAGGCTAAGAATTGGCTGTTAGCTCTTAACTGTGAATTCAACCTCGCGGTAAGGTATGGAATATGTGAAAGGCCAGATAATCCTATCGGGTGGGAAAAGCTTATCCATCTGGAGACAGCCGACATCACTAATAGGAATATCACACAGCCAACTTCACGTGTTCCTGGCGATCAGGCGGAAGTAACCACAGGAGCCGATATTTCGGCAAATCAGTTTGCTGAAATATCCAGAGTAAAGACCACGCAGCAGGGAACTGATTTACACGGGGCCTATGTCAATAACTTAGTTGATGTAGCTTACTGTGATAGTCCTAACTGCGGCGGTGACTGTGGGGCATATTCCGAAGGATGTAAAGTAGGATGGACTGTCGGCGCAGGTGGTATGCTGGCGTACACTCCTGATGGTGGAGTGCAGTGGTATGTGATGACTCCGCCAACGGGATGGGCTACAGACATCATCGATGCCGTCTGTTGTACTGGAGAGTTTGTATTGCTGACTAATGGTACGCAAAATGAGATAGCTTGGTCTGATGACAACGGGGCAACATGGAACGTTGTTACAACCGGCTTCGCATATGCTACCACAATGTCAGACTGCTTCATGTGGGGTTCTAATGCCATGTGGGTGGTTAGTGACGGCGGATACGTTTTCTTCAGTGATGATGGCGGAATGACCTGGGAAGTTCAGGATGCAGGAGTTGCAACATCACAGGATCTAAATGAGATTCATTTCTTAGACACTGATCTTGGTTATGCGGTTGGCGCGAGTAACGCCATAATCAAAACCGAGAACGGTGGCGAGACTTGGACAACTCTGGTTGGTCCTTCGGCGGGACAGATACTTAACTGTGTCTGGGCGCTAACAGAACTAATCGTCTATGTGGGTTGTGATGATGGTATCTTGTATGTATCGTATGATGGTGGCGCAACTTGGGCAACAGCATTTGCGTTGACCGGAGCAAACGTCACCGGAATATCCTTTGGTGGTTTGAAAGACTATGGTTTCTTGTCAATTGAAGATACTGACGGGCTTGGCCAAGTATACCGCACGATAGATGGCGGATATACTTGGACGCGAGTTTCCGTTGCTATCAACACTGGCATAGATGCCATATTCGCCTGTGACGAAAACAACTTCACAGCAGTAGGTGACGGGTTCTATATCACCAGGGGTGAGGCCGTAGCATAACAAAGATTTAGTTATCAGTACCTTGGGTTCCAGGGAAACTAACGCTCATAGAGAGAATATAAGACTAGCAGTAGCATCGTTGGCAATCTCGTTGAAGTGAGAACTAGGCATGGAGCCTTAATGCAATGTTTAATCAGGGTTCTAGTAGGCCCTAGAGAACACAGAATGGCTGGGAACAAGTCTAAGAATAGAACAAAATAGGAGAGTGGAATGGCTGGGAACAAGTCTAAGAAGGTTGGCAAGAAGCAACCCGTATTTGACAATCCTTTAGAAGTCACTCTAAGCAATGGGGTGCGGGTCAATATCAGGCCCGTGCCCCCTTACTTAATTGATCGTATAAGGGGAACAGTAACATTGCCGAAGCCACCCGTTATCAAGGTTAAAACAGCCTGGGGTGGCGAAGAAGAATGGCTCAATGAAAGCGATGCGACGTATAAGGCAGCACTAGAGTTGGCCGAGGAAGCACAAGCTGCCAAGTTGTGGAAGGCCGAGTTTATTCTTGGCATAGAAGACGAGCCGCCACCTGACAAAGAGTGGACTGAGAACCTAACGGCGTTTGGCGTTGAGATCCCAGAAGATTCCAAAGAGAAGAAACTTTTGTGGATTGAGACAGTGCTTATTGCCAAGGGCATAGATGCGTGGAAACTCATCAATGCTATAAGGGGCGCGGCTAGGCCAACAAAGGAGGAAATCAGCGAACTTGCTGAATCCTTTCGGGGTGACTTATCATGGCTCAAGGCCGCAGCCAAAGAAGCAGAGCAATCTTAGTTATCACGAGTCATATGATGATTGCCAAGCTATGGAATCGTGGGGTGGCGTTAGACCCTTTGACTGGTACTTTAAGTGGGAACCATGGGAAAGGCTCTTAGTATTAGGTTACTTATATGAAAAGCGCAACCTGGAAGCGGCTATACATGAATATGAGACGGATAGGGTGAAATAGTGGCTGATGGCTTAGAACGAACTGGCATAGAAGCCTTAATGGATCTCTCCAAATGGAGAGGCCCAGCAAGCGAATATCTCAAAAGTCTTAATAAGATGATTGCCACAAATAAAAACCTTGACAATGCGGTTAAGTCACAGGCTAAGATTCTCAGTGCTTCTGAAAAAGAGGTTAAGCGTGCCGCTACCTCTATGGCTGCTTTGGCCAAACAGGTAGAGTCCACTGGTCGTTTCTATGCCTCTGCTGGTCGTAATATGCAGCAATTTGGCAAGGTTATGAGTCGCTATGTAACCTTGCCGATATTAGCCGCTACTGGTGCTTCTATTAAGTTTGCAGTAGACTTTGAGCAGAAGATGGCTAATATCCAATCTATCGGCAAGCAAACAGCGGTAGAATTGGGTGCGTTAGGTGATGAGCTGCTTGCTATGTCTACAGATTTGAGTCAAACCTCAGCCTCGGCCACTGAACTCGCTGATACCTTCTACTTCTTACAAGGTTCTGGATTTGCGGGCCAAGAAGCTATGGAGATACTAAGGGTAGCCGCGCAAGGTTCACAGGCTGGTATGTCAGATTTACAGTCAGCAACAGATGCCCTAGTGTTTTCGCTTAATGCTTATGGTGTAGGGGCCGATGAAGCCAGAATGTTTAGCGATA
>SDBS01001798.1_pt1 | contig 21635 bp, 12 predicted proteins | sample 2277091 | NCBI WGS metagenome assembly SDBS01 (sample SAMN10404972, study PRJNA504765) | marine sediment metagenome | isolation source: marine sediment core GS10_PC15, 163 cmbsf | place: Arctic Ocean: Southern Knipovich Ridge | collected 2010
CCGCGCCGACGTGTTCTGGATTATGACCTCGGGGCGGGAATCTCCATCGAGGTCCCCGACTACGGGGCTGGCCCCGACTCCGGCTCCGGGATCTATCACCGGAACCGGCCACCCCGGCACAGCTGTGCGGTCATGGTTGAGGCAGTAGATCGAATCATCCGGAGCGGCGACGATCATCTCCACGATACCATCCTCATCCATATCGGCAAGCGCGGGAGTTGAGACGTGCCAGCCATCCGATGCCAACCCGGCAGCGAAGAAGGGTCCGTCCGTTGCCGGATCGTCGTCCCCGTCCATAAGCTCTGTCCCGTCGTGATGCCAGACGTATACGGTCCCGTCGACGTCGTACACTATCACCTCGGAATCACCATCCCCGTCGAAATCGCCGATCACCGGACTCGCCCAGACTATGTCTCTGGTGACTTTCGGCCATCCGGGCAGGATGTTTCCATCACGGGTAAAGACGAATATCTCCTTTGTGTCCCAGGATGCTCCCACGATCTCTGCCCCGGGGTCGCCGTTCAGGTCGCCAACGGTGATCGACGCGGTGTAATTGCTTCCCTCGGTGGCAAAGACGCCCCACGTGAGGGGCTTATTGTCCCCGTCGATCAGCTCGAACCCCCGCCCGTCCCAGGCGAAGATATCCCCCGCCCCGAAGATGATGTCCGCATGCGTGTCCCCGTCTATGTCTGCGACCGCGGGACTGCACGAGGAACCCTTGTCGACCGAGTTGGGCCAGCCGCTGAGCTGCGGCGGATTGGTCGTCTCCGAGGCCTCATCACTGAGGCTGCCGACGTTGCCGCATGAATCGACGCACGAGACAACGATGTAGTACCGGGTGCTGAATTCCAGATCGCGGTCCCGGAAGAGGCAGTGAAGGAGCATATCCGGGCTGGCGGGCTCATACGGCCCTCCGGAGACTTTGGAATGATAGACGATATATCTGTAAGCCTCGAGGGAATCGGGCACATGCCATGTGGCGTGTATCTGATCGGGACCTACGCTCGAATCGAGGGACAGGCCCACGGGCGCATCCGGTCCACGGAGTTCCATCCGGTGCGTGAATGTCCTGCCGTGAACGTCGGTCAGCTCGAACATGAAATGATTCGATATCAATACATCCGACTCCGAAAGGGTGAACCCGCTTCCGAACCCTGTCTCCATCGATCCAAGATCTCCGTAAGCTGCCATGCTGTCGACGATGGTGATCCCGGTATCTTCCGCCCTTATCTTTCCCTGCAGCCCGCTGGCCGTTCCGGTGCCGAAATTCTTTACGCCGATACGCAGGAGAAATCCCTCGCCGTCACCGATGACGCCATTCCCGTCTCCATAAGGCACGCTGTCCGTCATCGTGTTCACGAAGAGTTCTATCCCGGGAGCATGGATCTCGAGCGCGAGATTCTCCGTCCAGTATCCTCCGGTCGAGTCGAATACCTCGACCAGGAATTCCACAGGCGTCTCATCGGCCAGCCCGGGATCGAAGGTAAGCAGTATAGATGAGCTGTTGAACGCGTATCCTCCGGAAGGTATGTCCGGGTATGTGGAAACACCGTTATTCACCGTTACAGCCGGATCGGAAGTGGAGATCCGGGCCCACAGCTTCTCTCCCGGAGTATTACCGGAATTGAACAGCTCGACCCACAGCCTGACGGTCTCTCCCGCATCGATCACGCCGTCACCATTACCGCCGGAATCGTCGTTCGGGATGCTCCTGTTTACCCTTAGATATGCAGCCGCCTCGGGATCTACGGCGATCGATGTGGAGTGCCTGCAGTGGTCGATTCCCGTAACGGTGACTGTTATCGTCCCCGAATCCCTGCAGAGGAAATCATCGAAAGTGACCTGTCCCGCCGCGTCAGTGAATCCGTACTGATAGTCGTCGTCATCCTTGTAAAGGCACACATATGCCGAGTCGAAGGGAGCGCCGTCGCTGTCTACCTGGATCACGATCTCGTTGTGCCCGAACCCGACGGTCCCTGGCACGGTAACATCCAGGATCCCCGGGCTGCCGCGATACATGTTCGCCTCCGGGTCGCCGAGATAGTTTAAGATAAAGTGTGTCCAGCGGTCGGATGTTTCCCCGTATGCGGCCGCGGTGAATGGCTCACGGGACTTCACAAGCACCTTGCCGAGCTGTACGATATCAGCCAGAAAGAGCAGCGAATAATACTCGTTCATGTAGATCATTGACGCAGTCGGAAATGCGGACCTGCTCGACCCGGTAACCGCGAAAGCGCCACCGTTACGGTTCAAGAGGAAATACTCCGCGATACAGTCGGTATCGAATGCGACGTTGTTGCAGTTTAAAAGATACATCGAGAAGGTCTCGGTACCGTTGACCAGATTCCCCGCATCGCTGTTGAGGATACTGCCGTTGGCCATGGACATGTTGTACTTGCCGCCGTGGCCCGCATGAATAACGTGGTTCACTCCCGCATCCATGCCTGCGAGCGCCGCCGCCATCGTCAGTTCCTGGGCACCGGGAAATTCGGGGTAGTTCTCAAAAAGCCTGATAGATGTAATGTCCGGATCGGGGTCCAGATAGAGGTCATGAAGGGCTTGGAGATAATCACCGCCGTCTGTGACTATATAGTCGCCGGGGGTGTAATCCGATGGCGAGATCACCTCTCCGAGCAGCAGAAAATCCGACTTGTATGTAGTATCGGACGGAGCCTCGTATCCGATCGTCTTGTCCACCACAATGCGCGCGTCGGCTGCCGAGGAGGCGGGCAGGCGGCCCGCATAGACCTCTGCGTAGAGGTCCGCGTCGTCTCCGGGATCTAACAGGGAATGGAATCCCTCTGCCCATAGTGAATCTCCATCAGCGTTCCAGGTCCCGTCAAGGCACTCGTAATACATGTCGGTAGGGATGAGATCGCCCGTATAGAAGCCTACGCACGCGAATCTCTCAGGTATCACGTCGGTGTCGCCCCCGAGGAGCACATATTCGACGCCCCACTTCTCATATGCTTCACGTATAAAATTCCTGATCGTCTCACCGAGATCGGAGCCGGCCCGTGTGTTCTGCTCGATCCACTCGACGGTCCTGACAACGGCGGGAATGCCTTTCTGCGTCTTCCAGTCTGCCAGCCGCTGGAACTCCGGCTCCATCTCCTCATTCGTTACGATAAGATACCGGACAGCGCTTCCCTCCATCCCCGGCATATACGAAGGCAGGAAGGCACGGCTGCTCTCCTCGACCGCGATGTCGGTGAACATATAGCCCGATGCAGCCGCTGGATTGACCACCAGCCTGCGGATCCCCCTGCGGGATTTTTCTCTGAAGCCGTCCACGTGCCTCCGTCTTTTTGCTTCCCGGCTCATGTCGCCCGGCGCGGTATCGATAACGAGGGTCATGCCCTCGATGACGATGAGCCGGCCTGTGGAGGTATCGTATCTGACCGGATAGACCTCGAAGATCGCCACCCTGTATCCATTCCATCCGGACGTGCCGATGTGCCTCACCTTCCAGGCGGGAAAGACCGAGTCCCTGCCCGCAGCCTCATCCGGTGAGATGTAGACACCCCTGGTGGTTCCGTCGTTGAGAGGCTGCCCCCTGAAGGCGGCGAGTGATATGGAGGGTGACAGTTCCACTGCACGGCCTCCCTCGAGACGGAATGCAGTCACATCCTCCCCCTGCGGTATCAGGACGCTTACCACCCTGTAGGGAAGAGACGGGAGTTCGAGGTAGTTCGTGTGGTTCATTCCAGCGGCATCGACAATGAAGCCGCCGCTGCCGTCCTCGATGATTTTGAACGTTGACACATCCACATCGATCCCGACCGAGACGACTGATGCTGAGAGGCCGAACGCGGGCAGAGCGATGAATGCAGCGCAGACGAGCAGCAAGACGATAAAACGACCCATTACCTGAACCTCCCGGCACAGACGCGTAATGTTTCAGTCAGGGGATACGAATTAACAACTGGAGCAGTGGGTCAGGTAGATGCGTCTCCTGCAAATGTCAAACTGTTAGAGCAATCTGTCAGACAAATAACATTCTATCCTATTTACGGCACGAAAGCAAGATATAAGCGGTCCGGCAGACGCAGTTCACCCGCGATCGAGTTCATCGAACTTTTTATCGAAGATCTCTTTCTGTTCGTGGTAAGCAGTCGTTGCGGCCTCGAGTTGCTCGAAGCCGTCCTCGATTACCTTTTCACAGGTTTTGATCCCTCTCGACAGATCCGCTATCCTCCCGCTGTCACCTTGCTGCGATGCCTCTTCGATCTCGCCGTGAAGTCTGTCGAGCTCGGTCTCGGCCTCGACGATCGTCGTCTCCATCGCCTCGATCTGCTTCTCGAGGGGCCTTACCGCCTTCGATCTTTCGCGGACGAGCTCAGAGCGGAGCCGCTTGAGTTCCTTCCGGTCCATTTTCTTTCCCGCCGCAGGCCCTTCCTCTTCAGAGGCCGCCTCCTCCCTCTCACTCTCCCATCCCCTGTTGTCGAGGAAATCCTGGTATCCACCCTCGTACACGAAGGCCCTTCCATCCTGGAAGACCACGAGCCTCTCGGCGAGTCCGTGAAGGAGCATCTCATTATGCGTCACCATCAGAACGGCCCCTTCAAATTCGTTTATCGCCTCGAGAAGGGCGTCACATGCTTCGAGATCGAGATGGTTGGTCGGTTCGTCCAGAAGAAGAAAACTCACCGGCGTGGCGATGATCTTTCCGAGCAGGACCCTGTTCTTCTCCCCGCCGGAGAGGATCTTGATCCTCTTCAACGCGGCGTCACCCTCGAACATCATCATGCCGCATATATTTCTCGCCCTCTTGTGATCGATGTCGGGGTCGGAGCTGACGATCTCCTCCAGGACGGTCCTGTCGTCGGAAAGGGTGTTGATGTTCGCCTGTTCATAATACGCGGTCCTGACCGTCGCATTGATCGACACCTCGCCCGATTGAGAATCGAGTCTTCCGGCCAGGGATTTGAGAAGTGTCGTCTTGCCCCTGCCGTTCTCGCCCACCACGCAGACCCTGTCGTAAGGCCCGATGGAAAAGGAGAGATCGGAAAAAAGTGGGCTGCCGGGATCGTATCCGAATGTAAGGCCTGTGACATTCATGACCGGCTTGCCATTGAACTTGCTTGACCTGAAGGAGAAATCGAGGTCCTTCGCCTTCTCGAGCTTCTCGAGTTTCTTCTGCTTTTCCAGGGTCTTGATCCTCGACTGGACCAGTCCTCCGAGCCTCGCCTTGGCACGGAAACGCCTTATGAACAGCTCGGCCTTCTTTCTTTTCTTCTCGTCGTTGAGCCTCGTCTTCTCGTAGACCTCTTCCTCCATCGCGAACTGTGAATACAGCTTGCCCGTGTCGCCCTTGATCTTGCGGAGGATCTTTCTGTATATCCCCATCGTGTGGGTAACTACGTTGTCCATGAAGCCGCGGTCGTGGGTTATCAGGATCAACTCGCCCTGGCGGCTGTTGAGATAGCGCGTCAGCCACCTGATCGAGGTGATGTCGAGGTAGTTGTTCGGCTCGTCGAGCAGAAGCAGGTCGGGATTCCTGACGAGGACCTTGGCGAGATTGAGTCTTACCTGGAATCCGCCGGAAAGCTCGAATGGGTCCTTCTCGAGATCCGGAGCCCTGAAACCGAGACCAGCCAGGACCTTCTCGACCTTCCAGGTCTGGTCCCTGTCTTCTGCGGGTAATCCCTCGCACCCCTCCTCGAGAACAGTTGCACATGTAAAATCCGGTTCCTGCCGGACATGGCCGATCGAGTACCCTCTGGGAATGATGATATTCCCCGAGTCGGCCTCTTCCTCACCGGTGATCATACGGAGAAGCGTCGTCTTGCCATGGCCGTTCCTTCCGACAATGCCGAGGCGCTCTCTTGCGTTCAGCCTGAATCCTGTTTTCCTGAACAGTTCCTGGCTGCCGTAACTCTTCGATATGTTCTCTACGATTATCATGTAATGGCAGCCGCTGTTACAGACCTCTCCCTCACAATAAATAACAACAGAGTATTCCCTCGGCAGTGGAACATGTCCAGAAAAAAGATATATTCCTGGATGGATCCAACGAGGGTGCCGTTCCGGTTCCTGATACATTTAATGAATTTTAACGCTTATAGCAGACGCCCCGCTGTCCTATAATCACCGCTTATGACAATCGTGTTTCTTTACAGGGGGTTCAGATGAGATTTTACCTGACCATTCTCCTGGCGGCTTCTCTTCTGATGATAAATTCCTGCTCCGATAATTCCACCACCCCGGGCGGTGGAAATGACGGCGACGACCATTCTTACTGCGAGCTCGAACCTCTGCCCGATCCGACCGGAACGATAATAAACGTAAATGACGTCATCGGGCTCCTCGACGCTGTTTCACAGGTGAATTCCTCCGGCGTGAGGTCGACCATACTTCTTTCGAACGGAACCTACGAGATCCCCCACGTACTCTATTTCACGGCGGACAGCCTGACGATCCGCGGCGCCTCTGGAAACAGGGATGATGTGATCATCAGGCCCGAGGGGGTGAGCGACGGCATCATCTGGTTTACCGGGAACAACGTCACCATCGCCGACCTGACGCTTGGATGGGTTTCCGGAATCGGAATACAGGCATTTCACGATGCCGACGACTGCCTCCTGCACAACCTGCGCATAGTCGATACGGGGCAGCACATGGTAAAGGTGAGTCGTTCCGATTCTCCAGTCACCACCCTGACCGAACGGGGTGAGGTCCGTTGGTGCCTCTTCGAGTATTCTGCCGGTGAAGGTCCCGGGGCTTATATCGGCGGCGTATTCGCGGCCCAGTCGGACGGATGGACCGTGCACCATAACATCTTCAGGAATATCAAGGCCCCTGGAGGCGATGAGGCGGGAGCAGCGATCTTCTTCTGGTTGGATTCGGCAAATACGGTCGTCGAGCACAACACTATTTACAACTGCGACCAGGGGATAATACTCGGCTGGGTGGGCGGGGAAGTCTCGCACACGGGCGGGATGATACGAAACAACATGGTCCATACGAACAAGGGTGTCGGCATCAAGCTCGAGAGCTCCGAATCAACATCCATCTACAACAATACCGTTTTCACCGAGAACTACTATGCCTCGATCGAGTATCGCTGGGTTCAGACACAATACGCTTCGATCATCAACAACCTTACAAACGAATCGATCGTGTACAGAGATGGGGGAACTGGCGTTCTGGAGACTAACGTCATGAACGCCGAAGCCTCATGGTTCATCGACGCAACGGGAGGAGACCTCCGTCTTGCAGCCACTCAGCCGACTGTCGTCGATCAGGGAACCGGCCTGACAGCTGTCCCTGTCGACTTCGAATGTGATAAAAGGCCGAAGGGTGACTCGACCGATATCGGGGCTGACGAGTATTGATCCACCTGACAGGAACCTGAATCTAATATGGAAGAAAGAAACAAACTCAGCAGGCGGGGACTGGCGCACCTGTCGGTAGTGTACCTCGTCTGGGGTTCGACCTATCTCGCGATTCGTGTCGCGGTGAGAGACGGGTCGGGATTCCCCCCCTTCACGATGGCGCTGATGCGCGTCATCGTGGCATCGGCAATACTGCTGACATGGGCATACCTGCGCGGGGAGCGTATAAAGCTCACACGAAGCGAACTGGGACTGCTCGCCGGCAGCGGGGTGATGCTCTGGGTCGGGGGCAACGGCCTGGTGAGCTGGGCGGAGATGCGCGTCTCTTCGGGGCTCGCGGCGCTTCTGGTGGCCGCAATGCCGATATGGGGGGAGTGCATCGGCTGTATTCTCGACCGAAGGCTGCCAGGTTGGAAGATCACTGGCTCCATAGTGCTCGGGTTCATCGGCGTCGGCGTACTGTCATGGCCGGTCCTGAGCCAGGGGACCACCGCCGATATCCTGTCGGTCATAGCGCTTCTGCTCGCGCCCCTTTTCTGGGCCGCAGGGTCGATATGGCTTCAGCGGCGAAAACTGGACCTGAGCGACAGAGTAATGTCCGGGTGGCAGCAGCTGCTCGGCGGGGCCGGGCTCCTCGTCTTCGTCCTGCTCCGGCACGAACCGCTGCCGGCTCCGACAGGTGAGGCCTGGATAGCGTGGGGATACCTTATAGTTCTCAGCTCAGTGATCTGCTTTACATCGTATCTGACTACCCTTCGGCTCCTGCCCTACCAGGTAGTGATGACCTACGCCTATGTAAACCCCGTGATCGCCGTATTTCTCGGCTGGATGATCCTCAGTGAAGACATCACATGGTATACGATAACAGGCGCGGCATTTGTGGTAGCCAGCGTTGTGGGGATATTCAGGAACCGGAGATGAGTCCGGTGACTGTCATTCAGGGATCCCTTTCAGAATGATCGAGTTTATCTGAAATTCCGTTTCATTTCGCAGATTCGCGCAGCCGAGATAATGATCCCCGTCGATCGTAAAATATTCCCAGGCCTGCGCACCGCTCGTTGGAACCCCCTGATGCTCGACAAAGGATGTGCCGTTCCACAGGTATATCTTCGAGTCGACATTGTAGGAGTCCCCGGCGGTGCTGTAGTAATTCGCAACGGCAATATATGAATCCGAATCGATTGAAAAATACTCCCAGTCGGTCGCCTGGGAGGTGGGGATCGACTGAAATTCCACAAAGGAAGTGTCAACCCATCTGTATATCTTCGAATCGATATTGACCGTGGAACCATTGGAAGCATTCGCTACGGCCAGATATGTTTCAGCGCCGATCTCGAAAGCCTCGAAGTCAGCCGCTCCGGACGTACTTATGTCCTGATGATGGACGAAGCTGAATGAGACATCCGGATCGTCCGGCTTGACCGGATTGTCTGAATCGCCACAGGAACACAGGAAAAGACTGAAAATCGCCAGTATGACCGTAATCCTGTTCACGGCTGTCCTTTCTCCTCCAGGCAAGATTCGGTGATAACACGCTCTCATGATAAAACTAACTCGCAGATACCCAACCCTTTTTCTCGAATTCCCTCATGATGAGCTTGTAGATGATCTTCGGCAGTTTTGTGGATGCGTAGGCAAAATCAGACGGTGAGAATATCCCCGCGGTATGTACCTTTTTGAGGATTCGGCGAAACTGAGCGGGATTATAGAAAATGCTTCGTATCTTGTTACGGATCTGTCTCAGATCGGTCAGGCTGTACGTATCCGAGTAGACCGGACCTCCTGTTGAATCACAGTAATATCCCGGCGTATTCTCGACGATCTCTTTCAATGGAGAGAATTTTTCCACCCTCAGCTTCTGGAAACTGATCGAATCCAGTTTCAATTCTTTCGCGAATTGACCGATGTATACCATCTCCTCTTCCGTCTCGCCGATATTGCCGTAGATAAAGTAGCCGTGAATGTAGAAGTTGAACTTGTTCAACACCGCAAACGCGTCCCTGACCTGCTGCTGGTTAAAGCCCTTGCTGAGCTGCTCAAGGATATGGTCATGAGGCGATTCAATACCCATGAGCAGCACCTTGAATCCGGCCTTCTCCGCCAGTTCCAGCAGCCTCGGATTCTTCGCGATCTCGATCCGGGTCTGGACGAGGAATGTCTTCTTGATCCCGTTTTCGATGATCATCTCGCAGAGTTCTTCGCTTCGCCTGGGATTCGTGAAGAAGTTGTCGTCACTGAACAGAACGACATCTGCGGTAACGCCCTTCAGCTCCTCGATGACAAGCTCAAGGGGCCTCTCCGTATATTTCCTCTTCTGGCCCAGGGGATTGAGGCTGAACGTGCAGAACTTGCAGTTGTACGGGCAGCCCCTGGAAGTCAGCACCGTATCGAAGGTGAACCTCGCTATCTTGGCACCGTTCTGCACCCAGTGGTAATCGTGACGACGCATCGACCTGTCGGGATAAGCAGTGCCCAGGACTTCCGGGAGAGGTCTGTTCTCGTTGTGTACTATCGATCCGTTCTCCCGATATGAGATACCGAGGATATCCCGGGGGGGAACGCCATTGACGATCTCCCTTATCGTATCCTCTCCCTCACCCCTGACGACGAAATCGATATTGGCGCATCTCTCGAGAAGGGTCTCTACCTCCTCAGTCGCCTTGCTTCCTCCAACTACCGTGATCACATCATCCGGCAGCGAGCTGATAAGATCGCAGATCTCATTGAACTGTGTGTCCCACATGATCCCGATGCATATAAGGTCTATCTCTTCCCTGATGAAATCGGACAATACCCTGATATCCTGGTATTCCCTGTCGTATCTCAGATCGAGAAAAGTGATCTTGCCGACAAGGTCCTTCATGTTCGTTGTTATATATTCCAGCCCTGTAGGAGGAAAGACGCCCATCGTTGCCGTGGAATCCTTGAAATAGGGGTATAGCGCGAGTGCGTGTCTATATGTCATCTTTTAAGATCTTCCCTGATGAATTGGATTTCGAATGATTCTCATCCGGTCAGAGTAACTTATGCACTAATGAAGGGATGATATCAATAAAGAATCCATCTCAGCGCCCGCAATATTATTCCAGGAGAACCATTTTCTTTATCTAAACGATTCGATCTCCTACATGCAGCACTGACCCAGCTTAGTGAATGCCTGAACATCGATCCTGGCTCTCGCGAAGGGCCACTTCTCGGGCGCATTGAACAACTCCAGCATGTCCACGCTGGCTGTATTCGGAGAGAACCAGACACGGTCCCGGGTTGGCTGTTCTTGTGCGGAAAGACATTTCGCGGGTAGAATCATCGACAAGAGAAAGGCTTCGAGCTTTCGGTTGATGCGCTGATAAATACAGCAGAAAAGATGATCATGTATACTTCTACGATTGCGCGATGGACGGTGTTGACTGTAGTAAGCAGAACCAGCAGAAGAAGGAATACTGAAAACTGGATAGCGAGGAACCGGTGTTCGCGTTTGTAATATTTCAGGAATCCGATGACTCCCAGAAACATTACCAGTAAACAGGAATATGCCGCTGCATACCCGGCATTTCTTTGTACCCCCCGGATTGCCGAAGACAATTCGGACAGATCGTTTTTTCCTGTTTGCTTCCTGATTCTATTCTCCAGCGCAAAAGGAATACCGTTGTCGATTTTTCGAGGCTGTTTATGATCTTCCCAGCTCTTTATCATCAATGCGGAGAAATTGGCATAAACAGAGCCGCTCGTTTCCCATATATCCTCAGCTTCTGTGAATTTAACAAAACTGAAGTGTTCTTCATACGCTTCCATATCGAATACGGGGACCGGATTCCCTGAATGAACAGAGTTCCATACGGTCCAGGGCAGGAGTATTGCAGCGGACACAGCCAGGTACAGGAGTCGCTTTCTGGCCACGAACACGATCCCCGGCATAAAAAGAAGAAAAACCGGCTCAAGTAAAATGGCCAGCCCGGTCGCCATTCCTGCCAGTGCGGCTTTTCTTCTGTCCTCCAGGCTGGAGACAAGAACAGCAGCAATAACGGCAACTAACATGACGCACAGATTCTTTGTATCCAGCGCGAAACAGTAGATTATAAAATTGGGGAAGACGGCAGCGATCATGGCCGCAATTACAGCAGCGCTGCCAGATTGAATCCTGCGGGTGATATAATAGATAAGCAGAATGGTCAGCGTACTGATAATACTCTGGATCACGAATAGCACGGTATAGCACGACTCGCCGGATAATTCCTTTACTGTTCTGAGAAAGAAGAAACCGAGAGGAGAGCGTGATAAAGATGCCCCGCGATCCATCACATCGAGCCCGAGCGGAGCAAGAGTCACGCTGTCCAGGGGTACATGGATGAACATTGAAAACAGTATGCGAATCACGAGCGCCGCAAACAGAATCCCCAGGATAAGCTTTCGGTCAGAAATGAATATCCCTGCAAGGTGAATGCTATTCTGCATTTCGTGACCGCTTTTCATTTACCCAGACTCCGATCACACCGATTCTTTCATCGACAAAGAGCGATGCAAAGACAATCAATCCCGGTTCTATCATCAATCGATAACGGGCTTTGAAAATCGACAGCAGGATATTGAATACAAGATAGCTCATCATCGGCATGACCAGACATTTCGTGCGTCGGTTATGCATGCGTATCAGCCCGACGAATCCAAGTATCATGACCGGCAGATAACAATAATACAGTATTTAATCCAGAGTCCTGTGCCCTCTCACCAGTTTGCTGACCGTGTAATTACTGTATCCTCTTGAAACGAGAACGGTCAGCTTGTAATAGATGATGTCTGCTGTTTCCCACTTGTTATGAACTACGAAGTCGAGAGCACTCTTGAGATAGGTGCTGCCAGGCAGATCGTCCCGGCCTAAAGGAGTATCCTTGAGTTCCAGTGCCCTGCTCCCCCTCTGGGCCGGATTGTATGTCTTGTACACACCCCTCGCAAAACGCCTTGAACCTTTACCAGAGACTGCGCCGTATGACATCCAGGCGACCATAATCAAAGCTGTCACCATGATGAATGTTTTTCTCCTCTTCACGCACCAGAGAACCCCTGCCCAGAAAAATATCAGTGATGGCCTGAAGAAATAAGCAGCGCAAAGAACGATCGAGCTCAGAATCGACTTGGCAGGTTCGTCACGATCTCTTGTCATGATCTCGAAAATGAGCATCACGAACAGCACTCCGATTGTTTCAGTAAGAGTAATCAGATTGAAGACGATGAAATTGGGATAGACCGCTGCAGCCCAAGCGGCTGTCAGTCCCGCTCGACGATTGCCTACTCGTTTCGTAACACGGAATATGAAAAGTACCGTCACTGCACTGATGACTGATTGCGCAAAATACACGGCCTTGAAATTCAAATCCCCGAAAATCGAATAGATCATGCGAAGGAAAAGCGGATAACCGGGAGGCGGCGAATAGGACAATCCCCCTTCAAGAGCAAGATTGTTGTACCGCATCATGTCAAAGTAACTATTGTGCCCGGTCCCCGCGACTAACGCGAAATACAGACGTATGGACAACGCAAAGAAAAAGACGATGGTCAACATCCGGTTTTCCGGAGACAAGGGGGATAATATACGGTTCAGCCGTAGAGATTTCATCCAGATCATTTCTCTCATGTTGAATGCGCCCGGATATCATGATAACCTGGGATACTCTAGCAATAAAAATTCTATTAGGCAATCGCTCTGACATATAAGGGGATAGAAAGTTGGCAGGTAATAATTCCGTTGCAGCCTACCCGGGCAGACGGCTCCTGGTTTCCGCGGTGTCTATCCTAATTCTCCTTCTATTCTACGGTTACGCTTTTCACGTTGCCGACAGAGGAAAGGACCTTAACAGATTTGACAGCGTGCTGGTTCAGGACACGGCTCAGGTAGCGCGCAATACGCTGCGAGGAGATTTTCTGCAGACAAAATATATCACTCCAGTGGGATACGCCTATATGCACAGACTTGATAATCATCCTGATTATATCAGGTACCCTGTACCGGCACTCACATACTCAGTTCTTTTCGCAGTATTTCCCGATTCTCCAGTCACTATTAAAATCCTGAATGCGGCGCTGCTCCTTCTGAACGCCTTCCTCATGTCTCTTATTTTCTCAGCTATTATCAGAGATGAAGACCATTCCACCGGTCACGAAGCAGCCGTATTATTAATCCCCTGGCTGACAGCCGTGATCGCCAGCATAGTCACCCTGCCATACCTCAGGTTGGCGCTCAGTGATGGATACGAGATGATCACGGCCACTCTGTTTCTCTTAATCATCCTCGAACTTGTGACGAAAAGACGTCCTGTTCCTACCGGACTTCTCTGCTCGATCCTCTATCTGAGCCGGCCGAACATGGGCTTGATGGTTGTTTTTGCCGGCCTGTTCATAATGCAGGATTCCAAGACCTCCCTTTCCAGATTGTCGAGACTTGGCCGTTTCGCAGCAGCTGTGATAATCGTGCTGGTGCCTTTCTTTATCAGAAACCTCCACTACACAGGTAAACTGATATTCAGTATTCAGCAATCCGTAGAAATCGCAGCTCGAAGCATTCCATCACATCGCGCTTTGTATCGAAGTTTCTCAATCCCTCCTTCTATTGTGTCAGATCTGCCAGACCTGCCCCGCTGGTTTGTGCCGAAACTTGTCTCAAACCTGAAAAATGGATTTTCCTTCGCACTGCACCCGGCATACTGGCCCGCGTGGCTGGGACTGCCCTTTTTCATCTATCGTTTCAAGAGAATGCGCAGGGTTATCCTGCTGCTGGTTTCTTTCCTTATTGCTCATATCTTAATAGTCAGCATCTACATTCAATTGTTCAGGATCTATATACCAATCTACATCCCGCTTGTTGCCATGGGATACCTGGGACTGATAACAGCAATACGAAGCAAGTTTTTCGCTCTGTTCGATGCAGCCGGATACTACAGACGGCTGTTTCTGATTATAATCCCGGTCACAATCGTATGCATCGTGACGATCACGACCGGAAAATCACACATTGTCCCACCCGTTCATCGTCCGGCCCAGCTTCCATCACCACAGGCCCTCGAAGCGATCCAGAAACAAGGGATCACATGCACTTATTCAAACAGCCCCTTCTGGATACCCTGGTATGCTGATATCGTGGCTATATACGCTCCCGTCGATCTCTTCAGCATCAAATCCATGGGACCTCCTGAATGCAGGCACTATATGTTTGTGGAAGATCCGATTCGTCGCCTGAAGCCTGAGGACAGGAGATTCCTGAGTCAGTATGGAAAGGTGATCGAACAGGGAGAGAAATTTGTTTTATATAAACTGAATCTGCAGCCTTAATACCTGCAAGGAAGAGGGCGTCCGGGCACGCGCAGCTCCGGATCTTCGATGTAACGGGACGAGAGATATGGAACCAGGAGCTGAGGGCGGGCGGTATGCGGTCTGCAAATTGGCTCTCGTGCGGCAGGAAGGAAAACAAGTCAGGGTTTGTCCCAGCTTTACTTAAGCAGTACCATCTTCTTCGTCAATGTCTGCTCGCCCGCTGTCAACCTGTAGAAGTAGACGCCTGAGCTCACTCCCTTACCCAGTTCATCTCTCCCATCCCAAACGACCTCTCGATAACCCTCTGGAACGATCTCGTCCCTTACCGTTTTTACGGGCCTCCCCCGGATGTCGTAGATCGACAGCGTGACATGGCTCTCGCGGGGCAGCACGAAAGAGATCGTCGTCGAGGGATTGAATGGATTGGGGTAATTCTGCCCGAGACGGAGGCCTGCGTCCGGCAGGGATCCGTGGCCGGATTCCACACCGGTGAGAACCTCAAACTCGTAGATCTTCACCTCGTACCCGTCCATGCTGAGGCCGGCGATCTCGTACGCCGGGCTGACCGTGATGTTGATGGTATCGCCTGGAACGAGAAGGTTTATGAGCGTGTGGTCACCCGGCACGAGGCTGCTCGCCGAACCGGTCAGCGTGATGCTGCCCTGGCCATTTGACGCGGTGTTGGCCAAGCAGAGAATGGTCTGCTGCTCATGTTGCCGCACGAAGGCCAGGACAGGTGAAACGGAGCTCGCCAGCGGATCGTGGGTTCCGCGCCGCAGGGCCGGCGCCTCGTTACGCACGCCGATCAGCCGTTTGTACCAGTTGAGCAGTGATCCCGGATCGGTATCCTCGACGAGAACGTTGAACTGTTCATAGTTGCTGTTGATCGTCTGCCAGGGCGTGCCGGTGGTGAAGCCGGCGTTGGTCCCGCCGGTCCACTGCATCGGCGTACGGATGTTCTCGTGGGCGCCGCTGCCGACCATGCCGATCTCTTCGCCGTAATAGACGAATGGGATTCCCGGGAGGGTCATGTAGATACCGGCTGCCACCTTGTTTTTATCCTCATCGAAGCCGAGGACGTTGAGCACGCGGTCCTGGTCGTGGTTGGTAAGGAAGGTGCCGAACTGGAGGTACGGGTAGAGGCCGTAGACCTCGGCGGCCTTGGAACCGAGATATCCGGCGTCGCCCCCGTTGACAGCATTGAGGGTGGCGTAGGACAGGTCGAACTCGAAGCAGAAGTCGAGGCGGTCATCGGTCACGTACTGCAGAACGGTGCTGGTGCCGGTCCACGCCTCGCCGACGGAAACGACATCGGGCTTCACCGCCTTGACATGCGTGTTGTAATCCTGCCAGAACTGCAGCGTCGAGGCCGTGTTCTGGAGCTGACCGCCTTCCTCGATGATATAGAGTACGGCGTCGAGTCGGAAGCCGTCTACTCCGATGGTATCGAGCCAGTATGTCGCCGTCTCGAACATCTTGTCCTTCACGGCTTGAGTCTCGTAGTTGAGATCAGGCATGCCGGACCAGAAGAGGCCGTAGTACCAGTCCGGGGGATCACGGTGCCAGACTTCCTGGCCCCATGGGCCTGTCTGGCCCGGATCGTAAGTCGACCAGCGGAACCAGTCGCGGTAAGACGGATCGTTATTCGCGGAGGCAACGAACCAGGGATGCTGGTTGGAGCAGTGGTTCATGACGTAGTCGATGATGACATTGATGCCGCGGGCATGGGCAGCGGCGAGAAACGCCTCGAAATCTGCCATGGTCCCGTAATCGGGATTGATGGATCGGTAGTCGACGGCATCGTAGCCATGGTAGCTCGGAGAGTCGTTGATCGGCATGAGCCAGATGCCGGTGATGCCGAGGTCGTCATCGGTACCAGGATTGCCATCGTTAAGGTAGTCGAGCTTCTGGGTCAGCCCCGCAAAATCACCGATGCCATCGCCGTCGCTGTCGAAGAAACTGCGCACAAAGATCTCGTAGAAAACGGAGTCGTTCCACCAGTGGAGCTCACCGACCCCTCCACCGGGCTGCATGTCGTTGTACCAGACGAGGATCGTATCGTCGCTCTCCTGCACGGTGTAGCTCCGGTTGTTACCGGGGCCAGGGAACTCCTCACTCCCGTCCCACAGGCCGTTGATGCGGAACTTGAATTCGATGTATTCCGACGGAGTGAAGCCGTCGAGGGTGACCTCGTATATTGTATCGCCGTCAGCATCGGCCAGAATTGTGAGCGGGTCGTTGCCCCAGCCGTTGAAGGTGCCGGCGAGGTCTACGAAGTCGCTGCCCGGGTCGAAGTTGCCGATCTCAACCTGGTAGGACATCCGGACCTGGAAGGTGAGTTCTACGGCCTGAAGTTCGGTGGCGGTGAAAAGCAGAATGCAGAATACCGCGAGGGTGAGTGCTCTCATCATGCTGTTGTTCATGGCTGTGCAATACCTTCTGCTAGAGCACGTCGGGGCAGGTAACAGAATTCTGCCTGATGATAACACTTACGGCCTGTCGATTCAATATGGGAGTAAAATAGTGGGCGATACCTGCCTGTGCCTTCTGAAAACTCCGTCCGCATTGCAATAATTGTATAGATCACACCCGAATGATTCCCCACAGGCGACCGTTCCGGATCACTCCTCATTTTCCATGACGCCTTTCGTCCAGCATCCCGGATATTCCTTCAAATTCGGCAAGCTTATCCTCTGCAGCCGACCATCTCCTGATCTCTCCCAGATCTATTTCCCGGTCCTCCACTACGAGCAGGGCCTGGTCGAGGCATTGTCTGTCGTTCCAGTGGTAGTAGGCCGCAAGCCTGTCCTTGACGCAATCCGTCGGTGAAAGCAAAAACAGTTTTCCAGTAGAGAATTCCATTTCCTCGATCTCACGAACCGGTTCGCTCCCGACTGAAAGCGGGCCCGCTGGAAAGTCCAGGTAGTACTCCGTATCGGGATGCTCGAAGATCCTCCCCCTGCTTACGAATCCTATATTGAGCAATACCTGTTCAATATGTTTTTTCCCTGACATCACGTTCTCGATGAAATCGAGGTCGAACGACTGGTACCGGTTTTCAGTGTAGATCGAAACGCATCCTCCGCCCGATAATACGGCTATAACTCCATTCTGTCTCAAGTGCGAACATACAAAAGCCGCCAGCTCCCCCAGGTCCATCTTGCTGACCGGTTTCATTCAGGTTTACCCTTTCTTCTCGGACGCCGCCGGACCATCTCCAGCCGCTCCCTCTCAGACTCAGAGTAGAATGACAGGGTTTTTTCAATAAGACCGGTGAGCTCCTTCAGGAAAGGATATCTCGGATTCAATCCGAAGATCCTCGTCCTTCCCGCTTTCCGGCTGTAAAGCACGCCCCCGGCCTCGAGCCTGTTGAGCTGGTTCTGCATCGGGGCAAGGTCGGTCCGGTAGAATCGTGATATCTGCCTGGCATACCCCTCGCCGTTGACCACGAGAAAGACCAGGGCCCTCTCCCTGTTCTTTGATCCAAAAAGCGACTCAAGCAAAACACCGACCTCCTTTTTAGGTCATATGACCTAATATTCAGGTCATTATACAAGGCTGCTCTGGTTCAATCAAGGATTCTTTCAACGATTGACCTGCCCCCTTGCGTGTAAGGCGTTTATCCGTAATGGTTCCTGCTGGCACAATGTTCTGCTGTAGGTTATTATTTCAGTACAGAGGGGAAGGGTCGGCGGTTCCCGCAGACCCGGCAGGAAATATTCCACTGCATTGAGAGGGGTATCCCATGCGAACGGTCACTGCGGTTGTTCTGACGACCATGTTGCTGGCTGGGGCGGCGTCTGCCCAGGCACCGGTCATCGTCGATCACGAGGTCATCAGCCTGAGAAGGATCGATTTCGTCTTCTCCGTGCCGATGAACCGCCATTCGGTCGAAGAGACCAATAACTCAGCGATATATCCGGCAGGCTTTCCCGGCCAGGCAATCGAGTCCTGGTCGATCTTTCTCGACGCCGACGGCGTGACGATGAAGGTACTCCTGGGCGACGCGATGGTCGCCGGCGGATCGTACACTCTGACCCTTGACGGCGTCATGTCCTCGGCAGAGGTGCCGTCAGAGGCCGGGTATGAATACGCATTCACCGCGACGGACCTCGTCCCCCCCGTCCTGCACTCTGTCGCCTTCCTCGAGCCTGACGCGATCGACCTCGTCTTCATCGAAGACATGACTGAAGCCGAAGGAGAGGACCCGGCGAACTACGTCCTGTATGAGACTGCCGTCCCGTCGAATGTCATCGGATTTGTCGACGTAAGGATGCGTGGTGTCCGCGACCGTGTCTTCCTGCGTCTCGAGTCCGCCCTGTCTGTGGGGACGCAGTACACGATAGAGGCGACCGGACTGCAGGATCCGTCGGGCAACCCTCTTTCCGCCGTCAGCGCACTGACCTTTACCTTCAGCGGGAGCAATGACCGGGCGCTAGCAGGGCTCTATATTGACGATCGGCGTCACAACACCGCGATTGACGGCCTCGGTTTCTATTCTGTCGATATGTACATCTGGGTTCGTCCTCCTTCAACAGGATTCAGGGTCGCGTTGTTATCGATCGATTATCCCTCGAACATCATACCCCAGGATCTCGAGTTAACGCCCCCTCTGTACGTGCTCGAAGGCGATATCTTCAACGGAATCGCCATCGCCTCACCCGACTGTATGAACGGCTGGACAATCATCGGCCGGCAGCGGCTGACCGTAACCGATCATGACCCTTCGATCGTAGCTCTCTTTACGTATCCGTCCTCACCTGCCCATGCGTCAAGCCCGTACGTTCTTCTGTGCAGTGAAGGGCTGCCATTCAGTGTCTTTCGAGTCAGTTCGAACATCGAAGTAAACGCCGCCGACGCCAGACCGGTCGTGGAAGACGCCTCTTTCTCTGGTTACACAGTGGTCGACATCCAGTTCAATGTACCGATGGATGATACTACCGCAGGGACGGTGTCGAACTACGAAGTATTCGAGACCGCCGCCCCGGGGAACACTGTTGCGCTCTTTTCCGCCGAGCTCCAATCCGATGCGCGGACCGTAAGACTCCTGTCATCGACAGATCTGACGCAGGGAATCGATTACACCGCCCGTATTTCAGGAGTGGAGAACACCGTCGGAACGGCGATCTATCCGGGTAGCGAAATCGTCTTTTCCGCCGTGGATAATGACCCCCCGCATCTGCTGTCTGCAGCCAGATCCGGGGAATATAATGTCGACCTTCTCTTCGACGAGCCTGTCAGCGATCTCACCGCGTCTTCAATGGCTTATTACGATATAGCCGAATCTGCCCAACCATCGAACCTCCTCTCGATCTATTCGGCCGAGCTGCTCGATGATGGAGTGACGGTGAGACTGACGGTAAATGACTCGTTCGTTGACGGCCTGGACTACATGGCGGAAGCGATGAATGTGACCGACCTGAGGGGAAACAGTATGCTTGACGCTGAATCGGCGGAGTTCACGGCCGATGACGTCTATTCGCCCCGGATCCTCTACGTTAGACCTCTACCCGGAAACTGCATCAGGTTATATTTCGACCAGGAACTGGACCAGGCTACTGCTGAATTTCCCGGCAACCTCTATTTTGACTACCCTGCTGTCAGCATCACTTCCGTTACCTGGGAGGGAAACACCGTCCTGATCGAGGCACCCGGTCTCTCCGCAGGATCGCAGTACAATATCTACGCAATAGGCATAGAAGATACTGAGGGCAACGCGATACTCGAGGATATCAGGTTGAATTTCTTCTACTCAGAGGAGATGCCCGCGCCACAGATAGGTCTGTGGTCCGATCTTGGCAGGAACGAGGATTTCGTGCAGGCAAGTCCCTTCCAGCCGTTCGAATTCTATGTATGGTGCAGGCCCGGTCCTAACGGGATGTATGGGGTCGAGTACGCCCTTGCCGAACGGTCGATCTTCGAATTCGAATACGGAATCATCAATATTGTGAACGATCCGGATGTTGTCCTCACTACTGGTGATCCCCTGTCCGGCATCCAGGCAGGGTTGAACGCCTGCAAGAGAGACTGGTTCTGGATCTCGAAGTGCACCGCCTTCCTCATTCGGGGAGACGGCTATCTCGAGGTCGTCCCCCATCCTCTGGCGGGCGGACCAAACATTGCCCTGTGTACCACCTTCCGTCCAATAGTCAGGATGGATATAACCAGCATGCTCTCGTTCCAGACAGTCGTAGGAACGTTTCTGCAGAGTTCCTCGGCCGAGTTTACAGGAGAGGAAATCGCGGTCAGATGGACACTGTCCGAGATAGACGAAGGAGTCGAGTTCAATATTCTGAGGAAGGCCGAAGACGGTGATTTCCGCATTGCCCCCTCTCAGACGATCTCGTGTGACGGGCTCGACTTCGAGTATCTCGACTCTGATATCGAACGGGGCGTCTCGTATACGTATCGCATCGAGTACCTCGAAGGGGATAAGACGCATACTCTCTTCGAGACTGAAGCGATCGAAACTCCGGCGCTGCCGCTCGTCCTCGATCAGAACCGGCCCAATCCGTTCAATCCCTCGACCGAGATCCGGTTCTCGCTGCCAAACCGGTGCGCAGTGCGGCTTGATGTCTTCGATGCGGCCGGCAGGCTGGTCAGGATTCTTAAAGATTGTACATTGGGAACGGGCCAGCACTCGATCGTCTGGGACGGCACGAACAATGAGGGCAGGTCGGTCGGATCGGGAGTGTACTTCTATCGCCTTCGCGCCGGCAAGGAGGCGATCTCGAAGAAGATGGTGCTGCTGAAGTGATCCTGTGCCCGCACGATCGCGGACACGGCCGACAGGCTTTTGCGGAAATGCAAAACGGGGAGGCGGAGAAGTGACGCCTCCCCATTCTATACTATTGTCCCTTCTATGAGAAGGCACCCCTTGTCAAGGCAATTAGCGACTGCCTTGTTTGAATATGTTTCAGACCGCCTGCACGCCATCCTTCTATCCGCACTCTTTATGAGTCTATCATCTGACTCGGTGCACTCTGGGGTCCGGCT
>SDBS01001799.1_pt1 | contig 21619 bp, 15 predicted proteins | sample 2277091 | NCBI WGS metagenome assembly SDBS01 (sample SAMN10404972, study PRJNA504765) | marine sediment metagenome | isolation source: marine sediment core GS10_PC15, 163 cmbsf | place: Arctic Ocean: Southern Knipovich Ridge | collected 2010
CCATGACAATTTTTATCGTGTTTTCATCGGTTAAGGCATCCTCCACACCATATTTTTTTGCAAGATTATTAATCCAGTTTACGTCTCTCACTTTGTTAAAATTGTTGAAAATCTCATCGTGAATAGCCAGGAATTTGGTTGGATCGTGTGCGGCCATAAAGGAGAGGTCGCAGGCCTGTGGATGCCGGTTTTTCTCTTGAACGGAATTGCATTTTCCGTCCAGGGGAAAGAACTGGAAGACGATGTTTATCTTGCCTCCGAATTCCTCTTTAAGATCCTCTAGATCATTCCGGAGTTTGAGACAGTCCGGACACTGAAAATCTGCCCATTCAACAATTCTGATTGGCGCATCTTCAAAATTTTCTGTGGCTTGAACCGTGTAGTACGGAGAGATGATGCTTGGATTTTTTATCTTGGGAAGGTTGAAGTACTGCTGGACAATTCTATTGGCCACGCCGCCTCCCTGAGCCTCAATTTTAGCATGGTGAAAGGCATAGATATTCAGGGCTCCGATTAAGGTCAGCAATCCGATGCCAAAGAGGAATCTTATATTGGGCTGGAGGTGCCTTCTTATAAATCCTTTTTCTGAAGCGATTCCGTATCTGGAGTAGAGCCAAAAGTTGATAAAGGAGAAGAAGTAAAATGCTAGACAGAGGAGACAGATACTCTTGAGCACGAATAGGGAGATAAAGATTAAAGCCGTTATGCCAAGCACATTAAAAAAGTTTAAGAATATATTGGTTCGTTCAAAGGCGGCTGACGGGAAGATAATCCCCATAAGGGAGGCAAGCCCAATGGCTATTCCAAAATATCCGAGGGGAACATCGAATATTTTAGCAATGAAAGAGTATGCAGAACTGTCGCAGTTGAAAAAGGCAGAGATATCACAAAAAGAACCATCATAGATCGATGTCGGAAAGTTGGCTGTAAAAAAATGGCGGAGTGAGAGATAGGATGAAACAATGACCAGGATAGAGACAATCAGATGAATTATCGAAATAGTGTTGATGCCGTTGAGAGTCAGTGATCTTTTTTCCATTCTATCCTCCGGTTGAGTATATTATTTTGTTTGGCCAATCAAAACAAGCAAAAAGTCAACCTTTTCTCTGAAAATAGCGTCTTTAGTTTCGAGTTGTCGACTCAGTCAACCTGGCGGTTTTCTATACGTTTAAATGGAAAGTTAATTCTCTCCTGGGCATAAGGGGTCACCGTGTACCGCATCCCGTATTGAGCGTGCTGAGGAGAAAAATCGAGGTTCATGGCCACCACTTTTTTGTATCGGGAGATGGAATCCACTCTTTTCTCCATAAGGTCCAGCATATGACCCTGCCAGATGATTGCAATTGACATGTACTGTTTGTCTTCTTCTCTCTCAGCAATGGCCTCCATCTTTTCAAAAGCCAATAGTGCGTCTTCGTACATTTCGAAGTCATAGAGGGCGAAGCCGATTTTGAGCAGTTGACGGGAGACGTCAAACTCTTCCAGCCATTCGCGTGAATAGGCCTGGACGAGTTTTTTGTTTGAATTGCGGCCCCACCCTGTCGATTCGATGATGTAGTCCGGAGAGGATTTTTGAGCTTTGTCCCATTCGACAAGAGCATTTTGCGCGATTCTTTTTAGGGATGGCCGGTAGAATTGCTGGCGTTTCCAGTCACCGTTGAGGAAATTGTTGTAAATCAGAATCTGAATATATTCTTTGCGGGAAAGATCTTTTTTTTTGTCGAATTCAATGAGCTGCTGCCTGATCTCTCTGAGCCGCTTCTGCTCCTCTTCAGAGAGGAAGTCCCTTTGCCGTGAAGGGCCAGTGTCCTCTCTGACATTTGGAAAAGCCCCAAGAAGAATCATTCCGGCCGTGTGTTCTGGATAATGAAGGGTGTAATATTGTGCGAGAAACCCGCCGTAAGAATACCCGAGTACCACCCATTTATCTATGTCTAAAGCCTTGCGGATTGCGTCCAGATCACTAATAGCTTGATCGACAGAATACCCCTCTTTCCCGGGATTAAAATCTGAGCGTCCACAGCCGCGCTGGTCGTAATATATGACTCTGGCATATTTTTTGGCTCTTGAGAACCAGGGGTGAAAATAGTGATGTGTTCCTCCCGGTCCGCCGTTGATTAATACTAGGGGTGTCCCTCGTCCCTCCTCCTCGACATACAATTCCGTATCCCCGACTTTGATCCGGTGTTTTGTGAGCTCTATTTGATCACAAAAGCGGGGGATTTGAGGAATATCTGTGAGCAGTTCAGGCTCGATAAACACCTTCCGGTCTAATATGGATTCTCTGTTTTCCAGATCCGGCTCTAAAGCATGCTGATCTGGTGTGCATGAAATAAAAAGAACACTAAGGACAAAAAATAATGTCGAACAGATAAAGCCTGCGTGATTTGGTGATTGTCTTCCAGCGTTGGCTTTGATATAAAATAGTTTCATGAAAGAGCATAGGAAAAGGTCGAGCCTAATTCGGATTGTTGTTGGTTTTGTGTTTGTAAGTGCCTTTTTTTTCAGCTGTAGAGATAAAACAGCCGTAGAAAAAGAGGTTCTTCCGATTGATGTCAAAATCTTAAAATCCCAGCTCGATCTTGAAACAGAGGAAGATCCCCTTGTTGGTGGAAACATTTCTTCGGGAACTTTCACGGTTTTTGAGAACCGGGAATCTCAAGAAGGTAGGACAATCAACCTCACGGTGGTCATCCTTCATGCTTTCAGCGAAACTCCAAAACCCGATCCATTTTTTCCACTTGCGGGTGGTCCGGGTGCCGATGTGACCCAACGTGTCAATTCATACAAGAAATCATGGATACGCGAAGAGCGGGACATTGTGTTTGTCAGCCAGCGTGGGACAGGAGGTGACAACAGACTCGACTGTCTTTTAGCCACCTCAGACGATAATCTTCAAGGCTATTTCGACCCGCTCTTTAATCTCGATAACTTCCGAGCCTGTCTCGAAGAACTGCAGAAATATTTCGATCTCACTAAGTATTCGACCTGTTTGGCCGCGGACGATCTGAATGATCTCCGTCTCGCTTTAGGTTATGACAAAATCAATTTGACTGGCACCTCTTATGGGACAAGAGCGGCTCTTGTTTATATGCGGCGGCATCCTGAAACTGTCCGCAGTGCAATCCTGAACGGTGTCCTTCCTATCGCGAACAAAAATCCGCTCTTTCACGCTTCATCAGCTCAAGAGGCCATTCAGCTTCTCTTGGCTGACTGTTTCGAAAATCCCGATTGCCGTTTTGCCTTTCCTAATCTCGAGGAGGAATTTCTGACCGTTTTAGAACGGTTGGAAGAAGAGCCAGCCGCTGTTTTGGTCGATCATCCCGTGACCGAAGAACGTGTCCTTGTGAATTTGGATCGTACATCTTTCACTGAGGCTCTCCGAACTATGATGTATTCTTACGGACGAAACCGGCAGGTACCGTATTTGATTCATCAAGCCTTTTTAGGTGATTACGAGCCGTTTGCCACAATAGGCATTCAGAGCAGCCGGAATATACGCAGAAGCCTGGCTCTGGGGATGCTGCTCTGTGTAACTTGTGGGGAAGATATATCCCGGGTCAGTGATGAGGAGATCGTTCGATTTACACAGGGAACATTTTTGGGAGAAAACCGTATACGCCAGCAGATGGCCGTCTGTGAGTTCTGGCCCAAGTCCAATATTCCGGACAATTTTGGCGATCCTGTCCATGTGGACGTCCCCATTCTTTTGTTGTCAGGAACCATGGATCCTGTCACACCACCTATCTGGGGAATAGAAGCGGCCAGTCATCTTCCCAACGGCCGTCACCTTGTGGTAGAAGGTGCCCACGGTGTGGGAGGAGACTGCATCAGATTGATAGAAAAGCAGTTTCTGGAATCCGGCACGGTAGAAAATTTGGATATTTCTTGTACAGATCTAATTGAGTCCAGGCCCTATAAAATCCACGAAAACCAATGAACACAAACTATGATCCACTCGCCAATGTTCAGGCTGCCGGTCCTCCCGGCTCCATATCTTTTATCTACGGGTTGCCCGATCCGGAGACCTTTCCACTCGAGGAGCTCAATTCGGCTTTTAAATTTGTCTTTGAGGAAAAGGGGGAATTAGCTCTCCAGTACGGTCCCAACCAGGGATATGGACCCCTGATCGATTATCTTAGAGATAAGATCAGACGAGAGGAAGGCCAGGTTCTGGAGCGGCCCCAAATAATGTTGTCGGGAGGAGCGTCGCAAGCCCTGGATCACTGCTGCTCTTTATTTGCCAGGTCGGGAGATGTCGTGATCGTTGAAGCTCCCTGTTATCATGAATCACTCCTGCTCTTCAGGAACCACGGATTGTCTGCTTTGGCCATTCCTGTTGATGAAGATGGGATGAACACGGAGATCCTGGAACTAGGCCTTAAAGACCTGAGATTACAGGGAATTAAACCGTCTTTTATCTATACAATTCCAACGTTCCAGAATCCTAGTGGAATAACGTTATCTGAAAAAAGAAGAAGAGAATTGTTGAAGATCGCAAGGGTAGAGAACGTGTTAATTATAGAAGATGATGTTTACTGCGATCTGGCGTATGAGGAAACAAAAATACCCACTCTTTTTTTTCTGGATGAGGGGAAGAGGGTGATTCGCTTTGGAAGCTTCTCGAAGATCATTGCGCCCGGCCTGCGTTTGGGGTGGATTTTGGGTCCGGAAAATATTATCAAACGTCTTATCAGGAGCGGGCTCAGAAGTATGGGTGGAGGAGCTAATCCGCTCTCAGCTATAGCGATGGCGGCCTACTGCCGGAAGGGCTTGCTCGAACCTCACCTTGTCTTGTTAAGGCGAGTCTATAAAGAGAGGCGGGATGTTTTGCTGGCCGCCTTAGAGAGCACAATGCCCGCAGGAGTCTCCTGGACCAAGCCTGCAGGAGGATTTTTTGTCTGGATAACCCTCCCGCAGGGGCTAAAATCTGAGGATGTGAAAAGAGCTGCAAAGGACGAGAATATTTTTTTCCTTTCTGGGGATCCCTTCTTTGCCGAACAACCGAGTGCACAGCATCTACGCCTGTCTTTCAGTTACGTGCCTCCGGATAAAATTCGGGAAGGCATCAAAAAACTTTCCGGAATCCTGAAGTCCATGATGGGTTGAGACCCTTACGGAAAAAACAGCAGTAAATTTAACTATCAGCGTGCTCCTGCATGTATTCGATATAGAGCTGATTGAGGTCTTCTCCAGCTAACTCCTTTTTTGTTTTCAGCATGATCAGCTTCCCTTTTTGCATAAATCCCACCCTGTCGGCGACAAATTTGGCGCGAAAAATGTCATGTGTGGACATAAAAATGGATTTCCCCTGATCGCGCAGCTCGGACAGCAGTACGAGGAATTCCTGTCCCGATTTTGGATCCAGACCTGACGTCGGCTCATCGAGGATAATATTAGGGGCGTCTTTGATAATGGCAATGGCGATGCCGAGTTTCTGGAGCATGCCCTTCGAGAAATTTTTAGTCCGCATGTTGAAAGCCTCTTCTTGCAGCCCGACCCGTTTCATGACTTTAGAGTAATCGTCTCTTTTGAGATTTCGTTTGCCGGCCAGTTTGGAAAAATAGTTGATGTTCTGAAATGCAGAAAAATTACCGTACATCATGACATTCTCAGAGACAAATGATACAAAATCCTTTGCTTTTAAAGGCTCCTTGGTCATGTCTATGCCTTCGATGATAACGGTTCCCTCGGTGGGGGGGATAAAATTTAAGAAGAGATTGATGGCTGTCGTTTTTCCCGCTCCATTGGCCCCGAACATGCAGAATATTTCACCGGTTTCAATTTTTAAATTTAAATGATCGAGGGCCATAACCCCATCTTCGTATGTTTTTGTCAATTCTTTGGCTTCTAACATGATTTCCTCTCTTTTCTTAATTTATATCCCTTAGCGAACATCGTATTTGTTGAATGATACAAAGGCCCCAACAAAAAACAGAATGATTAAAAAAACCATCAACACAAAGTCGGGCAGCATGCGGGAGAAGGAGTCTCCAAAAGTCTCGGCTGAAAATTCATGCCGGGGCATATCGTCGAGTTCGGGTGTGGGCTGCTGACCTCCGGACAGATTGAGACTCCGCATCATTTTCTCATTAATCCATTTTGTAAAAATGGGTTTATAGGTTCTGATGGAGCCGAGAAAACGTTCATGCTCGCTGATGCCGGTTTTGGCGAGGCTCATGGTGCTGAACATCAGGGCCGATGCAGGAGAGATGCGCGAGAGATTGACAGCCAGTTTTTGTTGGCCCCTGACTTTTATCTGATAATCCCTCTCAATAGCGGCATTCCTCTCATCGAGTTTTGATGTCAGTCTTTGTTGGAACTCCTCTAACCACAGCTTGACCTCCTCGTTCCATGAGGGGATTTTTGCTTTATCTTCAGGTTTGGGATTTTCTTTAAAATACGCTGTCTGCTCTTCAACGGCCTCTTTTTGTATTTCTTGGAGATAGGCATCCTTCTGGGCCGTAATCTCATGGACGGAGGGAATGGGTTTTATCTGTCCTGCCACCATGACCGCGGCTTTGGGGATGATGGTGACAAATGTGACCCAGATGAAAAGCAGGAGCAAAAAACTTGTGGAGGACCGGGTTGTTCGTGAAGAGACAAAAAGTCCCAGGGTAAAAAAGACGGATAAATAGAGGAGGAACATGAGGAAAATCAGCCCGAGCCTGCCCCAATCCTGACCAGAAAGAGAAATGTTGGGATAGAGCATCAAAATGATCAGCCCCAGCACCATGGGAATGATCAGGGGAATAAGAAGACTGATAAATCCGCCAATCGCCTTGCCGAGGATCAACCGGTCTCGTGGAACCTTATTGGAAAGGGCCAGCTTTAATGTCCCTCTTTCCTTTTCTCCCACAATGGCATCGTAGGTAAAAAGGATGGCGAAAAGGCTAAGAACAATCTTGACGATAAAAGTCAGATCGAGTGTACCAAAGACGGCAAAAATAGGACTGCTGCTGTATTTGGAATCGACCAAATTCGGGTCAAAGGCAATGTTGACTGTGGCCACGCGCCCTACCGCTTCCTGAATACCGCTGACCAATGTGCTCAAGACCTGAGGTTCTTTGTTGATTTTGACTCCCAGTCCTGCAACTCCTCCGTATGTGGCTTGGCTGTCCAGGTTTTTTCTGTTCAGAGCCACAGCGGCGCTGTATTCCTTCTGTTCTGCCTGGTAATTATTAATTCCAGTGAAGACAGATATGAGAATAAGAATAGTGCAGAGCAGGAAGGTGAACACAAACCTGGGGCTCATAATGGTGTCTTGGATCTCTTTTGTTATGATATCCCGCAGCATTTTTTAATCTCCTTTTGTTAATTTTATATAAAATCAAAAATGATTCAATTTATTATACGCTTTTATCCTGCCGATTTATTCATAAAAATATTTTCTTTTTAGTGATACGAATATAAAAAGGAAAGGTTTTGTGTGAAAGGATTCTAGGGTTCTGGACCGCTCGACCCATTGAATCCCTGCTCCTTCGAATCCTTATGATCCTGTCAACTCTTTTGGAGAAGAACTTTAAATTTTTACTTGAAATACATTTCTGAGGATGTAAAATGATCTCATCCCTGAAGTGATAAATCAAATAGCCAATGTTTGTTGTTGTAACATTGGCGGTTTTTTTTAGCAAAATAACTCAAGGAGGGACCTTATGACATATCAATTCAACAAAAATTGCCGGAGGATAGGTGTTTTGGTTGTGGGTTTGGCCGTTCTGCTCTTCCTGAACGGACTGCCGCAGGCCTATGGCCAGGACATCGATCCGGAGATTTTCAGCCAGCTCAGATACCGGCACATCGGGCCTCCGGGAAACCGGACGTCGGCGGTCTGCGGGGAACCCGGGAATCCTCTTGTCTACTACATCGGGGCTGCATCCGGAGGTATCTGGAAGTCAATTGATGCAGGAACAACGTGGCTGCCTATTTTTGACGACCAACCTGCTCAGTCCATCGGATCCATTGCGATTGCCCCATCTGACTACAATGTCGTGTGGACCGGAACAGGAGAACCCTTTGTCCGAAGTAATATTTCTATCGGAAACGGTGTTTATAAATCAACAGATGCCGGAAAAACATGGACACACATGGGGCTCGAAAAAACGGGTAGAATCGGGCGTGTGGCCATTGATTCCAATAATCCTGATGTCGTTTTTGTGGCCTCTCTGGGCCACTGTTATGGTCCCCAAAAAGAACGGGGTGTGTTCCGGACCAAAGATGGAGGAAAAACGTGGGAGCACGTACTCTTTGTGGATGAAAACACGGGCTGTTTCGAAATCGCCATGGATCCCTCCAATCCGCGAATCTTATTTGCTGGGATGTGGCCGCTGGTTATCCATACTTATGGTCGAGAAAGCGGCGGCCCAAACGGAGGAATATGGAGATCCACAGATTGCGGAGACACATGGACGCAGCTGAAAGGGCGCGGTCTGCCTTCTCCTCCCCTGGGGAAAATCGGGATTGCCATTGCGCCAAGTAATCCTCAGGTTGTGTATGCTTTGATAGAGACAGGCCATCCCAACCGCGGCGTGCTGTGGCGTTCCGAAAACGGAGGAGACAGCTGGAGATTGTCCAGCTACAACCGTCTTTTGAACGAGAGGTCGCATTATGCCTCCCGTGTCATGGTCAATCCCGCGGATGAAAACGAAGTCTATTTCGCAGCCAACAGCCAAAGCCGGACATTTGATGGCGGCTATACATCTGAAACTGTTCGATGGAGCGGGGACTGCCATGACATGTGGGCCGATCCTTTGATTCCGGATCGGATGATGATCTCCAACGATGGTGGAGTTATTATCACTCTTAACAGGGGGAAAACCTGGCAGAGAGTCAACCTCCCCATCGCCCAGATGTACCATGTGGCGGTGGATAACCAAGTTCCCTACTATGTTTACGGCGGCAAACAGGACGGCAGTGCCTACAAGGGGCCAAGCACCGGCGCCTCCGGACGTTTCGGAAGCACAAGTTCGTTATGGGAATCGACCGCTGGTGGAGAATGCGGTTTTATAGTGCCCGACCCCGTTGATCCTAACATCGTTTGGGGAGGAAGCTACGGTGCCCAGCTGCAGCGTGCCAACTACAAGACAGGCCACATCACGACTGTGCATGTTTGGCCGGAGTCAATTTATGGATCCTATGCTTCTGCCGCTAAATACCGCTTTAACTGGACTTTTCCCATCACAATATCCCCTCATGACCACAATCGAGTTTATGTGGGGAGTCAGTTTGTGCACAAAACAACAGATGGTGGTCGAAGTTGGAGTATCATAAGCCCGGATTTGAGCACTAACGATCTCAGTAAAATGGGACCATCCGGGGGATTGACCAAAGACAATTTAGCTGTGGAATACGGATGCACGGTTTTTGCCATCGCCGAATCTCCTGTAGAAGAAGGAATTATTTGGGCAGGCACCAATGACGGTCTTGTTCAGATCACAAGGGACTCGGGCAATTCGTGGACCAACGTCACTAAAAATATTCCAGATCTTCCTGAATGGGGGACGATCAGCAACATTGAACCCTCCCGTTATGATGCAGGCACAGCCTATATCACGGTCGATTTTCACCAGATGGATAACCGGGATCCGTTCGTTTATAAGACTACCAATTATGGCAAAACCTGGAAGTCTATCAGTTCCGATATCCCTAAAAGTGTGTTCAGTTACTGCCATTGGGTTCATGAAGATCCCGTGAGAAAGGGTCTTTTGTATTTGGGTACGGAAAACGCACTGTATGTCTCCTTAAATGATGGGAAAAACTGGCTTCCTCTGCAAAATAACCTCCCCCACGCACCGGTGCATCATATGGTGATTCAAGAGCACTATAATGATCTGGTTGTGGGGACATACGGCCGGGGTTTCTGGATTATGGATGATATTACACCTCTACAGCAGCTCACGGACGACGTTCTCAAATCCGATGCCTTTTTGTTTGATCCCCGCGACACTTACCGGATGCATAGTATTGCGGGAGGGCCTCGAGGATCCTCTAGCGCCAATATCAATTATTATCTTAAATCAGCACCCAAAGGCCCGGTGAGAATTTCAGTCCTGGATAAGGAAGGCGAAGTCATCAGCACTTTGCGTGCGTCTAGAAATGTTGGCATCAACCGAGTGACTTGGAATATGAGGTACTCGGGGGCCATTCAGGCCAGGCTCAGGACAAAACCTCCGGGTAATCCCCATGTGATCGAAGAAAAAAGATTCATAACGACATGGGTTCAAGAGGGCTGGTATCCCATTTTGAGCTGGGGAACGAGCGGTGGCTTTCAAGGATTTATGGTCGCTCCCGGGACTTACACGGTTAAGCTCAGCGTGGATGGCAAAGAATTCACACAAGAACTTGTCGTCAAAAAAGATCCGCGTTCCGAAGGAACACTGGCCGATATCCAGGCACAAATTAAATTTCAAATGGAGATCCGTGCAGACCTCAATACGGTCTCAACAATGATAAGTCAGCTTGAATGGATGAGAAAACAGTGCTATGACCTCAAAGATGTGATGACGGCAGGTGGCGGTTCTAAAGAAATGATGACGGCCATCGATGAAATGGATAAAAAGCTTCGCTCTGTTGAAGATGAGCTTTTTCAATACACAATCGCTGAGGGCGATTCCAAATCTTTCCGGTTTCCCCAGAAACTCTACTGTAAGCTCTCAGTCTTGGCCGGCGATGTATCAGGGAGTGTGGATTTTGCCCCTAACAAACAGCAGCGTGAAGTCCATGCTGTGCTCAAGGAGCGATTACAGACACAAAAGGCTCGATTTGAAGAACTTCTCAATACAGATCTTCCAGCATTCAACAATCTCTTAAAAGACAATCGGGTTGGCGGGCTCGTAGTACCTCAAATTAAATAGCTCATTTTCCGAGAACTTCGAAGATTCTTAGTTCCTGGCTTTTGCCCTTCAGTTTTCTGAGGCCGACCTCTCTTGTTTTGAATTTATCCTTGACGCGGCTGTATGTCTCTTCTCCGATGAGGATTTGATTGGGCTCTGCAATAGATTCAAGCCTTGAAGCCACATTGACAGCGTCTCCGAGTACGGTGTATTCCATCCTCTTGGGAGAACCGATGTTTCCGGCCGTGATTTGTCCTGTGTTGATCCCGATCCGGATATTCAGATCCTTTTCTTTGTTGTCCGCTTTTTTCTCAGCCTCCAATGCCTCTTTCATCTTCAGTGCCGCAGACACAGCCCTTTCGGCATCATTGTCCTGGCCGAAGGGTGCTCCAAAGACGGCCATCAGACTGTCTCCAATATACTTGTCCAGTGTACCGTCCAGTTCGAAAATAATATTCGTCATCTTTGAAAAATGCCTGTTCAGCAGAATGTTGATTTCTTTGGGTTCCATCTTTTCTGAAAGAGGTGTAAATCCTACGATATCTGTAAAAAGAATGGTGGCATCCAATTCCTTGGCTTCCATAAGGTCATCTTTTGTCTCTTGATTAGATTTGAGGATCATCTCGATGACTTGGGGGGAGTGAAACCGTTCCAGTTTATTCCTCATCCGTTCTTCTTCACGGAGCTTATCATTCAAGCTGGCCTGTTCCAGGATAATAGCCATCTGGCATCCGATAGTCTTCAACAGCTCCAGTTCATCTTCGGTGAACTGATTGTCGTACCGGACACTGTCCAATTGAATAACTCCAATAATCTCGTCTTTTTGCCAGAGAGGGACACACATTGCAGACCGGATATTTTGACTGACCAGGCTTTCAGTGGCACCCAGACGGGAATCTTCCTGGGCGTTAGATGTCAGGAGGGCGACTTTGTCTTCGATGACCCTCTTTATGATCGACCGGCTGGCTTTTATTTTTTTTGCGCTTTTTTTTGTCTCATCTCTGTATTTGACGATCAACGGGGTGTAGTCCTCTTCTTTCCTGTGATCCGTAAGGATTAAAAATCCATAGTCAGCGTTTATCACTTTGAACAGAAGATTCATCATCTCTGTTAAAATTTCATCGAAAGATTTCATGGAATTCAATTGTCTGCTTATCTCGTAGAGGACGTAGAGGGTTTTATTGGCTCTTTCAAGGGATTCCAGTTCGGCATGAGGTTCTGGCTCATCTTGCTTCCTGGAAAGTTGAAATTTACGTTTTTTTTCTTTTCTTGATGCGGGCTGCGTTTCAAAGTCGGATAAACAACTGTCGTCCGGAGATACACTGATGGTTTTTTGTGTCCAATCTTCGTAATCGCTTTCCTTGGAAACGATAAGGTCCTTCTGTATCATTTCCGTCTTTTCTTCTTTTTCGAGAAAGATAAGGATGCTGTTACCTATCTTGATTTGATCATTGTGCTGCAAAGTGGCTGTGCGGGTCTTTGCTTCGTTGACGAGTGTTCCGTTTATACTGCCGAGGTCACGGATGACATATTGATTGTTTTCTTTTTTTATCTGGGCGTGTTGACGGGAAGCTCTCTGGTCAAAAAGGATGATATCATTGTCCTTGCCGCGGCCGATGGATATATCGTCCTGGACGAGGTTGAAATTTTTGGTTTCCCTCTCACGGCTGAGTATACGAATAAGAGGCATGTTTACATTGTCCGTTTAGACCGTGATTTTAATTTGGCCAGTTCTGCATCGAGGCTGCGGATCCGGTGAGACATCTTCTCTAGAATTCGAAAAGCTAAACTGGGATCCTGGGTGATTCTGCGCAGGAGGATTTTTTTGTCGATCGTAAGAACACGGGCTTCTCCCACCGCACGCACGGAGGCCGAACGGACATCGTGCTCAAAAATGGCCATCTCTCCAAAGAATTCTCCTTTAGGAAGTTCAGCGAGTTGGATTTCATCCGCCCCTTCACTGCGGAATACGACAACTTTTCCGCCCTGGATCTCATACATGCAGTTTCCGGGTTCCCCTTGACGAACAATGTATTCTCTGTCTTGATATATATTCCCCAGATAACCTGAATCTTTTAATTTCTTCTTCACCTTTTCCTCCTGCGAAATATCCGGATTGATGAGACAATATTCCAGATGAAACTGGCCAGAAAAAACGGGTGGAACATGCGGAAGAAAATGGTACGGTAGGGAGCGCTGCCTGTGAACATATCCCACAAAACGATACTCATCCGTTTGGGACGATCGTCTCTATTTTGCTCTTTTGTGATCATTTTTAAGATCGCCCGGCGCATGAGAGGAATTTTTTGAATGAGTCCAACGGCAAAAAATATGATCTTACCGATTTTGTTGTCATTCTCGAGTTTTTTGTAGGCCGGCCAGCTGAATTTTTTGAAACTTTCTTCGGAGACACCTTCAAATACAGCACCGGAAACAGCGGCCTTTGCTGTTCGGTAGGCGGCCCCGATTCCGTCCTTATATAAACGGCTGACTGCACAGTCCCCAATAAATATTGCTCTGTCCATAAAGGGCTGACTCGATCCTTTTATATTCATTCTGGGCATGCATTGACAGACATACTCATCCCACTTCCAATCTTTTGGCATGCACCTTTTGACTTCAGGCCGCGTCAAAAAAGCCTGGACAAGTTCTTTATCGATGTCTTTCCCGAGCATGCAGGCTGTCACATAGTCTCCCTTTGGTATGATCGCGGCAAATTCTAGACGCGGAAGGTCCAGCAGAAATGTGTGCATGGAGTTTCCCAGAGTTTTTTCTATGGTTTCCCTTCCTAAATAGTATTCACAGATAAAAGTTTTTGTTGTTTTAGGCGGGGCGTATCCCTGTTTCAACTCTTCAAAGAGTTTGAGGGCAGAAGTGTTAACTCCTGCGGCAATCCCCAGAAGATCGTAGGTCTGTAGGGTGCCGTCTTTCATCTGAATTTCAGGAAGGCCCATGTTCCATTCGACTTTTTCCAGTCTTCCCTTGATCACGTGGGCTCCCTTGCCTTTGGCCAGTCCTAATAGATAGTCATCGAAGCTTTCCCATTGTGTCTCTTTGATGCCGCGTGGCCCGGCTCCTCTAAATATGGCGCCTATCCTTTTTTCGTGTGTGGGTGTTTTGATTTGGACACTTCCGGCATCCATATGGAGCATGTAGGATTCAATGCCTCTTCGAACCACAGAGGGAGGGAGGTCAATCCCTTCTGTCGCCAGGGTTTGGACCAAAGATTCGGAGATGATCCCTCCGCACATATTGCAGCCGGGAGGGCCGTCCAAAGAAAAATCACGGCTGTCGTAGATATCAACATGGAGCTTGAGATCTATTCTTTCTGCCATATCCAGGAGAAAATAGCTGAAAAAAGAGCCTGAAGGGCCTCCTCCTATAACGGCTATCCTTGATCCGTCTTTCAGTTTATATTTTTCAGTTGTGTTGGAGTGGCCCAATGGTATCCTTCAAGGAATGTGTTTGTCGAAGTGTTTTTAAATCTGGTTTCAACATTAGATTGCGTAAATAAGTATCATATTCGTCATTTTATTACAACAGAAAAGATAAAATCCGATAGATTAAGTAGGAAGAATTATTTCTGGAAGGATTTTCCACGGAGAGAGTGAAGCGAAACTTGTTTCTAAATTGTGAAAATGATATTTTAAATCTGAACGCGTTAAAGGAAAAAAACATGGAATTTACTTTCTTGGGTGTGAGAGGATCAACCCCTGCATCGGGTAAAAATTTCAATAAGTACGGAGGACACACATCCTGTTTTCTGGTGCAGCTTCCGGACAGAGAAAAAATTGTCGTTGATACGGGAACAGGGATCATCGGATGGGGACAAGATTTGATGAAAAGCCAGGCCGGCCGTTCCCTGCGTCTACATATCCTGTTTACTCATTTCCATCTCGACCATCTAATGGGCATCCTCTTTTTTAGTCCTCTATTCTCACCCTCCACCCAAATCACGTTTTATTCTTCACTGTCTCCAAAAAGTTTGGAAAAAAGTTTAAGCTTCCTGATGGGAGGAAGATTCTTCCCCGTTAAGTTTATGGAGACACCCTCAAAAAAATTTTTTAGAAAAATACCTCCGGGGAGATTCAGAATCGGCGGCATTCAAATTTCTTGCTGTCCTTTGAATCACCCACAGGGAGCTTTGGCCTTTAAATTTCAGGACAAACATAGAAGTGTTGTTCTCGCGACAGATACCGAGCATCCCGAAAATGGAATAGATGAGGAACTCGCCGCTTTTGCTCATGGAACCGATTATTTTATCTATGATGCCATGCTCACGCCCTCGGAATACAAAGCGGAAAAAAAGGGTTGGGGGCACAGCACTTGGGAAGAGGGGATTAAGGTTGCAGTGAAGGCAGAGGTTGGCCGCCTCGTTCTTTCCCATTTTAATCCTATCCACTCAGACAGCAAAATCGATCAAATACTTTCCCAATCCAAGAAAAAACTTCCAAAAACTCTTGCTGCTAAAGAACGGCAAAAGATAATAATATAGGGAAATTTCCCATTCCCCTCGATTATCCACGACTCACTTTTTATTTCTTTTTTTTTGTGGAAATTTTGAAGAAGAAATAGACGGGACTGAAACTGATAAAACTGGTCAGGACCCAGAGTACAGCGAAAATTCCCAGCACGATTGCGGCCGTCCCTGTTATCTGTTTAGTAAAAAACAGTACGGCTGCGACAACAGCCAAACTGAGACGTGATATTCGATCAATTTGACCTATGTTTTTTTTCACCACTGATCCTTCTTCAGGCAATATTTATAAATAAAATATGTGGAAAATAAAGTCAAGATTTTGGTTTGATTATTTTTTTTAGATAATCTTGATATATTTTTTTTCTTGTGATACAAATATTTAGCAAAGTCAGGATAGGGAAACGAAGATGGTGGAACTTTTTTTAGAATTATTTTTGGAATTTTTGGTTTTTATTGGATTCAGGAAGCGGAAAAAAAACATAAAACTCGGCTCTAAAGTTCAAGACGAATCTGTCTGTGCGGGGTGCCATCGCAGACTGAAGAAACAGATCATTTATGAATGGGGAAAAATGTGGTGCAAAGACTGCTACAAAACCGATGTATTAAAAATTATAATCTAAAGGATTTTTGTCTTTGATATAGAAGAGGTCCGCTACTTTTTTTCTGACAATATAAACCTTTGATGAGTAGTGTTCGCTTACGGCTAAAAATTGCACTGGAATCCGGCCCAGAATTTCTTTGTTGTGGTCGAATATCATCGTGATTGGTAGTGGGCATACTTAATGAACAGGAGATATTCCTTCCGCAGATTGATCTGTGCCAAAAGATCCAGTTCATGACCGTAATCGAGATTATCCATCTCGGACTGAAAAGTGTGATAGACAGCCTTGAATGTCAAAGGCCTTTTCTTCGAGCCACTTATCAAGAACTAGTGTCCGCATTTCCATTTCCGTGATTTCTTATCACTTTTTTAAAGTTAAAATGTTGACCGTGCCTCTTCTTTCAATTCTTTTGTTCTCGTTCCTTTAAATTTGTCTTTTTCTGTTTTAGAATAGACTGGAAGAACAGCAGCCAAACAGGAGATGGATATGTCAGGGAAAAAATCATTCACTCGGCGTAAATTTCTTAAAAAAACTATTGCCGTCTCTGCCGGTTTCACCATCGTTCCCCGCTTTGTTCTAGGAGGGACTGGCTTTACGGCACCCAGTGATGAACCCACAAAAGCGGTCATCGGGGTCGGAGGCATGGGACGAGGCCATTTACAGTATCCCGGAGCCAAACTTCTGGCCGTATGTGATGTAGATGAGAATCACCTCAATAGGGCTCTCGAAATCGGCGGACCCGGAGTGGATGGCTATAAGGATTTCCGGGATGTCCTCGAGCGGAAGGATATCGACATCGTGCACATCCCTACACCTCCGCACTGGCATGCGGTCATATCTGTAGCTGCTGCCGAAGCAGGCAAGGACATCTGGTGTGAAAAACCCATGACACGAACAATCGGTGAAGGAAAAAAAGTGGTCGAGGCTGTTCAGAGAAATGGAAGGATTTTTAGAATCAACACATGGTTCCGGTTTCAAAGTCAATATTATGGTTTTGGCACAACGGTTAAACCCATAAAAAAAGTTGTGGAGAACAATCTTTTAGGCTGGCCTTTAAAGGTGACCGTCAGTGCGGCCACCGGTTTTAACTGGAAGTTCTACTGGAGTGGAAAAACATTTCTCAAGCCTAAGCCTGTGCCAAACGAGCTGGACTACCAAATGTGGCTGGGACCTGCTCCCTATAAGCCCTATCACTCCCATAGGGTTCACGGAACTTTTCGTGGGTACTGGGACTATGATGGCGGCGGCTTGGGTGATATGGGGATGCACTACCTCGACCCTGTTCAGTACATATTGGACAAAGATCATACCAGTCCTGTTGAAATTGAAGCCGATTGCCCCCAGCAGCATCCCGACGCTTGCGGTTCTTGGCGGAGGATTCAACTCAAATATGCCGATGGCTGCATGATTATTCTGGATGGTGAAAATAGAGATGAAAATGCTGCTTTTATCGAAGGACCGGAAGGAAAGCTGTTCCCGGGTTTGGAGTCGGACATCCCGCATTTGAAGGAAAAAATCAATTCTCTTCCTGATCCGAAACCTCAGGTGACCGATTTTATCAAGGCCGTGCGCACACGGAAAAAATTTGCCCTCAATGAGGACAACGCTCACCGCTCCTGCACGATTGTCAACCTCAGCAAGATAGCTGTCCGGTTGGGCAGACGTCTGCATTTTGATCCCGAAGAGCAGCTGTTTATCGGCGATGAAGAGGCCAACAGGCTTATCCACCAGCCCATGCGGGCACCGTGGCACCTTTAAATGTACAAAGAGAACGAGAAAATGAAAAAATACAGACGGATACTTATCCTTATCACTACTCTGATTCTGTTCATTTCCATAGGAACGGCTCAGGAAAAAAGTGTTGGCCCTCAAACAGAGATCCAAAAGATTCTTCAGAAATATCCTGCCCAAAATACATCCGATTTAGATAAGCTGTCTAATGAAATCCTGCAACTGGGGAAAGATGGCCTTTTATCGGTTTGCCGTCTCCTGGTCCCTCCAGGGAAAGCCGATGACAGTCAGGTGCGTTTTGCTCTTGGAGGACTGACGACTTACGTCAACCGGGCTGGAAATGAGGATCAGCGCAGAATGTATGCTAAAGCTCTCATCAAGGCGCTGGATTCTGAAAGAAATGAAAACGTGAAAGCTTTTCTGATCCGGCAGCTGCAGCGATGCGGAAAAATTGAATCAGTGAGATCTTTGAAGAGATACCTTTCTGATCCCACGCTGTCTGAACCGGCGGCGCAGGCCCTGCTGGCTATTGGCTCAAACGAAGCCGAAAAAATGCTGATGCGATCGCTCAATACTGTATCACAAAAAAACAGAGCAACCATCATAAAGGCTTTGGGCGAGCTGAAGAGTCAGCGTGCAGTGAGAAAAATTTTAAAGTATTCCTCGACCCACGATAGAGAACTCCGCGATGTGACTCTCTTTGCCTTGGCCAATATCGGTGATCCTCGAGCCGGGGATGTTCTCAATAAATTTGCCATAACAGCTGGTCCGTATGAACGGGCCCAGGCGCCCTCTCTTTACCTGCTGTATGCCCAGCGGCTTGCGGAAAAGGGAAACAAATTATTGTGTGTCAATATTTGCCGGAAGCTCATCCGTTCGCACATGTCTCCTCAGGAGAGTCATATTGCCTGTGCCGCACTGAATACGATGGTGGATGTCCTTGGAGAAAAATCCTTAGAGGATCTCCTTGTGGCAATGGACAGTCCCAGTAAAGAATTCCGAATGAAAGCCCTGGATCTGTCCGACCGCATTCCTGGCCAGGAGGCCACTGCCAAATGGATCAACAAATTGGAAAACTCTCGACCGGAAGTCAGGGCTGAAATTATAGGTATGCTGGAAAAACGGGAAGACACATCGGTTCTAGATGTTGTACTCTCTGAGCTTAAGAGCGAAGCCCTTTGTGTGCGTCTAGCAGCCATCCCTGCGGCGGTGAGTCTGGGAGAGAGAGCTGTCCTTCCCGAACTCTGGCCGCTGCTTCAGTCCGATTCGAAAGAAGAGCTCGAGGTCCTTAAACTGGCTCTTTTGAGATTTTCCACGCCTCTTATAGTTCCTGAGGCTGCCAGGATTATGATGGATGTTCCCCCCTTGGCACGAGTCGCCTTGGTTGAGATTCTCGCCGAACGTCAGGCAAAAGAGTTTGCGGATATTGTTTTTTCTCAGGCAAAAAGTGAAGAGGGGTCTCTCCGAGTCGCGGCATTGAAGGCTCTTGAAAGATTATCCCGAGAAGAGGACCTTCCGCGCCTCCTGGACATGCTTGTGGGAGCAACGGAAAATACAGAGTTTTTGCTTCTGCAGAATGCCGTTGTAGCCAGCGCCAATTTAATCGAAGATAAGGAATCCAGAGCTGACCTACTTCTATCTGCTTTGAAGACGAGCGAGGGGAAAAAACATCTTGACCTTTTGAGAATCCTTCCAAGGATCGGAGGGACAAAGGCTCTCCATGCTGTCATTGAAAAGACAGGGAGCGAAGATGCCCGAGTTCAGTCTGCGGCTGTCTATTCGCTGGCCAAATGGCCCGATATCAATGCGTTGGAAGCCGTGCGCCGAGTTATCTTGACAACCGAAAAACCAACCTTTCGTTATGTATCATTCCAGGGATATATTCGTCTTATCCAGGAAGCAGAATTGACGCCGGAGGAACAGTATTCTCTTCTGTCAGATGTCTTTGATGCGGCCATCGAGCCTGAGGATAAAAAAGTTATTCTTTCCGGATTGTCCCGCATAAAATCAAAACAATCGCTTCGGCATGTAGCTGTTTTTCTCCAATATCCGGAACTTCAATCAAATGCCGCAAGGGCAGTAGTAAGAATAACTCTTCCCGGGGAAGAAGAAGAGCTCGGGCTTGTAGGATCCGATGTAGAAGCGGTCTTAAAACTAGCGGCCGGTATTGTGAAAGATAGAGATTTGATCAATCGGATTAAGGATTATCTGGGAGTCCTGTGGGAACAAGAAGGATTTGTGTCTCTTTTTAACGGCAAAGATCTTACCGGCTGGATTGGGAACACTGCAGGATATGAGGCTGATGAAGGAAAACTTGTCGTCTTCCCAAGTCGTGAAGGAGGAAATCTCTACACGGAAAAGGAATTCAGCGATTTTATCCTGCGGTTTGAGTTCAGGCTCACACCCGGAGCCAACAATGGACTGGGGATACGGGCCCCCTTGAATGGGGACGCAGCCTATCTGGGAATGGAGCTTCAAATTCTGGACAACTCGGCCGATAAGTTCAAAGATCTCAAACCTTATCAGTATCACGGATCTATCTACGGTGTTGTCCCTGCCAAAAGAGGATATCTGAAGCCTGTAGGGGAATGGAACGAGGAGGAAGTTTTAGCCAGAGGAAAAAGGATAACTGTCAAACTTAATGGAGTTGTTATTGTGGATGCCGACATCTCGGATGCTATTCTGAACGGAACCATGGATGGGAGGGACCATCCTGGACTCAAAAGAGATACCGGTCATATTGGCTTCCTTGGCCATGGCTCACATGTGGAATTCAGTAGAATTTGGATCAAAGAACTGAAATAAATTTTCTGATTTTATTAATATTTTATCTTGTTTGCTGTTTTGGCATAAATCTGGCTATAAATAATAGCAGAGATAACGGAAAATGAGTCCCACAAAGTGTCCAAGCTGTCAAAAAGACGTCTCAAGCGACACAAATTTCTGTAATTTTTGCGGAGCCGTTCTCATCTCTGCTGGAGAAATCTGGAACGATTCCACACAAACTCTGCAGCTCCCCGTACTAATAACTCTGAAGAGAGGAGAAATTTTTGCCGGAAGGTATGAAATTATTGAAAATTTGGGTCAGGGGGGAATGGGAAAGGTTTTTAGGGTGGTCGATCTTCATCTGAATGAAGAAGTGACGCTCAAAATTCTGAGGCCGGAGATAGCCGCCAATCAAAAGACCATCGAGCGTTTTAAAACGGAGATGAGATTGGCCAGAAAGATTAGCCACAAAAATGTCTGCAAAATGTATGACCTTGGTCAAAATGAGGGTTTGTTTTACCTCACGATGGAGTATGTTCCAGGACAGAGTTTAAGAAGATTGATCAGGCAAACCGGTCAGCTGGCCGTGCGGACTGCGATCTCTTTGGCCAAGCAATTGTGTGAAGGCTTGGTGGAAGCTCATCGTTCAGGTATTGTTCACCGCGATTTAAAGCCGGGTAATATCATGATTGATAGAGAAGGGTGTATACGAATCATGGATTTTGGGATAGCTCGGTCCATTGAGTCACAAGGAATAACGGATACCGGTGTGATTATTGGTACTCCCGAGTACATGTCTCCTGAGCAGACTGAAGATGCTGAGATCGATTTGCGTGCCGATATTTACGCTTTGGGTGTCATCCTCTATGAGATGGTGGCAGGAAAGCTTCCCTTTGAAGGAGAAACACCTATAGGAGTTTCCGTAAAACAAAGAACAGAAAGACCGCTTAGTGTGAAAACGATCAATCCCCGGATTCCTGTAAATCTGGACAGGATCATTATGAAATGTCTGGAGAAGACCAGGGACAAACGGTTCCAAACGGCAGATGAATTATATGTTGAGCTAGACAAGTTAAAAAAGGATATCCCCTCGACTCAAAAGGCATCCGTCAGTAGAAAGACAACGGATCTTTTGGGCTTGGGAATTAAACTCAGGAAGTCATGGATTGGACTTGCCGGATTATTTGTGATCTTTGCGGCAGTTGTCT